>ERZ795048.1599-NODE-1599-length-19854-cov-52.669529_pt1 | contig 19854 bp, 16 predicted proteins | sample MGYA00375132_ERZ795048 | MGnify/ENA primary metagenome ERZ795048 (study PRJEB30177, sample SAMN05720225) | activated sludge metagenome | isolation source: Anaerobic digester | place: Hong Kong | collected 2014-12-17 ... | reverse complement strand
ACCAGGAGCGCCGGGCCATGGAGGCCCACTGCAGCATTGGAGCCGATATCCTTCGCAACTGCGAATCGGAGTTCGACGAGATGGCCATGGACATAGCCAACTGCCACCATGAGAACTGGGACGGGTCCGGGTATCCCAGGGGTCTGGCGGGAAGGGACATTCCCTTCATGGCCAGGATCACCTCGGTAGCCGATGTGTTCGACGCACTGAGTTCGAAAAGGGTGTACAAGGAACCCTGGCCCGACGAGAAGGTCACAATGGAGATGGAGTCGATGTTCGGATCGAAGTTCGATCCGGGCCTGAAGGAGCATTTCATGGCCCAGCTTCCCGTTCTAAGGGAGATAAGGGAGAGCTACCCGGAAAACTGAAGGAGGAACGACATGTGGAGCAGAGCGGCTCTGGTGTTACTGGCATTGGTCTTGACAGCCCAGGCCCAGTGGAGCCCCGACTCCACCGCCAACCTCCAGATATGCGACCTGACCGGAGAACAGGTCCTGCCGAAGATCGCGGCCACCTCCGACGGAGGGTGCTTCATCTCCTGGTTCGACCAGCGGTCCGGAAGCTACTGCGCTTATCTGCAGCGACTTGACTATCAGGGTAATCCCCAGTTCCCCGATGGGGGCATCCTGGTCAGCGACCTGCCTCAGCAGAGCTGGATCACCGATTACGGCATGGCGGTGGACGGCGAGGACAACGCCGTGATCGTGTTCTCCGATCAGCGGAACGAAGAAGGTGAACTCGATGTTTCGGCCTACATGATGAGCGGAACCGGTGATTTTCTCTGGGGAAGCCAGGGTATCTGCCTTTCCGACACCTCCCAGTCCAGCTTCGAGGCCAGCCCGGTGGTGGCGGTCACAGGCGAAGGGAACTGCGTTTTCGCCTGGACGAAGGAAACCTCACAGGTGTCTGTGGTGATGCAGAAACTGTCTCCGGAGGGCACTCCCCTATGGGGAGAATGGGGGATTACCCTGTCTGACCCTTCCGCGAATCTTTCCTCACCCGCGGTGGTTCCCTCAGGCGCCGACAGCGCCATTGTGATGTGGAAGCGCTCCACCGGCAGCTACCCCATGACGGTGACCCATCTCTACGCCGACATGTTCGATGTGAACGGCAGCGGGATCTGGGGGGATACCCCGGTACTCATATATGACGGAGGGGCAATTACGCCATGGACCTTCCCGGCCATGATCCCGGATGGATCCGGGGGCGCGGTATGCTCTTGGTACGACTCCCCTTCGCTCTCGGAGTTCAATGTCTGGGTGCAGCACCTGGATGACCAGGGCAACGCCCTTTACCCCTTCGGAGGGGCCCAGGCTTCCACCAACTCCACCGACAGGCTCCACATGTCGCCCTCCGCCGGCATCGACCCCGCAACGGAGGACTGCTTCGTGTTCTGGACCGAGACCAACGGTAATCAGGACCAGTGGGGCCTCTGCGGCCAGAAGTTCGACGCCTCCGGCATCAGACAGTGGACCGACGGCGGTCTCGAACTGATACCGCTGGGGGGTGAGCAGATATCCTTCGCAGGCGCTTCCGTGGATCCATCGGGGATATACGTTACTTATCTTTCAGGCTCCGGTGCCTCAGCTTTGAGGGCCATGCGGCTCGACTTCCAGGGAAGTGTTGTCTGGGGTCCGGTTACGCTCTCGGCGGGGAGCCTTGGGGAAAAGGACGATCCTTTTCCCTGCTACGGTCACGACAGCAGCCTCATCCTGGCCTGGACCGACAAGAGGAACGACAATGGGGGCATCTACGCCCAGAACATCATGCTCGACGGCGGCATGGGGCAGTTCATGGGCGTTGGCGAAGCACAGGGCTCCGGGCCGGTGACCGTATCCGTATCTCCCAATCCTTCCCGGGGTATGGCATCGATCACCGTTGCAGGCAGCTGCTCCCAGGTGAGCCTGGATGTATACGATCTCTCAGGAAGACTCGTTGACCGCCTGCTGAACGGGACCGAAGTCTCCGGGGAGGAAACCGTCTCCTGGACTCCCCGGGGAACCGCCGCGGGTGTTTACATACTGAGGCTCAGGTCCCCAGGCGGCGAAACCTCCCGCCGTCTGGTGATGCTGCGGTGAAAGCAGTTTCGTTCTCGGTATTCCTGGTCCTTCTTGCCGCTTCATGCTCCTCAGGCGACACGTCGGGACCCTCCGCGGAGGACAGCTACTACCGGCAGGAAATGAGAGCTTTCGTAACAGAGCTTTCCCAATGGGCGAAGCAGGATGAACCGGGGTTCATCATCATTCCCCAGAACGGGCAGGAACTGGCAACGGAGAACGGTGACCCCGACGGTCCTCTCTCCTCCGCTTACCTGGCGGCCCTGGACGCCGCAGGCAGGGAAGACATGTTCTACGGCTATGTGTCGGACGATCAGCCTACCCCATCGATGGATTCCGATCACATGAGGGACCTCTGCCTGCTTATGGAGGAGAACGGGATAGAGGTGCTGGCAACCGACTACTGCTGGACCCCCGACCGCGTTATCGACTCCTACGAGACCTGTGAAGGCTACGGGTTCATCTCCTTCGCCGCCGACCAGCGCGACCTGAACTCCATTCCGGGCTATCCCGAACAGCCCTGGAACATGAACTCTTCAGATGTTAACTCGATCTCCCAGGCCGCCAACTTCCTCTACCTTATAAACGGCGAGAACTACCCCACCCGGCAGGAGTTGCTCAGTGCTGTTTCGGAAACATCCTACGATCTTGTGATACTGGACCTTTTCCACGACGGGGAGCAGTTCACCCAGGCGGACCTTGACCAGATAAGGAACAAGGCCTGCGGCGGAGAAAGGCTCCTCATATGCTACATGAGCATAGGGGAAGCGGAGGACTACCGGTATTACTGGAATCCTGACTGGAGCTCCTCGCCCCCCTCCTGGCTTGGCCAGGAGAACCCGGAATGGCCGGGGAACTACAAGGTGGAGTACTGGGATCAGCAGTGGAAGGACATCATCTTCGGGAACGAAGACTCTTATCTGCAGAGGATACTGGACGCCGGATTCGATGGGGTATACCTGGACCTGATAGACGCATACGAGTATTTCGAGGGCTGATAACGGCGTTACGCGGTTGACATGGCCCGGTTTTCCGGTAAATTGAGTACAATGAATTCTGAACTGATCGAACTGCGACACTCCCTCCACCGTGCCGCCGAGCTTTCAGGCAATGAAGTGCACACGGGGGAGATAATTGAGGAATTCCTTCAGGGCTGCGGGCCGGACTCGCTGATAACGGGCCTTGGGGGAAATGGCATCCTCTGCGAATACCGGGGAACCGTTCCGGGCCCATGCATCCTCCTCAGGTGCGACATGGACGGCGTTCCCGTGGAGGAGGCCCCGAACCTTCCATACAGGTCCGAAAACCCCGGGGTTTCACACAAATGCGGCCACGACGGCCACATGTCCATAATGGCCGGGGTTGCGCGGACCCTCTCGAAGGATCCGCCGGAAAGGGGTTCGGTACTCCTGCTCTTCCAGCCGGCGGAGGAAACCGGAAGCGGAGCCGCCGCTGTTCTATCCGACAGCGCTTTCAGCGCTTATGATCCTGATTACGCCTTTGCCCTCCACAACCTTCCAGGATTCCCCCTGGGCACCGTGGTAACCTCCCCCGGTCCATTCGCCCAGGGATCCAGGGGTTTCATCGTGGAGCTCACCGGGAGGAGTTCCCACGCCGGGGAACCCCTGCTGGGAGTGAGCCCGTCCAGGGCCGTGGCGGCCCTCATCCCGCTGCTGGAGGAAATGTCAGATCACTCAAGTGGCACAGTGGCCACCGTTATACATGCTGTAATCGGAGAAAGAGCCTTCGGAACCTCGCCTGAGAGGGCGGTGGTGATGGCAACGCTCCGGGCTCCAGGGAACAAGCAGCTGGAAAGCATCTCCAGGAAGGCGGAGGAACTGGCGGCACAGACCGCTGACGCCCACCGACTCAAGCACAGGATATCATGGACCGAGGAGTTCCCGCCCACGGTGAACTCCCCAGAGGCCGATTCAGTGGTCAGGGACGCAGCTGCATCCCTTGGTCTGGCAACGGTCGCACTGGAAAAGCCCTTCCCCTGGTCTGAGGACTTCGGGCACTTCACCGGCAGGTATAAAGGAGCCCTGTTCGGGCTGGGTTCAGGAACAGGCAGCCCGCCCCTCCACGACCCCTCCTACGATTTCCCCGACGAACTCATCCCCATGGGAACAAAACTGTACATGACCATGATCGAAAGGATTAACGGCACTTGACGGAAAGCGAACTGCACTCTTCGAGAATAGAACTCAGCGGTGAGAATCTCAGATCGAACATAGATTTCATGCAGCAGCTCATCGGGAGGGAGAGAAAGCTCTCCTTCGTCGTGAAGGGCAACGCCTACGGGCATGGGATAAGGGAAATGGTCCCCCTGGCGGAGAAAGCGGGAGTAAACCACTTCTCCGTTTTCTCCTCCGACGAGGCCGCAGCCGCCCTGGAAGCCTCCCGCCCGGAGAGCGAGATAATGATAATGGGCTACATAGCCGACGAAGCCATGCCATGGGCAATGAGCAACCGCATATCCTTCTACGCAACCTGCCTTGAAAGGCTCAGGGCTGCGGCGGCGGCGGTGAAGGAAACCGGCCTGGAGGCCAGGGTCCACCTGGAGCTTGAAACAGGTTTCCACAGAACGGGGCTTCGAAGGGATGAGCTTCCTGAAGCGGCTTCCATCATCGCCGGCTCAGGCGGTAAGATAAAGGTGGAGGGAACCGCCACCCACTACGCCGGGGCGGAATCGATCGCGAACTACTACAGGATCCAGAAGCAGATCCAGCGTTACAACGACCTCTGCGAATACATGGTTTCCCTGGGGATGAAGACCGGCATCAGACACACCGCCTGTTCCGCCGCGGCGCTGACCTACCCGGAGACCAGGATGGACATGGTGAGAACGGGAATCGCCCTGTACGGCTTCTGGCCCACAAGCGAGACCAAGATGAACTACCTTCTGAACTACTCCTGTTCCGGTGAAGACGAGGATCCCAGCAAGGCACCCTCGCCCCTGAAGAGGGTGATGAGCTGGAAGACCAGCGTGATGTCCCTCCACACAGTGGAGCCGGGCAACTTCGTGGGTTATGGAAACTCATGCCTCACAACGGTTAGAAGCAGGTTCGCGGCGGTTCCCATCGGGTACTCCCACGGGTTCTCCAGGGATCTGAGCAACTGCGGCTACGTACTGATCAACGGATGCAGGGCCGCCGTTTCCGGCGTGGTGAACATGAACATGCTCATGGCCGACGTTACCGAAATCCCAGGGGTAGCGAGAGGGGACGAAGTGGTGATAATAGGCCACCAGAAGAACAGGGAGATAACCGTCAGTTCCTTCTCCGCCCTTTCGCAGTATCTTAACTACGAAGTTCTGGTGCAGATACCCAAGGGTATTCCCCGAATTCCGGTGGAAGGGGATGGAGAATGAAGGTGGACATCGAATCCACTGTCATGTACTACAGGAAGAAGGCAATGGACCTTGCGCTGAGATACGAATCGGCAAGTGTTCAGAAGCTTCAGATGGACCTGCGGGACGCAATGGAGCGCCGCAGAAGCGTCATCGAACTGGGATGCGGCTCCGGAAGGGATGCCGCCTTCCTCCAGAGGAACGGGAACATAGGCTCACTGAGGGCCACCGACGCAAGCCCCGAATTGCTCAGGGAGGCGGGAAGGCTGCATCCGGAGCTGAAAGATGTCCTCGGGGAACTGGTGCTGCCCATCGGTCTGGAGAAACTGGTGGCGGCGGGTGAAAGATTCTCGGGTATCTACTCCATTGCCACCCTTATGCACCTGTCTCCGGCGGACATAGCCGAGACCATCGGTCTGCTTGAAAGGATAAGCGAACCCGGAGGCATACTGTTCATCTCCGTCTGCACCGAAAGGGAGGAAGGAATGTTCCCCGACCCCAGGACCTACACCCTCCGTTCCCCGGGATGGTGGAAGAAGGCGATCGAGAAGGGAGGGTTCAGGACCGTTGAGCTGAAGATCACCTCCGACGGGCTTGGCAGGGACGGAACCTCCTGGCTCAACATCACTTCAGTCCTGTAGGAGCATTTCCCCGGAGGAATCGTAGTACACCTCGACTATCCCGTCGGGACCCCTCTGGAAAACTACCCTGGCATATCCCGCGGTGTTGTTCACCTGGCGGTACTCGGTGTCGAGATACCTGACCTCCAGGAGCTGATCGGTCTCATCATACCGGTGATCCCTGGCGTGACAGCCCCAGAGGGTGTTCATCACCGGTTCGTTCCTCGAGTCGTAATAGCTTATCAGGGCAACCCCGCCGTGGGGATGGTAGGAGAACCGTGTAATCGCGAACCCCCCGGTGAACTCGGCAAGCCTGTTATCCGCATCGAAGGTGGATGTCTCGATAACCCGGCCGCGGTCGTCGTAGATCCTGCTGGTGCGCCAGATCCCGGCAACCTCCACAGGTAGATGGTCATCATCGTACCACATGCACTCAGTTATGCCGCCATGCTCCTCCCTCTGGAAGAGGGTGGTCACCCTTCCCTGCCCGTCGGCGACCGGTGTTCCGGATACCCCAATACTGGTTTCGGATATGTACAGGCATTCATCGTCGTACTCCCGAAGAACGTACGCTATCCCATACGCGTTGAGCACCACGCCGTGAGGGCCGAACTCCCAGTTCCCTGTGTCCGGAAGGGCGTAGTTCCCGGGAAGCAGGTTTCCAGCAGAGTCGACGAAAGCGGTGAAGAAGGTGTTCCCCAGGTCATCATAACCGTACCTTTTTTCCCATATTCCCTCGGACGACGGCACGGGGTTCCCGGCGGTATCCACCGCCTGGACGGACAGAGCCCTCCCCGGGCTGTCGAGCACGTATCTGAATCCCCATGCGGGAACGGAGAGGAAATAGTGCTCCACCAGTTCCCCGTGTTCGTTAAGCGCAGCGGCGGCGCCGGTGTAGACGGGCTTCAGCTTGATCGGAAGCGGAGCACCGGTACTATCCGGGTAGCGAACCGTAACGGTTCGGTCTTCCTCCCATTCCCAGGTTATGACCTCGTGACCGGGAAAGGCTCCCCGGGAATCCAGTCTCACTGGTCTTCCCAGTGAATCCCTCAGGATGAGGCAGAGCGGTTCTCCCGCTGACCAGAGCGTGGAGTCGCCACTTTCGACTATGGTTATCTCGTGGGCGATACCCAGGACCTCCACCGGTTCGTCCCCTGCGTAACCCGAGATGACGGTTGAGTCCCCAGTGATCTCCAGCCTGTAATGACGAATGTCCAGAGCGATCTCAGGGGCGAGTTCTCCACGGGGCAGCACCTCCATTGCCGGGGTCAGGTCCAGGTATCTCCAGAAGGAGGTTTGCGCAATACCGGCCCCGGAAACCGCCATGATCAGCAGTGCGTATTTCCCTATCATGCCTCCCATTCCTTCAGCGGGTTCTTATATTCCACATATAATAAGAAGGAGCAGCACATGAGGATCCTCCCCACAGCATTGCTTTTCGCCGCCCTGCTTTCCTGCTCGAACCCCTTCGACACCTCCATCGACGTAAGGTATGAGGTAACGGGCACCGCCGAATCGGTAGACATAACCTATGAGAACCTCAACGGAGGGATCTCCCAGGTTACCGGAATGCCCCTTACATGGTCCATTACCCTCACCGCAGACCCTGGGGACTATGTCTACCTGTCAGCCTGGAACAGGGGTGAGACAGGCTCGGTCACCGTAACCATCTATGAGGACGGCGACGTTTTCAGAAGGGCCACCAGCGAAGGGGCGCACGTTACCGCCTCTGTAAGCGGAACACTGTAGACGACAGCGGTTTTCCGGTGATATAATCTCCCTTCCATCTTGTTGTATTTCAACTATTTTGTACTAAATTAGGAGAGATTATGAAAAAGCTCGTCATAGTCGGCGGGGTCGCCGGAGGGGCCAGCGCCGCGGCCCGTGCAAGGAGACTGGACGAAAACCTCGAGATAACCGTGTTCGAGCGGGGCAGATATGTTTCCTACGCCAACTGCGGCCTTCCCTATCATCTTTCCGGAACGATTCCCTCCAGGGACAGCCTTCTTCTAATGACCCCTGAGCTCTTCTTCCAGCGGTTCAACGTGAAGATCAGGACAGGTCATCTGGTTACATCCATAGACCCCGAAAGGCATACGGTAACGGTAAGGGAGCTCTTCTCCGGGCATGAGTTCCAGGAACCCTATGACAAGCTCATCCTTTCACCGGGCTCTTCACCGGTGAAACCGCCGATTCCAGGGGCCGACGACAGGGACGTCTACGTTCTATGGACCATACCGGACATGGACGCAATAAAGGGAAGGATGGAGCCGGGAAGCCGGGCGGTGGTGATAGGAGGGGGTTTCATAGGGGTCGAGGTCGCCGAGAACCTGGCCGAGGCAGGGGTGGAGACCACACTGGTGGAGATGCAGAGGACCATACTCCCGCCGCTGGACGACGAAATGACCGTTCCCCTGGAGAAAGCCCTGGTGGAGGGAGGTGTCGCCCTGCGCACCTCCACCGCGGTGAAGGAGTTCAGGAGGGATCCTTCCGGACTTCTGGCGGTGCTGGACAACGGAGAGGAGATAAGGGCCGACTTCGCTGTAATGGCGGCGGGTGTAAGGCCCAACGGCGAGCTGGCCTCATCCGCGGGGATCGAAACCTCCGGGAATGGCGCCATCATGGTCAACAGCAGGATGGAAACATCGGTTAATGACATCTACGCCGTGGGCGATGCGGTGATGGTGCAAGACCCCGTCACCGGCTGCCTGGTACAGGTGCCCCTTGCGGGTCCTGCCAACCGGCAGGGAAGGATAGCTGCGGAGAACGCCCTTGGAGGGAACTCTGAGTACCGGGGTACCTACGGCACTTCGATAGTCAAGGTCTTTCATCTTGCCGCCGGAAGCACCGGGGCCAGCGAAGGGACCCTGAGGAAATGCGGCATCGAATACCGGAAGGCATACCTTCACCCTGTGAGCCACGCTTCGTATTACCCCGGCGGAGCCATGATGACCATGAAGTTCCTCTTCTCGCCGGAGGGCAGGATACTGGGCATGCAGGCGGTGGGGGAAGATGGAGTGGACAAGAGGATCGATGTGGTAGCCTCCGCCATAAGGAACGGAATGAGCGTTCACGACCTGGAGGAGCTGGAACTCTGCTACGCCCCGCCCTTCGGAAGCGCCAAGGACCCGGTGAACTTCGCAGGGTTCGTGGCCGGGAACATACTGGCGGGGCTTACGGAACCGGCATACCCCGACGAGATGCCTGAAGACGCCTTCCTCCTGGATGTAAGGGAGGAGGAAGAGGCGGAAACGGGGAGGATACCGGGAAGCGTTCTCATCCCCCTGGGAGACCTCAGGGGAAGGATGGGCGAGCTTCCCCTGGAAAGGGAGATCCTGGTCTACTGTGCGGTGGGCATAAGGGGATACGCCGCCGAGCGTATACTCAAGCAGAAAGGATACCGTGTGAGGAACCTCTCCGGGGGATACGCCGCCTGGTGCCTCTTCCGGAAAATCGGTGCATACAGGAACCCCGATGAGATCCCTGCTGCGCCTCCTCCCCCTCTGTCGCAGGCCTGTGAACCCTGCAGGACCATCGACGCAACGGGTCTGCAGTGTCCCGGCCCCATAGTCAGGGTGACCAGGGCCGCAAAGGAGCTCGAACCCGGAGATGTGATGAGGATAACCGCAACGGACAGGGGGTTCGCTGGGGACCTTCCCGCCTGGTGCGCTTCCACGGGGAACCAGCTCCTCTCGATGGAGAACGAAAAAGGAGTCTACAGCGCCATGGTGAAGAAGGGAGAAAGGAAAGAGAACTCAGGAATGAAAAAGGCTGGCAAGAGCACGGCCATGGTGCTTTTCAGCAACGACCTGGACAAGGCCATGGCCGCAATGATCATAGCCACCGGCTATGCCGCCCTGGGCCATGAGGTAACCGTTTTCAGCACCTTCTGGGGGCTCAGCGCCTTCAGAAGGGAACACGCAAGACCGGGAAAGAAGGATGCCATCTCCAGGATGTTCGGCATGATGCTGCCTGGTAGCGCTAAAAGGCTGGCCCTCTCAAAGATGAACATGATGGGCGCTGGAACCGCCATGATGAAGCATGTGATGAAGAAGAAGAATGTGGAGACCCTTCCCGAGCTGATAGAACAGGCGAAGGGAATGGGAGTGCGCTTCGTTGCCTGCGAGATGTGCATGAACATCATGGGACTCCAGAGGGAGGAACTCATGGAAGGCATGGATGTGGCCGGGGTGGCGGAGTTCGCCTCCATAAGCGAGAACGCCGACGCCACATTGTTCATCTGACTCCTTCCGAGTATCATCACGGCTGAAGGGAAGGAGTCAGGTAGAAGCTGAAGGTCCTGTATGTGCCTTACTGGTATCCCGAACCGGATGGAAAGGCATCACAGAAGAGCCAGCTGGTAAGGGAACAGGTATTCTCCGCGGCCCTTTATGAGGACGTTATGGTCCTGGTGGTCCGCAGGGGCGTAATGGACTACGGCGCTCCCAGGATAAGGAGATACACCTGCAGAGGTGTAAGCGTCACCGATGTGGTCACCCCCCCGTCCTCAAGGCATTCAGCCGGGTTGTTCACGCTTCTCCGGGCATTGCTCTCCATTTGGCGGTCGTGGGGCCTGCCCCAGGTTATCCATGCCCAGGATATGGCGGCCAGCCCCGCCGGGAAGACCGCGCGTCTTCTGGGAATACCCTATGTGGCCTGCCAGTACTGGTCGGGCTTCCACCACAGGCTTCTGGACAGAAGGGAGAAAAGGCTCAGCAGGGAAGCCTTCAACGGGGCGAGGGTAATACTCACCTCTTCCCCTGACAGAAGAAGTGACCTGAGGAAGTACGGAATACGCGGAGACATCAGGTGGATACCGAACTCGCTGGACACCGGCCTTTTCTCCCCTCCGCTGGATAACACGAGGAGTCGCGACCTTCTCCACTACTCCAACTTCGGTCAGGATGAGGGGGTGGAGTACATCATCGAGGCCTTCTCCAGGATACAGCGTTTCTACCCGGATACGGTCCTTCACCTTGCGGGGGAAGGGGGATGGAAGCACGAGATGAGGAAGCTGGCGTCGGAGAGGCTGAAATGGGGTTCGTACTCCTTCCCGGGAGCCCTGGAGCCCTGGAAAAGGGCGGTGATGCTGAAAACCTGCTGCGGGTTCGTATACCCGTCCAGGAACAGCTTCCACTCCATGGACCTCCTGGAGGCCCTTTCATGCCGGTGCCCGTCAGTCGCAACCGAGGCAGCCCTGAAACCCTTCGAGGGGAAAAGGGACTGGGTCCTTCCCGTCCGTCCCGGAAGCCCCGGGGACCTGGCGGCAATGATGAGGAAGGTTCTGGACAACAGCCATGATCTGGACACGGCAAGGACCGCGGAAACCGTCCGGGGACTTTTCTCAAGGGAAAGGACCGGCCTGGAGGTTCACAGGGCACACCTTGACGCCCTGGCCGGAACTCGCCGAAGTCTCTTCAGGTCATAGTGTTCAGAACAGCCCGGTGACCCGTCCGGTGGGATCCACGTTCATCTTCTCAGCCGCGGGTTTTTTCGGAAGCCCGGGCATCCTCATTATCTCTCCGGTGATGGGTACCAGGAAGCCGGCACCGGCTGCTATCTCTATCTCCCGCACGGTTACCACGAAATCCTTGGGTCTCCCTAACAGATGGGGGTTGTCGGAGAGGGACTTCTGGGTCTTCGCGATGCACACAGGCAGCTTGTCATAGCCCAGCCTCTCTATGGTGTGCAGGTCAGACTTCGCCAGGGAACGGTAGTCGATGTGCTCGGCTCCGTAGATCTCCCTGGCTATGGTGCCTATCTTCTTCTTCACGTCCCAGTCCCACTGGTAGAGGGGCTTGAAGCACCCTGTGCAGTCCCTTGCGTTGTCCCGTACCAGGGAGGCAAGTTCCTCCATTCCCGCTCCGCCCTTCATGAAGCCTTCTCCCGATGCCACCGGCACGCCCAGTTCTCCGCACCTCGAGACAACCACTTCCAGCTCCTCTTCGGTGTCCGTGGGGAACCTGTTCAGGCACACCACCGCCGGCAGCCCGAACTTGGCGATGTTCTCCAGGTGCTTCTCCAGGTTGGGAAGGCCCCTGGTCACAGCGCCGGGGTCGGGGTTTCCCCTCTCCTTCCTCTTATCGCCTCCGTGCATCTTCAAAGCGCGGCATGTTACCACCAGCACCACCAGGGAGGGGCAGAGATCGCCGTACTGGCATTTGATGTCGAAGAACTTCTCGGCTCCCAGGTCGAACCCGAAACCGGCCTCCGTTATGGCCCAGTCGGAGAAGGCAATGGCCATTTTCGTGGCTAAAATCGAGTTGCAGCCGTGGGCTATGTTGGCGAAGGGGCCGCAGTGAACGAAGGCGGGGTTGCCCTCCAGGGTCTGCACGAGGTTGGGCTTGATGGCGTCCTTGAGAAGCATCGCCATTGCGCCGGTCACACCTATCTTCGCCGCGGTTACCGGCTCCCTGTCGTATGTGAGGCCCAGGAAGATCCTGTCCATCCTGGTCTTAAGGTCGTCCATGTCATTGGAGAGTGCAAGTATGGCCATTATCTCAGAAGCGGCGGTTATGTCGAAGCCGGTCTCCCTTGGAACTCCCTGGGTACGGCCGCCCAGGCCTATGATGGTGTCGCGAAGCGACCTGTCGTTCATGTCCATCACCCTGCGGAAACCCACCGTTCTGGGGTCCATCCTGGAGGGATTCCCCTGGTGGAGGTGATTGTCCAGGGCGGCGGCCAGGAGGTTGTTGGCCGAGGTAATGGCGTGCATGTCCCCGGTGAAGTGAAGGTTGATGTCCTCCATGGGTATGATCTGGGAGTATCCTCCCCCGGCGGCTCCGCCCTTGACTCCGAAGATGGGTCCCAGCGAAGGCTCCCTGACAGCACAGCAGGCGTTCTCGCCAATCCTGTTCATCCCCTGGGTAAGGCCTATCGTGGTGGTGGTCTTCCCCGCTCCGGCGGCGGTGGGGGTGATCGCCGAGACCAGAACGAGCTTGCCCCTTCCCCTGGCCCTTTTCTCCAGGGCATCCAGATGCACCTTCGCCTTGTCGTTACCGTAAAGGTCCAGATCCTGCCTGGAAAGCCCCAGTTTCGCCGCTATCTTCTCTATGCTCTCAGGCTTGGCTCTCGACGCTATCTCTATGTCGCTTGGGAAATCGGCCATGTCATCCTCCCGGTTCTTTGCTGCCAGCTGCTCATTTTGTAACAACATAAGGCTTTCTGACCGCCGGGCAAGAGGGGGAACCGGTCAGAAAGGCCCTTCCGAAAGGTTCTCCACCGTGCCGATCTCAACGAAGGAAACGCCCCTGCTCCTTCCGAAGTTGCCGGCAACCACTACCACCCGATCCTCCCGGGTGAACTCCCCCCGGGCCACAAGGGAGGACAGGGCATCCCCCACGAACTCGTGGGAGCGGCTCCTGGGCTCCATGTACCTGGCCTGAACCCCGTAGGAAAGAGCCAGATGACGGGCCGTCTCCCGGCTGTAGCACTGGGCGTAGATTACCCTGCTGCCCCGGTAGGCTGCCAGGCTCCTGATGGTCCTGCCAGAGGTGGTGTCGGCCACTATGGCCTTCACATCCAGATCCACGGATGCCTCCACCGCCGCCTTTATCAGGAAGGCGGAAATGTCGTTGTTGATCACCTCCACGGGAATGTCGTTAATGGGCGCCTTGTTCTTCTCAACCTCGGAGGCAATGGCTGACATTGCCTTCACGGACTCCAGAGGATATGCGCCTATGGCCGTCTCCCCGCTGAGCATCATGGCGTCGGCCTGGTCGTATATGGCGCTGGCCACATCGTTCACCTCGGCCCTGGTTGGTCTGGGCTCCTCTATCATGCTGTGGAGCATCTGGGTTGCGATGATAACCGGCTTTCTCTTCCGTATGCACCTGTCCACGAGCATCTTCTGAATGCCGGGCACCTTTTCGAAGGGCATCTCTATGGCCAGGTCCCCCCTGGCCACCATCACTCCGTAGGCGGCCTCAAGTATCTCGTCGATGTTTTCCACCCCGCTGCCGTTCTCTATCTTGGCAATAACCTTGATGGGACTCTTAAGTCGGTTCAGAACCTCCTGCACGGCTTCCACATCGGCCCTGCTCCGCACGAAGGAGTGGGCGATGAAGTCCAGCTTCTTACCGGCGGCGAACTCTATGAAGGCAATGTCCCTGGGGGTAAGCGGGGGCAGGTCAATGTGAACTCCGGGGATGTTCACGCTCTTCCTTGAATGGATCTGTCCGGGGTTCAGCGCTTCGCACACAAGAGCGTTCCCGCTCCTCTCCCGCACGGTGAGCGCAACCGCGCCGTCATCTATCATCACCCTGCTGCCGGCGGGGACCTCTTCGGCAATGCTTTCCCTGGTGACCGGAACGCAGCCGGGGCAACCGGCGCCGGAGAGAAGCACCCTCTGACCTGCGGCGACCTCCAGCGGTTTCTCCAGGGAGCCGGTCCTTATCTCAGGCCCCTTCGTATCAACCATTATGGCGATCCTGCGGGAGACCGACCGTATGGTATCCACCAGCTTCCCCGCCTCTTCCAGGGGCTGATGGGCGGTGTTTATCCGCACCACGTTCATGCCGCTCTCGTAGAGTTCCCTTATGAACTCCTGTGAACACCTGGCGCTGGACAGCGTAGCCACTATCTTCGTCTTCTTCATTCGCCCTCCGTTTCCCGGTCATGATACCCCAGGGTCCCGAACGTGTCAACGAGACGGCCCCGGTGACCGCCGGGGGCAATCAAATGTATGTTATTCCGTTGGAAGGGGGTGAAGTATGGGTGTGAAGGGAGCCTGGGCGGTACTCATATCAATGGCCGCGGGAATGCCCATGATCGGCTGGCTCATGCTTGGCGCTTCGGGAGCGCTGGGAGAGTTCGGTGGATCCCAGACCTACACGGTTATCAAGTGGGTCCTCATCGGGCTCACACTGGTCTTCTACTTCATCGTTTCACCGTTCGTGATCTGGCCCAGGATATTCAATGGAGAAGGGAAGGACTAGTCCCCGGTTACCTGAATTCTGATCTCCCTCGACCTTGGTCTGTTATCGTGATCGATCAGCACCACCTGCTGCCAGGTTCCCAGCATCACCGCTCCATCGCATACCGGCAGGGTTATTCCGGGTCCCATCAGAGTAGCCCTCATGTGGCTGAAGCCGTTGTCGTCACCCCAGGTTTCACTGTGGCGCGATCTCACCGTCTCCGGTACCAGCGAGTTAATGAACTCCTTCATGTCCTCGATCAGAGCAGGCTCATATTCCATGGTCGAAATGGAAGCCGTTGAACCAATTACGGTTATGGCCACAAGCCCGTTGAAGATGCCGGACTCCCCCACTGCCTTCTCGACTTCTCCGGTTATGTCCACTATGTCCGAAAAGCCCCTGGACTCGACGATGATGGTCTTTCCCTCGGTCATTACTCCTCCTTGTGCCCTTTGAGTATAAAAGCGTTTCAGGCATCCGGCACGGGAACCTGCCGGTTCCCGCCGGGATAAAGACTTTGTTCAACAACGAAAAACGAAAGGAGAGGAATTGCTCAAGATCAGCTTTCTCGTTCTTCTGGCCGCTGCGACCACCTGCTTCGCCGGAACCCCGGAGGCAGCCTTCGAATCCCTCGTTGACGCAATCTACGCAGGGGATGCCCAGGAGTTCTCCACATTTCTTTCGGCGGAATCCGCCGGCATGGTCTCCATGATCCTTATGATGCTGAAGGCGGACCCTGAACAGGCAGCGGCGGACATCTCGGCGGAACTGGGAGTAGAGGTGACCGCAGAGGAGATATCAGGGTGGTCATCCGCCGACCTGCTGGCCATGGTGCTCTCCGCCCCCGGTTTCATCGCCGAGTTCCCTCCCAGGGAGAGCATACATGTATCAGGCAGCACCGTGAACGGCGACAGCTGCCTGGTCTCCTTCACCGTGGACGGGATAGAGGGGAACATGGACCTTCCCATGGTGATGCAGAACGGTTCCTGGAAGCTGGATCAGAGCGTTATACAGGCGGAGCTTTAGTACCCGCCCAGCGTGGACTTGATGCCGGCGAAGGTATCCGCATAGAGTTCCAGGGCACCGCTGAACCTGAGGACCAGGCTCTCCAGCAGCAGGTTGCCCTGGGGCTCTTCCCAGCCGGCGTAGCAGGTGTAGTTATCGGGAGCCACCCAGGCCCAGATCATTATAACCTCGGTGCCGCCTGGCCAGCCGAACTCCACCAGCAGGTTGTCTTCCCCGTTGTACCAGAAGGGTGTGTCCAGGGCTATTTCCATCCACTGGCCGACGCCAGGGGATGTGTAGGTGACGAACTCGTGGTCATACACCAGGGTTTTCGTACCGGGCATCCAGTTGGACTCGAAACCCTCTGAAAGTGAGGACTGGCCGGTGATGCCCATGTGGATGGTGAACCTGTCGAAGGACACGGTCTCCCCCTCGGAGACCAGGAATGCTACGGCGTCGATGTCCATTGCGGTGCCCATGGAGTCGGCGGGTACCAGGACCTGCTGGCGCAGGCTCTGGTTGCAGTCGCCGCAGAAGGGTCTGTTCACCGGATAGTCGAGGCTGCCCACCTCGATGTACTCCCCGGCGGCGGCAATCGCCAGAACAGCAAGTATTGCATATGTGATCCTCATTGGTCTTTCCTTTCAGTGTCAGGGGATATCAGGTGAGAATGCGCCCGGGGCACCACGGTACCCCAAGAGCGATCCTCAAACTCGGTTCAAACGGTTATCACTGATCGACGCCATTCTCACCTCCCTTCGAAAGGATGGATGTATGCAGAATATATTAACCGGGCTGAATCAAATGTTTTCGCAGAGGGAGGCAGCATGAAAGCAGCACTCAAAATCACCGCGTTCCTGGCAGCCGCCGCCGCTGCCAGCCAGATTTTCTTCATGGACCTTTCCGATGATCTCATGATGTCGGACAACATCTTCCTGGCGAGGGTGGAAAGCAGTTTCGAGACCCCCATGGACTATGCCAGAAGGGTGGACTACACCCTGTCGGTGCTTTCCGTGGTATCCTGCGCCGATTCCCTTTCCGACTCCCTGGTGGCGGTCTACACCATGCTCCTGCCCAGGAGCTGGGTGGACCAGTCCGGGAACGAGGTCTGGGAGTCTCCCCTGGTCAATGGCTCAGGGCTGGAGTTCGCCTTCAGCCCGGGGGACACGGTTCTGGTGTTCGGTTCAGCCCTTCCGTCAGGGGACAGATCTGTTCCCATGGGTATCATCAGGGTGGAGACAGCGGACAGCCTGGGATCGGTGGTTAGAATGCTGGAGGAAATGGACCGCTGATTGTTCGGCGGAGGCCTTTTCAGTATCATTATTCCCAAACGGGGTCACAGAGCCAAGGCGGTGTTGCTTGAGCTACAACTGGCGTTCCATGTTCATGAACGGCCTTCAGGAAACAGGTTCCGATAAAGGGGGGAGCCGGGGAATATCTCGATTCCAGGGGCATATCCATCTCCGCCAGGGCGGGGATTGCCAGCGGGACCGTTACAGTGGCTCCGGACGCCCTGGGCCACCTTACCGCCATGGGAGACACAGTCAACCTTGCCAGCCGCCTCGAGACCATGGCCGAAGAGGGTATGGTACTGGTCTCCGGGAGGGTTCACCGTGAATGCGGCGACTTCTTCACCTGGAAGGAAACCGGGGAGCGGTCGGTAAAGGGTCGCAGGGATACCGTACAGACCTGGGCGCCCACAGGGCCGGGTCCGGTGCAGCTGGGAAGGTGGAGAACCGGCTTCGGGGCGGAAAAGCCCCCCCTCTCCGGCAGAAGCAGGGAACTGGAAATGCTGGACGGCTTGTTCCGCGCACAGGAGGAATGCTCCACCGGGGCCAACAGACTGGGAGGGGCAAGACACCTGCTTACCATGATCACCGGACCGGGGGGAATAGGGAAAAGTCGCCTGGTGGAGGAGTATCTCCAGTGGACCGATCCCAGGAATCGAATTGTCCTCAGGGGCCATGCAGGCTCCTTCGCAAGACCTCCCTTCGACATCTGGCTCTCCCTGCTGCGGAACTTCGCAGGAATAGCCCCGGGAACACCGGAACCGGGCAGGATACTGTCCGAAAAGCTCCATGCAGCCGCATTTTCCCTTGACTCCCCTGAAGCGGCGGAAGCCCTTCGAAGATCCGCTGAACCGCTTGCTTCTCTGCTCTCAATGGAGGAGGACCACGAACCTGGAATGGAGGACCGGTCCGGGGACATGGACCTTAACATCCTGACCGCACTCAGGGACATGATCCGAGCCCTGGCTTCCGAGAACATGGTCACGGTTGTGCTGGAAAACTTCCATAACTGTGATTCCGCATCCGCCGAGGCCCTTTCATTCCTCCTGGGGAACTGTCACCAGTCCATTCCCCTGGTGGTGGTGGTCATCGGCAGGAACGAACCGGAATGGAACTTCCAGGGGATCGCCGAGGACTACTGCGATACGAGGATCATAGAACCTTCTCCCCTGGGTGACCTTGACTGCAGGGGACTCATCAGAGGGGTAACCGGAGGGGACCTCCCCGATTCGGCGGTTGACTGGCTCAACAGGAGATCCGGTGGAAATCCCGGCTATCTCATCGAACTCCTGAGATATCTGGCCGATTCCGGCAGACTGGAAAGGACCTCCGGGGGCTGGTCGCTTGAAGACCCGGGGGAGGAGACGGTCCCTGATTCACTTGCAGGGCTGATCTCCTCGAGGGTGGACAGAATGGAACCTTCCCTCCGTAAAGTGCTGCAGTACTGCTCCGTCCTCGGAGAGGAGTTCACCTACGAGCATTTTCGGATCTATGCCCGGACGGCGGGTCTGGAGGAAAACGGCGTTGAAGAGCTGGAGAAGCTGCGCAGCAGGGGTTTCCTCCAGATAAGGAACGAGCCCGGGGGAACCGCCTGCTCCTTCGGTAATCCCCTTTTCAGGCTCACGGCCCTGGATACACTCCTGTACTTCAACAGAAAGACCCTCCACCGTCTTGCGGCGGAGTCCGCCATAACCCTGCTGGGGGAGAAAAGCTACGGGGCCTCTCCTGAGATAGCCTGCCACTTCCACGCCGCCGGAATGGTAACGGAAGCGGTGGAATGGGGGATCAAAGCCATGGACCTGTACGCCTCCGCATACAGGCACCGGGAGGTTGAAGCCTGGTCTGAAAAGCTCCTGGAGTGGGTGGATGGCCGTGACAGGAAGTGGCTGTTCCAGGTCCTGAAAAGGTTCGAAACCTCCCTTGCGGCAACCGGCGCCACCGGCAGACGGGAGGATCTGCTCGCCAGACTCCTCGAGCTGGCGGAAGATCCATGCTGCAGCGGGGAATTGGCCTGGGTCCTCAGGGAGTACGGCGGCTATCACTACATCACGGGGAACCCGGGCAAGGCCGCCTCCATGTACCACCGGGCCCTTTCGCTGGCGAACGGGCAGGGGAACCTGGAGCTGCAGTCGGACATACTGAACAGACTGGGAGAGATCGCCTCCACCTCTGGAAGGACCCGGAGGGCAGAGAAATACTATGCGATGGCGCTGGAAGTCGCGGAAACGGCAGGTTCCTCCAGCAGGGCCGCATCGGCTCTTATCTGCATGGGCAACCTGCATCTGAACCGTGGAAAGGCCACCGAGGCCCTGGAGCACTACAGAAGAGCGGAGCGATTAACCGACAGCAGACAGGTTCGGATGCAGATAACCGCGAACATGGGAATGACCCTGAGCATCCTGGAGAGGGGTGAAGAGGCCCTGGAGCGATTCCGGGAAGCCCTTGGCGAATCCAGGGAGACGGGCGACCGGATCGCGGAGGGAGCGATACTTGGCAATATGGGAATACTGCTCCAGAACCGGGGCAGCATGGACGAAGCCCTGGACAGCTTCGAAGCGGCCCTTACCATTGCCAGGGAAACCGGCAACAGGAAGGGCGAGGGGATAGTCCTGGGAAACA
>ERZ795048.1598-NODE-1598-length-19855-cov-12.241869_pt1 | contig 19855 bp, 16 predicted proteins | sample MGYA00375132_ERZ795048 | MGnify/ENA primary metagenome ERZ795048 (study PRJEB30177, sample SAMN05720225) | activated sludge metagenome | isolation source: Anaerobic digester | place: Hong Kong | collected 2014-12-17 ... | reverse complement strand
CCTATAATGCACCCGGAAACAACGATGTCCGGCTAGACAGCATGGCAAGAAAGAAGAAAGAGCTGATCCTGACCCAACCGGTGAAGGAAGGCGTGAAGCTGATCAAGGTGCGCTTGGACGAGCGGACCATCATCACCATTTCCGACATCAAGAAGTTGGACTTCTGGAAGAAGCGCTACCCCAAGGCGAAGGTGATCGACTGAGCGCGCGGCGCGCGTATCCCTGTCAAGGTCCGGTCCGTCCGGACGTTCTCACTTGAACTTCACGAGCACGGTATTGCCCCGCTCCTCGCGGCGCATCACCATGCGATCGGGTAAGGCCTCCACCAGGGAGGACAGTGAATCGTGACCGAAACTGCGTGGGTCGAAGCCGGGGTCCAGGCGGCGCAAGGCCTGACCCAGCAGGCTCAGGGAGGCCTCGGGGTCCTCGCCCCGGGCGATGTTGAAGGCCTTTCTCAGCTTTCGCATCAAGGCCGTGTTCGAGGATAGCTTCGTCTTGGTCCCGCCCTTGCGGGTGCGGCTCGTTCGTGGTGTGGAACTGGTCGCGCTGTCGTCCGCGTCCAGGTTCTCCACATAGATGAACCGTTCGCAGGCCTTCACGAAGGCCTCCGGGGTCTTCTTCTCCCCCACCCCCATCACGAACAGGCCGGACTCCCTGAGCCGTGTCGCCAGCCGGGTGAAGTCGCTGTCGCTGCTCACGATGCAGAACGCATCCACCAGGTCGCCATGCAGGATGTCCATGGCATCGATGATCAGCGCGCTGTCCGTACTGTTCTTGCCCTTGGAATAGCTGAACTGCTGCACGGGCTGGATGGCGTTCGCGTTCAATAGGTCCTTCCAGCCGCTCATCTGCGGGGTGGTCCAGTCGCCGTAGATCCGCCGCACCGTGATCGTTCCCTGCTTGCTCAGTTCTTCGAGGATGGCCCCCAGACGCCTGGGCTGGGCGTTGTCACCATCGATGAGCAAGGCAATGGTGATGTCATCGATCTTCCGCATGTGCCCAAGGTAAGTCCCACCCTTCAGGCGATCCGTAGCTTGGCATCCCAGAACCCCACACCCATGGCAAGCTTCGACATCGTTTCCAAAGTGGACCTGCAGACATTGGACAACGCGGTGAACACCGCCAAGCGGGAGGTGGAAACCCGATACGACCTGCGCGGCAGCAACAGCGAGATCGAACTGGACAAGAAGGCCCTGAGCATCCGCATCAGCACGGAGGACAACATGAAGCTCGAGGCCATCGAGAAGATCCTGCTCGAACGCAGCAGCAAGCAGCAGATCGATGTGAAGTCCTACGACCTGTCCCAGGAGCCGCAACCAAGCGGGAAGCTCATCATCAAGACGATCCGCGTGCAGCAGGGCATCGACCGGGAGAAGGCCAAGCGCATCGTGAAGGCGATCAAGGACAGCAAGCTGAAGGTGCAACCCCAGATCATGGACGACATGGTGCGGGTGAACGGCAAGAAGATCGACGACCTGCAGGCCGTCATCGCCCTCTGCAAGGAGCAGGACTTCGACGTGCCCCTGCAGTATGAGAACATGAAGAGCTGAATCCCGGGGCAGCGGATGGCCGATGACGTCCGTCCCAACTTCGGACCATAGCCCGACCCATGCGCCTCTTCCTGCTCACGTCCCTGCTCCTGGTGGCATTTTCCGCCCGTGCGCAGACCTACTTCTACATCAACACCATCCAGGTGCAGCCCGGACAGCCCTCTGACCAGGACCAGGTAAGCCTGGCCCTGATGGGGGACCTGTCCAGCTCCGGGGCCTACATCGTGAGCAGCAGTGCCACGGTGTCGGGATCCACGGTGACCCTTGATGTGGTGGCCGCCGATCCGGGAGGCCTTGCGGTGCTGGTGCCGCATACGGAGATCGTCCTGGTGGGCCAGCTTCCGGCCGGGACCTATGCGGTACAGGTGAATGGCACCTTCGTCGCAGACCTGGCCCCGCCGGGCCAGCACAGCTTCATGGTGACCGGAGCCATGGGCTCGCCGTGTGACAGTGTGGACGTGCTTGACGTGTCCTACCACCCGTTCGATCCGGACCGCCTTCTGCTCACTTCCTTCAATGGCAGCATGGCGTTGTTCCCCTACCCCGGATTCATTCTGCTGGATGCGAACGATGACACCCTGGGCATCGAACCGGTCGACTACTTCGGACTTGCCGGAACGACCGTGCATGACCTGAACGTTCACCCTCAGGCCGTGCTTCCCCAAGGACCTTTCTCGGGAACGGCCGAGCTTTGGGTGGGCTTCGGTGACAGCCTGGCTTGCTCCTTTGGCTTATCAGATGAGCTGTGTCCGGATACGACCTGCACCCCGTTGACCTTGTCCCTGGGCAATTTCGGAGGCATGCTGGTGTCCGCCGTGTTCGACTGGCAATTGTTGGATGCCCAACAGGTCGCTGTGGCAAGCGGCACGCTTGAACTGGACAACATGACCCAGGATGACACGGCCGTGGTCTGCCTTCCTCCGGGCAGCTACAACTGGACCATGTCCACAGCGGGCTTTCCGGGAGGTCAGCTGTACATGGGCATCATGGAGGGAGGCCAAGGCCCGGACACCTCCATGACCTTCCAGCAGGGGGTGGTCAATACCATGCCTTTCTCCGTGTACGAGGACTGTCCCGGGACCATCAATGGCCAGGTGGACCGCGCCGTTCCGCACATGCTCCAGGTCATTCCCCACGACGGGAGGCTCGAGGTGTTCACCGGGGACGGATCGCCTGTCGGGAACTTCGGCATCCTGGACCTCAGCGGCCGGTGGCTGAGCCATGGACGGATGTCCCAGCCACGCGGAACGATCGATGTCTCCCACCTGCCTTCCGGGGCCTACGTGCTCAGAACCGGGCGATCGGCCGTGCGTTTCCTCCTGGCACGCCCCTGAACGGCAGGTATGCAAAGAAGGAAGCACGCCTTACGGGGCGTGCTTCTCTTTTCCGTGTTCCGTTCTTCCAGGCTTACGGGCCTGCAAGCTCGAGGACTTTCTGCGCCACATGGCCCTGTCCTCCGGAACCTGCTCACGTGCCGGCTTACGGGCCGGTCTTTCCTGTTCAACGGAAGGCTGGTCAGGAATGTTGCGATCCGTTCCGAAGTGCCTCGAGTTGCCGGAGCACATCCTCGGCCTCAGCACGCTTGAGGTCGCTTGCCTTCCTGTCGCTGGTGCCAAGCCGATGTGCCTCCTCCAGGAGGATGCGATAGCGCTTCTCCAGCTTGTCCGCCGGCGATCTTTTCCTGAATAGCCCGAACATGGGTCCGCCTTTGGAAGGCAACGCCCAGCACCCCGGATGGGTTCACGCGAACGATCAGAAGACCCGCTCCCCTTGTAAGAAGAGGACGAACACGAAGGTCATCAGGAAATGATGGAAGAGCAGGAGGATGCTGACGAACGTGATCAACGTCTTGCCACCACTGGTCAGCTCGGGAAAGAGCTTCTTGTTGTTCACCGCGATGATCGGCAACGGAACGGTAGCCAGAAGAAAAGTGACCGCGAGCGCCTTGAACAGGAACGCGTTGTCCAACACACCGAAGAAGAGGTGTGCATAATAGAACACGAAGCCGGCGAACGAGAGCAACGCTAGCCGGATGAAGAGCCTGGCCTCTGCTACCATTTTGGGTCGGGTATCCATGGTACAAGACGCAGGCTTCATACGGGGTTGCGTTCAATTGGTTCCGGAAACGCCCCGGGATGGCCACCATACCGGGAACCCTACCAGCCTGGGATCACCCAGACCTGGTCTGCGAGAAAGACCATGCCACAGGACGGAAGCAGCTCTCACACCCCGGCCACAAGCGTTGCTGCTCGGGTCATGTCCGGCACGCAGGTGCTCCGACCAATAGGTCCCTGAAAAGAGGGTCGCCCGTCATGGACCGGCAAGGCCCATCTGCTGAAGCTCACGGCGTGTACGCGCCCCACCCCATGTCCAGGAACGGACATCACCGGCCTCCATCCGGCCCAGGAGATCCCGGCGCTTCTTGTCCAGGGCGGCCCGGAACGCGACCGGATCCAGATGGTCCACCCAACGCTCGGCGTTCATCCGGTGTTTCCTCATCTGGCGTTCCACCAGGTCCAGGTCCGCGTACAACAACGGAAGCACCCGATCGCTCATCGCCAGGTAGTTGTCGATGTCGATCTCGGCCGGATTGTCATGATGGAGGTTGTGACGCACGATCACCCGGTCCCAATCCACCAGTCCCAACGCGACCAGCATCACGAACAGCGCCCAGCTGTTCACCCGGACCAGGTGGAACAAGCTCAACCGGTCACGGATCTTGCGGAACAGCGTGATCAACCCGATGAGGACCAGGACCAGGAACACGATGACGCCGATGCGCTTGTAGGCCAGTCCGTGGAAACTGATGTAGTGGTGGTTCCGCAGGAACACCGATATGCCCAGGACGAAATTCTGTGCCACCCAGAGCAACGCGAGCGTTCTGAGCAGCCTGCCCTTCGGATGGAAGTTCAACTCACCTCGGAAGAGATGCAACAGGATACCGATGCTGAGCAGGATGCTGAACACCAACGCCCAGGTGCCCTCATGAACGAACTGCTTGAGGCTGAAGCCGAGGGGCACTTCGAAACCCGTCCAGAACCAATGGATATCGATCGCGTTCACCAAGGCAAGCAGGGCGTTCACCAGGAGCAGCAGGAGCACACCACGTCGCAGCTCACGCTCCAAGGCGTTCGTGGAACCACCTGGTCCGTCCGGACGCCCCTCCAACCGGTCCGGCCATTCCAGCTCGTGGGGCGCCCAGATGCCCGGAGCGTTCCGGACCACAAGGCCACCGGCCACCAGCAGGCCGAGAAGAACGAACAGGAAGTGCGGTGTGAACAGCCAGGAAAGCCGATCGGCGACCCAGCCGCCAAGACCGTCCAGCATGGAGGCAGTGAGCATGTCGAACCGGGGACTGGCCACGCGGTACAAGTGAACGTACACGGCGAACACGAACAGCGGTATCAGGACGATGCGCAGCCACCGCCAAAGCTTGGCCGCGCTCCGGTCACCCGCCATGTACGACCCCAGCGCGGTAGGCAGTCGGAACGGCGCAACGGCCGTATTGGTCAAGGCTTGCGCCAGGGCGTAGGGCGGGCTTCGAAGGTCCGGCTCAAGCATGAGGGCGCTCGTGACCAGCAGGCCCATGATGGAGGCGACGATGGCGACGGCCGTACCATGCACCGAGACCAGCGTGGCCGCCAGAGCGGTAAGCACCAAGGAGGTCCAGGCCTGCCTCGTTGGAAGCCGTTCACCGCGTACCAGGAGAACGGCCAGTACGATGAACACGAACAAGGTCAGGTTCAGACCCGGCCCGGCCTGCCAGAACAAGCGATCGAAACAGATGGTGATGAGGACCAGGGCCATCAGGTTCCTGGTTCGCATCGACATGTTCGGGAACGGAACCAGGTTTCGCATGGGGCGGTCGATCATTCGTGGGTGAGCATGGGTGGCCGCAGGACCTTGGAGCCGCGCAAGGAGCGGGAGGATCCCGAACGTGCACCGGGTCCGTGAGAAGTTGGTGACCTGGAACTCCTCGATCCCGTTGCACGGCTCCCAAGCGTGGCGGACTCCATGGAGCCCTGAACGTTGTTCCGTTCCGGATATTGGGATCCGGGTGAAAGGAATGCGCGTGGCGATGCCCGGGCGACCGGATCGTTCGGAGAACTCGCGCTCAATGAGCCACCAGCAAGGCGATCGCCGCACCAACGAGCACGGCAAGGGCCCTGGCCCCGTGGAAGCGATGCTCAGGGGAGCTCTCGAAGATGATCGTGGTGCTGATGTGGAGCAGCATGCCGATCGCGAGGGCCAATGCGCGTAACAAGAGCGGGCCCGTGGGGTCCATACCGAGCAAGGAACCGAAGCCCATGCCCAGCGGAGCAGCGGCGCTGAAGACGATCAACATGGTCCACGCGCGCCCGGAGGCCATGCCTCCCTTGCGCAGAACGGTGGCCAGGGCGATGGCCATGGGAAGCTTGTGGAGCAGCACGCCGGTCAGGAACGGCACATCATCGGCGATCCGGGGCTCAGCGAACGGCACCCCCTCCACGAAGGCGTGCAGGCATAGACTGAGCAGGGTCGCCATCGGGAGCGGGTCGCCTTGGTGTACATGGACATGCCCGTGCTCAATGCCACGACTGAACGCTTCCAGCATCACCTGCAGCAGGAACCCGGCGAGGAGCCAGACCCCGATGGCTTCGCCTCCCTCCTCGTACAGCTCCGGGAGCATGTGGGTCACCGCGACCCCCAGCAGGAACGCGCCACCGAAGCTCAGGAGGAGGCGCATGCCGCGTTGGTCAGGGCGGATGCGCTCCACCACCACACCCGCCAGGAGCGGGACCACGAAGAACAACAGGGCCAGGGCGTAGGTGCTCATGGTCCCGGTTTCTTCGCCCAGGTCACGCAACGCTCCGAGGTCTCGCGATCGAACCTGCGCGGGACCGGCCCATCCGTCTGGTCCTCGACCTCCAGACCGACAGCGTCCAACATGTTCAGGACCTCGGCCGGTGAGATCGTTCGGACCCGTTCCTGGAACTCGAACACCGCACCGTTCTCCTCCACTTGGATCCGCTTCACCACGACACCGTCCACGTAGGACCTTTCGATCCGGAACCGGACCCCATCCAGGTGCAGTTCCTCGAATGGGACGAGGTTGTTCCGGACATGGTGCGGGTTCATCAGGTCCAGCACGAACGCCCCCCCGGCCTTGAGGGCCGATGCCGCGCTTGCAAGGACCCGCTGATCGTCCGCGCTGTCATCGAAGTATCCGATGGAGGTGAACAGACACACAGCGAGGTCGAATTCTGACGACGGGACCGGTGTGCGTATGTCGTGCACCAGGAACGTGGCGCCTGGGACCGCTCTCCGGGCCTCCTCGATGCTCTCCTCGGAGATGTCGACCCCGGTCACTTGCAGGCCCGCCTCGTTGAACCAATGCGCATGCCGACCTCTACCGCAGGCCAGGTCCAGGACCCGATGCCCTCTCCCGAGGGCCGTCCGATGCAATATGGCATCCACCCAGGGCTTCGCGTCCTCTTCGTTGCGATGCCGATAGAGCAGCTTGTAGTAACGCGTGCCGAACCAGTCCGTGTACCAGGGCATGTATACCGGCCGAAGGCCGCCCGAAAGTACACCGTCGTGTCCTTCGGCAGTAATTTCGCGGGATGTCGCGAGCATGGGGCCTGATCGTGCTGGCCGTCCTTTTCTCTGGCTGCGAGAAGGAGGAGGATGGGCCCCTGGACGTGGACACGGTCGTGGACCATGCCTATTTCATGCCCTCGTTCGTGCCGGTCGTCCCATGGCTCCTGGCATTGGACCCGGGTCCGGGACATTGGCCGGACGTGGGTGCGGTGGATTGTGCGGTCCTCGACAGCATTTCCGGGGACACGACCGACTTTCCCAACTCCGGGCCCGTTACGATGTACCTGCGCTATCCTCCCGGTGGCTGCATGGCGTTGGATGGAAGATCGCGCGAAGGCACGCTGGTCGTCCGGCTCGACGAACGGACGACGGTCACTGACGGGGAGTTCACCATCACGTGTGAGGACCATCGCTTCGGTTCGCTTCGGGCCCGGTTCCGGTTGCACGGAACCACGCTGGACAGCACGCGCTGGGTGGTGATGCTTGACAGTAGTGCCATGTTCTCCAGTGGGGCGTGGAGCCCCCGCTCGTCCGGCACCCTTGTCTATGAGCTTTCCGATAAAGGCCTTCCATCGGTCGCCGGAGATGAGGTGTTCACCCTGGAGCACGACCTGCTCGGGTCCGACCGGATGGGACGGTCGTTCCATGCCTTCACGGTGCAGCCATTGGGCCTTCTTTCGGGCTGTGGCTGGCTTGACAGTGGGCTGGAGCGGATCGAGCCCGACCAGTTGTCGTCCAGAGACCTGGACCATGGCAGCGGCGCCTGTGATGGGCAGGCCACCATCCTGGTCGAAGGCCAGGAAATTGGGTTGACAATTCCGTGAATAACTATGGCCACACCCCGGGCGGTGACCCGGGAAAGCGACATTCCTTGCGCTATCCTGAGATCGTCGGGCATGCTTGACCGTATCCATGTTCTCTATGAGGAGCTCGAGCAACAGCGGATCATGCTGTCCTTCAAGGGCGAGCTCAGTCCGGAACTGATCACGGCGCTGCTCGGGTTGGTGGAGCGGAAGCTGGAGGCCCTGGAGGAGGATGTCCGACTGAGAAAACGGCTGTTCAACGTGGTGATGGAGTGCCTTCAGAACCTGTACCACCACAATGCCCGGATACGTACCGGTGCGTCAGGTCCGGAGCGGACGGAAGAGCCCCAGGGGGTCGTCATGATCGGCCATCACGACCGGGGGTATTCCGTGCTCACGGGGAACTTCATGGCAGGCGACCAGGTGGAGCGCTTCCGTTCCCACCTGGACCGCATCAATGCCATGGACGACGAAGGCCTCAGGGACCTCTACAAGTCCATCCTGGCGGATGGCAGGTTCTCCGAGGCCGGCGGAGGTGGTCTGGGGATGATCGACATCGCCCGGAAAAGCAAAAGCAAGCTGGAGTATGGGTTCGTGCCCTACGATGCGGACAACGCCTTCTTCAGCCTCAACGTGAACGTAGGGAACTAGTCAGCGATCATCATGCACGCGTTACTCCTCGAAGGATCCCCCAAGACACCATCGGTCCGGTTCGACCCGGAGAACGGATCACTGGAGCTCCGAGGACGTTCCATCCCGGAGAATTCGATCGACTTCTACAAACCGCTCACGGATTGGCTGGACGAATACGCACGATCGCCCCGGCCTCGCACTTCGCTTCACGTTCAGCTCGAGTATTTCAACACGAGCTCGTCCAAGTGCATCCTCGACCTCTTCAAGCGCCTGGAGGCCCTGCGGGCCATGGGCAATGAAGTGGAGGTGCTCTGGCATTATGAGGCCGATGATGAGGACATGCTGGAGGCCGGTGAGGATTACCAGGCGATCATCAATGTACCGTTCCGGATGATCGAGATCGAGGAGGTCGACGACTGACCTCCACGGGGCGCTTCAATGCCTCGACCGGACGAGCTGTCGAAGCGCTCTTCCCGCCCTCGGGAAAAGGTCCAACCACAGCAGGACCATGAAGAGCAGGGTCATGCTCCACAGGACCAGGGTGTTCGCGTAGAGGGTCGGGACCCGTTCGCCTGCCAGCCACTTGAACGGCGCGTAGAAGTGTGCTCCGAGCAGTGACCTGTCCACGGGGTCCGAGTAGATCGGGTCGCTCTTTCGCACCAGCTCATCGTTCACCCGGACGATCATGGTCAGGTCGTTCTTGTTCGTCACGAACTCCGCGAGGCTTTCGTTCCGTTGGGCGTCCATGAGGGTGAAGTAGGCCCGTTTCAGGGCCGGGGTTGCCGTGAGTGATTGCACCCGGTCCTCCTTGGCCCGCTCAGCGCTCCGATAGATGCTCCTGTAGTGCTGGACGAGGAGGTCCAGGGAGGCATCCACTTCGCGCAACACCTCCAGGTCCACACTGCCAGGGTCCTTCAGGGAGGAGATGGGCGGATCGAACCCCTCGATGCGTTCGGCCTCCCGCTCGAGCTCCGCGTGAAGCAAGGCCAGATCGGCCGCAGGCGGTGATGCCCCGCTCTCGAGTCCCTGCCGGATGCCCGAGACCACGTTGCGCAGCTCCCGGAGCCACAGGTCCTTGCGCCAATTGGCCGTTCGCATGCGCTGGTCCTCCTCATAGAACTGCCGCTCATAGGCGTTCTCCATGAATTGGGTGACGGCGAGTCCTTCATAGGCCCATCGCGAGGCCATGATGTTGCCGATCCACGGGACCGACCGTTCCGAGGCGAACCAGGGGTGAAGCTTGTCAAACCGCACGATGATCCCGCTGAACAACAGCTGCGGGATGATGAGCACGGGAATGACGATGTAGATGACCTTGGCGGAATTGAAGCTCGCGCTCACGTTCAAGCCAAGTACGTTGGCGAAACAGGCCGTGCTGAAGAGGAGCAGCCAGTAGGGCAGCAGCATGCCCTGGATGCCGAGCACGGCATTCCCGATCAGCACGAAGAACAGCGTCTGGACGGCCGAGATCAGGAACATGATGCCCACCTTGGAGGCCAGATAGCCGCCCCAGCTGAGGTCCAGGAACTTCTCGCGCTGAAGGATCTTCCTGTCGCGGATGATCTCTTCGGCGGCCACGGTCAGTCCCAGGAAAAGGGCCACGATCACGGCAATGAACAGGTACTGGGGCACATTGTCGTTCTCCCGGAACACATAGTCGCCCTCCTGGCCCAGGTACCGGAGGAAGAAGGCCATCACAAGGGCCAGCACCGGAGCCTCCAGAAGGTTGACCAGGACATACTGCCGGTTGGCCAGTTTGGCCAGGGCATCGCGCCTGAAGTACACCTCCAATTGCCGGAACAGGCCAGGTGGCCGGAACGTGCTTCCAGGCACTTCGCCCGCACCCTCCTGGTCATGCTCTTCTGCCGCCATCCTGGCCCGATAGACCTCGTTCCAGGCCTCGGGACTGATCCTGCGCTGGTCGGTCTCATTCCCGTACTCATCGACCAGCTTGGCCTCCAGGATGTTGAAGATCTGCTCAGGGTTCACATTGCCGCACGCCGAACACTGACCGGCCTGGGCCGCCACCTGACCGGTGACCTGCTTGAAATAGACCACCGCCTCCACGGGATCGCCGTAGTAGACCGGATGGCCCTCCTGGTCCATGAGCAGGAGCCGGTCGAACATCTTGAAGATGTCGGAGGAAGGCTGATGGATCACCACGAAGACGAGCCGGCCCTTGAGCGCCAGTTCCCTGAGCAGGTCCATGATGTTCTCCGAATCCCGGCTCGATAGGCCGGAGGTCGGTTCGTCCACGAACAGCACACTGGGTTCGCGGATCAGTTCCAACGCGATGTTGAGCCTTTTCCGCTGTCCACCGCTGATCGTCTTCTCCAACGCACTGCCGACCTTCAGGTCCTTGGTCTCGTACAGGCCCAGGCTCTGGAGCATCCGCAGGACACGCTCGGTGATCGCCTCGTCATCCTGGTCCCCGAAGCAGAGCTTGGCATTGTAGAACAGGTTCTGAAAGACCGTGAGCTCCTCGATCAGCAGGTCATCCTGGCTGACATGGCCTATGACACCGCGGACCCGATCGGCCTCAGCGTGGACATCGATCCCGTTGATGGTGACCCGCCCCTTGCTCGGACGCAGGTTCCCGTTCAGGACGTTCAGCAGCGTGCTCTTCCCCGATCCACTGCCGCCCATGATGCCGATGAGCTTTCCCGAGGTCTCGCGCAGCCTGAGCTCGTGCAGCCCTTTCGTCCCGTTGGGGAAGGCGTACTCGATCCCGTCCGCCTGGAACGTGATCGAACTCCGGCCCTTGCGCTTCAGAAAGCTCCCGAGTATGTCGCTGTAGTAGATGGGCGCGCCATGGGGAGGTCGAAGGGACGAGCCATTGGTCAGCACGTGATGCCTGTCCCCCGCCACCCGCTGTCCGTTCAGGAAGATCTCGTCCGGTCCGAAATAGCGCATCACGTACATCCCCACGGACGGGACGTGCAACACCTGGAGCTCCCCACGGATGCCATGATGGTGCAGGTGATGGGCCCGACCGAGCGTTCGGCCTTCCTGTGCATCCACATAGAGGAGGTGCTCGGAGTCCTCTCGTTCTCCTCCATTCCCACGGACAAAGGCCAGGCACCTGGCGAATTCCTCCTGCGGAATGTTGAACGTGTCCGCCACCGTGGTGACGAACTCCAGGTCAAGCTCGCTCGCTTCCCGTTCCGCATGGACGAACTCGATCAAGTGAACGAGGACGATGTACCGCTGACGGTGCGTGAGTTCCTCGTTCACCTGCATGCAGATCCGCAGCACCTTCACGGAACGGAGCGCCGTTCGCTTGCGGCCACTCCGAGCATCGCGCTCGTCGGCCGTCAGGAGGGCATCGAAGCGGGCCAGGTGGTACCTGGCCAGGTCGGCGGGGAACTGCTGGAGCAGGAACCGCTCGACAATGGTGCGTCGCTCCGTGGCCGCAGCGGCATCACCACCATCGGCCTTCGCCAGAATGGCGAACAGCTGCAACAGCGCGTTGAGGATCTTCTCGCTCATGGACCTTCCCTGCCCGGAAAAAGAACACCCCTCATACGTGAGGGGCGTTCCAAGGTTCCGGGGTCCGGGGAGGTCCTAGCGCTTGAACCCGATCAAGAGCACGGCACACCCACTTCCCACCTTGGAGTTGTCGAGATGGCCCTCGATGGTCACGTCCAAGGTATTGGTCACGGCCAGGTCCCAATAGGGGTCGTTGTCGTGGTCCTCATTGGTGAACAGGAGGTTCCGTTCCTTGTCGTACACCGAGAAGATCAAGGCACCGTCCGTGGCCCCCGTGCAGGCGGCCACCCGATAGGTGGTGCCACCGTACAGGGTCAGCTCGAACTCGGCCGTCTCGTCCTCGTTCAACAGCGCCCGGTAGAACTGGCCATCCGGGATGTAGGAGGCCGTCACATGCTGTTCACAGCGATCGGCGATCTCTCCGCAGATGTCCTGTGCCAGAAGGGTGTTCGAGAAGACCATGATGGCCAACCCGGAGAGCAGGAGGAAGGAGCGCTTCATGGGATCAGGCGTTGATCTGAGCACGCAGGTCGTTCACGGCTTCCGTGATGGCCTGCAGCTGGTCATCGGTCAGGTCGACCGTGGTGACACTGTTGATGTAAGTGGTACGGGCCTTGGTGTCGGTCACGGGTTCCTGGAAGGTGTACTGCATGCCGACATCCCCGTAGAGCATCTGCAGGCGCCGCAGCCCAGGCAGCAAGGGCGAATCGGCCGCATGGTCCTCCAGGAGCCCGACCACGCTCTCCAGGCCCTTGCCCTGCTGGGCGATCCTGTCGCGAATGGCCTTGGCCGAGGCGGCTTGCGGATCGTTCACCGTCAGGTAGAGCACTTCCACCCATCCTCCGGCCAGCACCAAGGCACTCACGTCCTCGCGCTGGTCCTGTTCCAGGTACTCATCCGCGGCGCGGAAGGCCATTCCCGAAAGACGCAGCAGGCTGTCCGAGCTGGACAGGTTGTCGCGGAACCGCTCCACGATCGTGGCCTCGAACGCATGGGTCAATTGGAGCTCCGCCCCCAGGCGCTCGATGGCCTTCATCGTGCTCAGGGCGTGCTGCCCATCATCGAAGAGGACGGCATAGCCCAGGTCGGCGCCGAGCGCGCCCATGACCAACGCGCGGGCCTCCTTGCTGGTGGCGACATCGGCTGAGGCCAGGTCCAGCGTCCTTGAACGGTCATAGGCTGCTCCGGCATCCTTCAGGGCCATGGCCGTGCTTACCGGAGAGGGTACGGCGAACAACCTGCCACCCACTTTCACCACCCCGCTCTCACCCTGCTGCTGCGAGGTGGACAAGGTGTCGGTGTCCGTGGTCTGTTCGCCTCCTTCCGGTGCACCTCCACAGGCATGCAGGAACGCGCCAAAGAGCAACGGCAGGAGAGATCTCGATGATAGACGCTGGAACATGTCGGGTCCGATCGGTTCGGCCACGAAGGTAGGCCCGCCCCTTCCCGGGGCCGGAAGAGCGGGAATGCACTTTTCAACAGGAAAACCGTGGAAGCAACCCTCCGTCACGCCTGAGCCCGACGACGATGACCCTGCAGGGCGTACCATCCGATGAACAGGTAACAGGGCACCAGGATCCAGTAGGCCTGTTGGTTGCCCACCGCGTCCATGTCCGCCAGGGCCCCGTACACGAGCGGCATCACCGCACCACCTGCGATGGCCATGATCAGCAGCGCCGAGCCCACCTTGGTCAGGGATCCGAGACCGTCGATGGCCAGGGGCCAGATGGCCGGCCACATCAGGGCGTTGGCCAGTCCGAGCAGCGCGATCGCGGTCACCGAGGCTTCGCCATCGAGCAGCAAGGCCGCACCCGTGAACAGCACACCGGCCACCGCCGACCAGGCAAGAGCACGTGCCTGATCGATCCACCGTGGAATGGCGATGATGCCGAGGAAGTAACCGATCACCATGGCCGCCAGGGTGTAGCTCGTCAGATGCTTGGCCTCGGAGAGAGGCATGCCCTGAGTCTGGGCGAAGCGGCCGATCGTATCCCCGGCGATCACTTCCGCACCCACGTACAGAAAGAGCGCCACCACACCCAGCACCAGCTGCGGATGACGCAGTACAGCGCCACCTCCCTGCAGCTCCTTCGATGGCTGCGCCCCTTCAGCCTCCAGCTCCGGCAGGGCGCTGAAGCGCACCAGTACGGCTAGCCCCACCAAGGCGACCGCCATGAGGGCATAGGGCTTCACCACCCGCCCGGCCAGCTCATCGAGCGTGACGCTCCGTTCCAAGCCCTGAAGCACCTCGAGCTTCGCCTCCAACTGGTCGGCATCGTGAAGCACCACGGCGCCCAGCACGATGGGTGCCAGAACGCCCGCGACCTTGTTGCACACCCCCATGATGCTGATGCGCTTCGCCGCGCTTTCCATCGGACCCAGGATGGTGACGTAGGGATTCGCCGCGGTCTGCAACAGCGAGAGCCCGGTGCCGATCACGAACAGGCCGGAAAGGAACAAGCCGTAGGTGCGTTGCTGCGCAGCAGGGATGAAGAGCAGTGCCCCGGCCGCCATCACCAGCAGGCCCAGCATCATGCCGCCACGAAAGCCCGTGCGCCGCAGCACCCAGGCGGAAGGCAGGGCCATCACGAAGTACGAAATGTAGAACGCGAAGGCCACCAGATTGGCCTGCAGGTCGCCCTCCAGCTCGCAGGCGATCTTCAGGTAGGGGATCAGCGTGCCGTTCAGCCAGGTGACGAAGCCGAACACGAAATAGAACACGCCCAGGATCAGGAGCGGTATCAGGTGGCCGCGAACATTCGCCATCAGGTGCGGGGGATCTGGCGGTGAAGCTATCCGCACCGTATGGCATTGACGAGCGGCCGACGGTCGCTCGCTCCACAGGCCGATGTGGACGGACCTACTCGATCACCACGCGCCCGGTCATTCGCAGCGCACCGGTAAGCCGGTAGAAGTAGGTGCCACCCGACAGCTCGCCACGGGCGATACGCACCCGCCCTTCAGGCGTTCCCGGCAGGAAGCGCAGCACCCTCCCCTGCAGGTCCAGGAGCTCCACGTCCACTCGCGTACCGAACTCCTGCGGGTAGACCAGCACCGTCTCGTCGCGGAACGGGTTCGGGAACACCCGCACACCCAGCGCCATCGCCTCCTCGGTGAGGCCCGTGACCGTGACGCAGGCGTCCTGCAGGAACGTGGTGCTGTTCATGTAGTTCTCGTTCACCACGTCCACCACCTCATCGATGCAGATCAATGACTGGGGGTTGATGAAATGCACCCGGCACAGCGGGGTGAAGGCCGTGTTCTTGCCGATCAGGGAGTCCACGTCGGACAGTCCGATCAGGTGTCCTCCACCGAACTCGAAGGCCGGCGTGATCGGGTAGTTCACCGGGTCGTACAGATTGTCGACCCCTGTGATCTGCACCCCGCTCAATACCAGCTCGTACCCCACCAGCTTCTTGTTCGGGTTCTTGATGTGCACGTCCAGGTATCCGCTGCCGTAGTCGACATCACCGATGGTGAAGGTGACCGAATCGAAGGGGTTCACGATCTCGATGAACGGGAAGTTGCAGTGGTCATGCACGGCATTGCTGTCCGGCACGTGGTTGTACGTGTTCCAGTAATTGCAGAACGCCATGTACGCCGCGTCGCTCACGGTGATCTCCCCGTCGGCATCGATGTCCGTGCAGGGCATCGGCGTGATGTCGTTGCCGATGATGCCGGTGACGTACTGGTTCACGTCCACCAGGTCCTGCTGGCCGTCCAGGTCCAGGTCCCCGATCAAGCGTGTTCCTCCGCAATCGCCCATGCAGTCCAGTTGCGCGCTGCCATAGATGTCGCCAAGACAATCCACGTAGGGCGTGCAGGTGGTGTCCACCACCACGGTCAGGTTGGGGTTCCGTTCCAAGGTCACGCAGACCTGGGCCCAGTTGTTGAAGTGGTCCAATTCGTAGCGCCCGAGCGCGTCGGGGCTCTGGTCCCAGTTGGTGCGTACCACCAACGTGTAGGTCCCGTCAGGCACGTCGGTCAGATCGACCCACTGGCAGTTCAGCCCGGAACTGTAGATGTCGCCACATCCCTGTGAGATGCCCATGTTCCCGCAGCCGTACTGGGCCGTACCACCGCCGCTGCACTCCAGGTCCATCACGCAGAAGCCGTTCTTGAAGCCCTGCGCCAGGGACTGGCCCGCGGTATCGAAGAGCAGGTATTCCGCATAGCCTTCGTAGTGCACGTGCCCGTGGCAGTTGCTCAGGTTGAACTGGTCCGGGTTGGCGTTCGGATTGCCGATGTAGTAGTCGGTGTTCCCGATGTTCTTGATATGGGTGGTGAACCGCAGGATGTCACGCACGCCATACCCGCTCAGGCAGCCTTCCGTGATGTAGCAATCGTTGGGGCCCACGTTGATGGTGGTGAGCTGCAGGGAGGTCTCGAGCACATCGCTGAGCACGATCAGGTCGGGACCGTTCGGACAGCCCGGATCGCCCCAGGGGAGGCAGGAGCCATCGTCCATTTCGGCAAGCGGATCGAAGTTGCAGGCGGAAGGATCCATGCACCCGGAGATGGGGCCCATGTAGTTCACCGACCAAGCGATCGGGGATCCTGCGCAGTCGCCTCCAGCATCACCGATCCGGACGTAGTAGGTCTCCCCTCCCGCCAGCAGGGCGTTCACCTGCGCCTGCAGGCCACAGCCTCCATTGTTGTCGTCGTAGTAGATGGTGCCGATGTTGGTGTCGTCCCAGAGCAGACCGGTGCAGTAGTCGTAGATCCAGAGCTTGGTGTCACAGGTGTTGCCGGTACAGGTGCTCACCTGGTACATGCCGTTCTGCGCAGGCACGAAGCTGTACCAGGTATCCGAGGCGGGTGCCGTGTGGTTCCCTTCCCCCACCAGCTCCGGATTGGCACAACTGAATCCGGGTGGACAATTCAGTTCCACGCGGTCCTCGAAGTCGTAGTTCTGTCCTCCACTGGCCACCTGCACACCACCATAGGACAACCAGTACCCACCAGGCGCGAAGATGCCATCGCCGTAGGAGTCGAAGATGGTGAAGACCACGCATTCCGAAGTGTCCACGCAGACCTGACCTCCTGCAGGTCCCCCGTTCCCCAGAAGGGCACCTCCCCCGTTGCGTACCTCCCAGCTGATCTCGTTCGGCCAGCCATCGGGTAGGATGAGCACATCCAGCTGGACCTGGCCGGCGGGGCAGGTGTCGGGCGGTGCGGAATACGGCTCAAGCGCCCAGTCCACCGGAGTGCCGGCACAAGCATCGTTGTAGTCACCGACACGGATCCAATACGGAACGCCGGCCGTGGCATTGAACAGGATCCGTGATTGGTAGCCACAGTGGTCGTCGTTGTATGCCAGGGCGTTCAGCCCGGTCTCGTCCCATACCAACCCCTGGCATTCGTCGTAGGCCCACAGTTTGGTGTCGCAGGTGCTCAACCCGCAGGTGGATGCCTGGTACACCCCGTCCGTGGCCGGTGTGAAGAGATACCAGAGGTCATCCGTCGCGGCGACGTGGGTACCCGGACCAATGGAGATGGCCAGGTCGCAGGTGGAACCCGGCTGTGCCAGCAAGGGCAGGGCCAGGGAGAACGTGGCCAACACGGCCAGGGATCGAAGACGCATGGGGGACGTTGTTGGGCGTGAAGATAAGTCCGCCCAGGCGTTCACCAATTCTCCTTGCGACGGTAGTATCGGGGGAAGCGGATGGAACGCCTGACCCTTCGGTAGTACCGGTCCCATTTGGGGGTGGTCAGATCATAGAGCTCTTCGCCCTCCTCTTCACTTCCACGCCGTGTGCCCCTGGGCCTTCTCGTTCGTTCGGTCGTACCTGCCATGTCTTCAGGAAGGACAGGGCCGACCGATGCATCGTTGCCCGATACCGGGGTGGGATGAGCGTTGGATATACAGGTCAGACGTCAGCGAACAAGGGTGACATGCCCCATGAACTCGTTGACCTCACCGGCGATCGCCTGCAACCGGAACCAATAGACATAGACCCCTGTCGGACATTCCGCCCCCGCCTTGGAGCCATCCCAGGGCTCGGAGGGGTCGTTGGTCTCGTAGACCAATTGCCCCCAGCGGTCGAAGATCCGCATCTGATAGGTCTCCACGCCGACACCCGCGCCGGAGAAGACGTCATTGATGCCATCCCCATCGGGCGTGAATGCGGAAGGTGCGTAGAACTGGAACTGGGGGTCGATGAACAGGGTCCGGTAGGTCGTGTCCACGCACCCCAGGTCGTCCATGATGGCCAGCATCACGTTGAACCATCCATCCGCAGGGAAGCGGATGACCGGATACTGCTCTTCGCTGGTCAGGTCAGGATAGGCGAAATCCCAGCTCCAGGAGACCGCCCCCAGGGATTGGTCCAGGAATTGGATCGGGTAGTCGGTCACGTACACCTGGCCCGTGTACGAGAAGGCGGCCACCGGAGCGTTCACCAGCACCGCGGCCTCGTCCATGGCACTGATGCCGCAACCATCGGTCACCGTCACGGAATAGGTGGTACTGGTGGTGGGCGACACCCCCACGAATGGATCGGAGGCACCCATGCTCCAGGCATATCCGTACCCGTTCCAGCCCAGCATGGGATCCGCCAACAACCAGGCCGTGTCCCCCTTGCAAATGGTCGTATCGGTCAGGATGGTGACGCTCAACGTGTCGTACTGGACCTCCACCGTCACCAGGTCCGTCGTGTCCCATCCACACGCGTCCGTGACCGTGAGGGAATACGTGGCGGTGGTGGCCGGGGCCACATTGGCGCTCGGGGCCACACCAAGACCTCCCGACCACTGGTATTGGAAACCGGGTGTTCCGCCCTGCACGTTGGCCTGCAACTGCACCGGACTCTCCGGGCAGAACACCAAGGTGTCCGGGGTGGCCTGTACGACCAGGGGCGCCGGCTGCGGCACGGTCACCTTCATGCTGTCCACCAGGGTGATCTCCCCACATTCATCCGTGAGGGTCAGGATGTAGGTGGTCGTCTGAGTGGGGATCAGCCAGGCCGAGCTATCGCCGCTTGCAAGGCCCGTGTTCCAGTCCAGGAACCGCTGTCCGAAGCCCCCCGCAGTGGAGGCGTTCACCCAGGCGCTGTCACCCGGACAAGCGACCGTCGTATCCGCCCCGATGGTCAGGAACAATTCGGGCGGGTCCGCGATGTAGAACACCAGGATCGTGGTGTCCTGGCCGCAATCCCCGTCGGAGATCACCGTCACGATCACATCCTCCAGTCCCTCCTGGATGCCGTCCGCCAGCGCCTGGATGGGGATCAACACGGTATCGATCCCGGCAGGAAAAACGACCTGGGAGGGGATCCCGGAATAGTCCACACCGGACACACCCGTCCCGCCGAGCAGTACCTGGACGGAATCGGCCAGGGTCACATCACCGGCCCGGAACATGACCAGATCGGCCTGGCCACATCCTTCGTAAAGCACGCTGTCCACACCTCCTGACGAGATGTCCGTGCTCAGGGTGATGGCATTGCTCTGGAAGCTTCCCGCCTCAATGAACACACCGGAGTCGAGGATGGTGTCCGAGGCATCGCCGATCGCGAGCTTGATGTGGTAGGTCTCTCCGCAGACCACCTGGGCATAGGCGGTGATCACCACCGTGAACCCGTCGAACTGGACATAGAACGGACTCCCGTTCTGGGGCGGGGTGGTACCGGTGCCATTGTCCACGTAATAGGCCGGATTGCTGACGTTGTTCACGCCATTGATGGACACCGGCTGGGTGGTACCCGGCACCAGGGCGATGTTCTCGGCGTTGTTCGTGTAGGGCCCATTGATCCCGGGGCCACTGAGGAAGAAGCCGAACACATCGTTGATGCTGTTCAC
>ERZ795048.1597-NODE-1597-length-19873-cov-31.882985_pt1 | contig 19873 bp, 20 predicted proteins | sample MGYA00375132_ERZ795048 | MGnify/ENA primary metagenome ERZ795048 (study PRJEB30177, sample SAMN05720225) | activated sludge metagenome | isolation source: Anaerobic digester | place: Hong Kong | collected 2014-12-17 ... | reverse complement strand
ATATATTACGAACTTAGAGGCCGGGGATATCCTTTAATATTAATACAGGGTTTTTATGGTTTTGTTTATAGCAATGAGCTGATAATATCGCCGAGTCTTGTTAGTTCCGTCGCTGTAGTAATATCCCGTTATGAACAGACCACATCTTCTATAAAGTTTCAGGTGAAGGGAACTCCTCGTAAATCTGCGTGGCAATATCCCACCCGGCTTTTTCAAGGGCAGGTGTGATAAACTTGGTGCAGATATCGCGTTCTGTAAGTTCTTTTTTTATTCATAAATTTATACCTCTCCCCCATCTCCTCAAGGAGAGGGGGGATTAAGGGGTGAAGTCTCACCGGCAAATTATCTTATACAAATATTTGTATATTTTTCAAGCCCTACCATGCCAAAAAAGAGCAGTTGCTCACCTGTCACGAATAAAAAATCATAGTTATTAATAAACACAAAATCCATTCTGTGCAGCAATGAATATAGTAGATTACCGCCAGCGCGGGAATGACAGTCAGGCTGATTGTAAACAGAAAGGGATTACCCTGCTCAAAGTGATGCGGAAATTATATATGCATTCTGAATAAAATTACATTCCCCATTTTAAAATGATTTTTAACTCTTCCTCACTGAGTTTTTTAAATTTAGGCATTCTTCCTGATTGAACTGCATCTGTAATCATGCTCTTCCTTGCACAGATTAATTCTTTAGTCTCAAAATCTTTTTTGTGGCATAATGAACATTTATCAGTAATAACATTGAAAGTCTGTTCATCCGGCAACTTTGTGCATGTTTCAGATGGATACTTCTGTAGTTTTAATCCGCTGCATGCTGAAAGAATTACAGATGCAAGCAGCAGTATAGTTAATGATATGTTTTTCATATAATCTCCTTAATAAAATCATGATATCAATTTCCATAGAGCATTGCAATGTATTTTTAACAGATCATCATAAGGTCTGTTAAAACAGCAATTATCAAGATAAATTAAGATCACAGCGTCATTATCTCTTCTCTTCCCTGAACTCCGGCAGGTCGATGCAATAAATATTAATTCTATTTACCTTCAACTGAATATAGATTCAGTTGAAGACTATAGTCCGTTGACACTTCCCCATAATATGATATAATTCTTCTTCAATAAAATAAAAATCAAATCCCGGAGAGGCACCCATGGAAATACACTCCTTCAATACAACAGATGTTGAATACAAGCTTTATAAAATAAACGGGGCAATAGAAGCCATGAAGTACGCGGTTGAGGGACTCCGGCTCCGCATGCAGATAAATGATAAAGAGCTTAACGGATTTTATACTGTGCTTTCTGATGCAGCAGAACGCACAACAGATCTTATTAACAGATTTAAGCCTGTACTGACAGGACGGGATGGACGGATAGTGCTGCTCTTTACAACACAGGATACCCTGGAGGAGTAAAGATAAAAAAAATACTTGACACTGCTTAAGAGCAGGGGTGTATAACTCTCCCCTATAAAGCGGTATTTAAAAAAATGGCCAAGGTAAAATTCAGATCTCCCATACAGTCCATTCATGGACGCCTCGGGAATGTTATATTTTATAATGTAAACGGGAATAATTATGCCCGCTCCTGGTCCATGCCGAAAAATCCCCGAACTGAAGCACAACAGAAAAACCGCCTGAACTTTGCAGATGCTGTCAGGCTATGGCAGGGACTCACAGATACAGAGAAGGAAAAGTATAACCGCATGGCCGCAGGTAAACCTCTGAGCGGCTACAACCTGTTTATATCAATGAAAATGAAAAATATCACCCCTGAAGTTTTAAAAGTTTCTCAAAGGGGACTTGTAAAGGAATGCTGTATATACACTACCTATATACAAGCAGTCACCTCCGTTTCAGCTCCTGAAAGGGTGTTTTTAAATAAAAAGTATCTACGTACCGGATCAGAACATAGCGATACCCTGTTAAAAAAACCGCCGGGGGGTTTATCCCGGGCTGCGTAAGGAATCTACATCGTATTCTATGTATTGGAGGGATTTTTTCTCTTATTCATTCTGCGGTTTTTTCGCGAGGAGATCTGAACGTTTAAGTTCAAAACCGATTTTAATAAAATCAGGATAAAAAACAACTTTCAGCGGGTGTTCCTCCCCTGAATAATTTTTCAGCAGGTTGATAACAAGGCTAAGGCCGAGCCCCGCGCCCTCAGTATTGTCATCATCGTCAGCAATGAAAGTATCGTTATCAAGCCTTTCCGGATTTATTTTTTTCAGAATCTGTTCTTTTTCGATATAGGTCACATTCTGATCATTTGTCACCCAGATCTCAACAGCTTCTTTCGATGACTGGAATGTGATTGTAAAATGTCTGTCATCTTTTTTCGCAAGGGCAAAAAGGTTTTCGTTGCCGTTCTCATCAATTTCAAGACGGAACAGTTCAAGGAATTTTGAATAATTCCTGTCAGCTGATACACCTTTTGGAGATGTTACATATTTATCAAAGAGGAGTTTATAATTAGCTTTACCAGCATTAATGGCCAGTTCTTTGAGGCAGAAAAAAATCTCACCTGCATATAGCTGCAGATTCTGGCGGACAAGAAGCAGATCGAGAATTTTTCTGATTAATTCAGCGCTTTGAGGATCAAGGTCATAAAGGCGCATTGCAATCCGCCATTCAAGATCTTTGATTCCCATCTTTTTGCTGATTGCAGTAATATCATCAATCAGCTTTTTAACATCAATTTCATTTCTGAGATCGATTATTCTTATTTTTTTCAAAACATTGATTTCATGTTCATAAAAGGGATCAAGAAAGAACTGCTTCATTTCAGGATCGTAAACCCATTTGTTAAGTTTAAGAAGAGAGAGAAACTCATCCTTACCCCAGATGGCGAGTGTTCTGTCATAGAAGTGTTCACCCTCATATCTCAGAAGAATCGAAAAAAGTCTTACAATATCCTCATCTTCTGAACAGAAATACAGAAGTGTATCAGCTGCTGTCTGCCTGGGGATAGGTATGCTTGGCCTGAAACCTGATACCCTGTAGAGATCAAAAGAACTGTCAAACATTCTGCCGAGATATTCAATCTGCTTGGTGTTGAGAGAATTTATTACAATTCTATGAAATGCTTTATTTATTTTTGTAACCATTCTTAAACTCAATAATTTTAATACAAATATGTTCTATAATAAGTTTAATTTATTACCCCCGTGGATATTTGTCAAAACCTTATTATCCTAAATTGGAGTAAATCTTAAATTAAATAACCGGATTTGTTTATTTTCAGTTTTGTTGATTATTATATGAATTAAAGCAATCTTTACACAGCGGTGAATTTAACGTTGCAGGAGCTTTCCGGGCACAGGAATGACAATAGTTTTCCTCTATGTTGCTTAATGTTTCTTTTTTTACCTCATTCATACATTGCCTGCAGTAAGGCCTGACTAAACTGAAAGTTATGGGCATTGCGCATCTTATACAGAAACCGTGATATGCTGCGGCAGTTTGAACAGGTTCAGCAGCACTGCTCCCCTTTTCTGAAATCAGTACTATTGATGATTCGTGAAAAGAGTTATAAAGATTAAGTACATCATTATAGAGAACTTTGTCTTCATCTCTGCTGATTGCAACACTTATATCCCCGTTTTTTTTCTCATGATAATTGTGGAGATCAGCAGAAGTGATAATCATACTGTTTTCATTAAAACAGCATTTCGAATTAAGTTCAGCGCAGCAGCATATTTCAATTTTTTCAAGTTCAGAGATTGCTTTTTTTTCATAAGGTTCAAGTTCATCGCTGCTGAAAATGATTGTTATCTGTACCCCTCTTCCGGAGGCGTCCTGAAGTAATTCGTAAAGCGGAGCTGACAACCTGAAAACAGGAAGCATTATGGAGATAGTCTTCTCCGCGTTTCTGAATATCTTTTCAATAAAATGAGATGTCTTTTCTGAATTAAGTATTACCGGCATATATTCCCCATAGCTATAAACAACGGGAAAGTTCTATTGTGTCAATTATTTACTCATGTGAGAAAATAATTTTTATAATAACAGGTTTGTATATTATCATAAATAATTTTTAAGATTGTCACCCCGGTTTTGCAAAGCAAATACCGGGGTCTCATACCTGATATTTATAAACTCATACTATGAGATGCCGGTATTTTTTTTACAAAAAAACCGGCATGACAGAGAACATGTAACCGGTTTAAATAAAGAATACACCATCAGACATCTTTCCAGTATTGATCAACAGTTGCTTGAATTCTGTTTATCAGTGTGAGGTTTTTTTCAGGGATGAAGAGATGCTCAAATCTCCCCTGGAGTTTAAGGTATTCTTCAACAGGTAATCTCTCTTTTAATATTTTTGTATGAGTTACTTTTTCATCCTTATATTCCTTTAAGGGCCATGTGCCGGTTTTCACAGCGAGTTTTCCGATATTAACTGTCTGATGCGGTTCATAATGCCAACCAGTGGGACATGGAGCAAGTGTGATGAACATTTTCGGGCCCTTTATTGTCATAGCTGTTTCCACTTTACGGGCAAGGTCCATAGGCTCTGCTGCAATTACTGTAGCAAGATAAGCCGGTTTATGAGCAGCCCATATTGAAAAGAGATCCTTTTTATTACCGGTAAAGCCTGCTCCTGATGCACTTGTTGCTGTTCTCGCTCCATGAGGAGTGGCTGCTGAATCCTGCTGCCCGGTATTCCCGTATCCTTCATTGTCATAGCAGAGATAATAAAAGTCAAGACCGCGGTCAATTGCGGCAGATGTGGAAGACAATCCCATGCCGTAAGCGGAACCGTCGCCTGTAAGGACTACGACTTTAAGATCTTCATCTGCAGAGAGTTTTCCTTTTTTAATCAGTATATCAAGGGCGTCTCTTATCCCCTGTGCCCCTGCTGAAGCAGATGCCATTGCAGTATAAAGCCATGAGCCGCTGAACGGAGTAAAGGGATATATAGAGAGCAGGGTCATACAACCCGCAGCATTCACAAATACTGTATTTTTCCCCAGTATATCGCAGAACAGTTTCACTGTTTCAAGGGCGCCGCACCCGGCACACATTGAAGTTCCGGGCGCAAGATTGTGCTCCCCGGCCAGGTCTTTAATATTTTTAATTAACTCTTCAGGCATAGAACACCTCTATGGATTCTCTGTTCCCGCGATTATCTGTACTTTTTTAATCTGCTCAAGCTCCTCCACATTAAACAGAAGCCGTGTTTCAGGGGTGGTGCCCTTTTCAGCATGTCCCTTCATCTCATCTGCAATGGCAGTGAATTCTTCAATAGTTATATCTCTCCCCCCCAGGCCGCCAATGAAGCTCCCGATGACAGGGTAATCCCCCTCTGCTCCATATAAAGCTGAAGTAATCTCAGTATAAAGGATACCCCCTTTACCGGATGAAATGTTCTGATCAATTACAGCAGCTCCCTTAAACCCTGAAAGCAGCAGCCGCAGCTCTCCGGATGGGAACGGCCTTATAATCCTCGGTCGGATTAGACCGATTTTTCTCCCTTCATTTCTAAGATGATCAACAGCCCCCTTCCCCTTTGTTGAAAAAGATCCTGCCATGATAAAACAGTACTCCGCGTCGTCAGTTCTATAGGTTTCAATGACATTATATCTTCTTCCGAATTGATTTTCAAATTCTTTGGCAGCTTCATTATAAACATCAATCGCTTTCAACGCGGCAAGGTGCGCCTGGTACCGGAAATATGAATACATGGAACCCCCCAGCACTATTAGTCCCCTGGCCTGTGGTGTTGCTGCATCATAACGGTCATTCAGCCTGTTATATTCACCAAGATAGTTTGTTACAACATTGTGATCCGGAATTTCTACAGGCTCCCTTGTGAAAGAGAGGTAGAAGCCGTCGAGGTTAACCATTACCGGCAGTCTGACCTCCCGGTTTTCACTTATTTTATATGCCATAATTATTGAATCAAGCACCTCCTGGCATGTTGCACAGTGTATCTGTATGCAGCCGCTGTCCCTTGCGGCAAGAATATCATTATGATCGCATTCAAGCGTAATTGGTGACGCAAGGCCTCTGGATACATTTACAAGAACAAACGGGACACGCCACCCCGGTATGGCAAAAATCATCTCCATGCCGTACATAAGCCCCTGGCTTGAAGTGGCTGTGAAAACGCGGACACCTGCTGTTGCCGCACTCCCTGCTGCTGTAATCATTGAATGTTCTGATTCGAATACTGTCATTCGTGCATCCATCTCCCCTGTATGAATCCATTCCGATAATGTTTCAATTATCTCTGTCTGTGGTGTTATGGGGAATGCCGGTATGTAATCCGCGGAGGAGAGCCGTGCACCCCAGGCTGCAGCGGCATTACCGGTAATCAGTATACGCTTTGTCATACGGTGTTACTCCTGAAAGATTTCTCATCTTCTTTTTTTATTGCATGCGCGGGACAGATCTCCGCACAGATCAGGCACCCTTTGCAGTGAACATAATCGATGACAGGGAACCCGTTTTCATTTTCAGTAATAACGCCATCCGGACAGTAAATGTCACATAACATGCACCGGCTGCATTCATCATAATTTATAACCGGACGTACTGTTCTCCATGTGCCTGTATTACTTTTAATACTGTTTGAACTTTTACGGATAACAGGCGTAGCTATTGAGGAATTGTGTAAAGGTAAAACAATTAACCGGGGGTCTGACAAATTTATCTTTTCTTTATTTTCAGTAACAATGCCTGAAAAGATCTTTAGTTTATCAAAAATTTTTTCAGCTATTGAAATATTTTCATTAAGCAGCCCTGCTTTTACAGGATTAAGTTCAAGTTCAATGCTTTGCAGAAGAGTGTTGAGTTTTATTACCCCTGTTAAACAGGCTGAGGCTGCGGAAGTTATTGTACTCAAAAAGTAATGTGAGTTTAAATCAAAATCCGGAGGATTGATGCTTATTACTCTTTTCACTGAGGTTATCAGTTTTTCAAGTTCAGTAATACTCTTGTCTGAAATTATAAGTATAACTGTATTTTTATCTGCTCCTTCAAGAACTGTTTGAGGGGTAACCTGAAGCAGGGTTTCATCAGCAATGACAATGAGATCCGGTTTGTGAATTTCACCTCTCTCATAAATAGGATTATGATCTGCGCGGACATAAGCAAAAACAGGCGCACCCCTGCGCTCCGCTCCATATTTCGGCGCATCCTGTACCTGGTAACCTTCGATGAAAAAAGATGAGCCCAGAATACGGCTTGCTGTCTTCATCCCGTCACCACCGCGGCCATGAAATCTTATACGATACATCCGCCCCTCTTAAACTGCTTATTTTGTTTAACTAAAATAATATAATTTAAGAGAATGAACAAATATTATTATTCTTTTCCTCCCCCCCGCATTAATTCAGCTGCATAGTCCCAGTATGAATTTTCACCATGTTTTATTTTCAGGTAATACCACCATTCAACGCCCCACAAATAACAGGTATCAAATCTCGCGCGGAGAGTGTATTCTATATTCTCTCTGAATTCATCTACTGTAAATGCGGCTGTCTGTTCTGCCGGGGTCATCTCATAAATCTGCCTGTATGTCCAGGGTTCAACGCCAAGCTCAATTATGACAAATTCCTGATCTTTTTTCCCTGTAAAAAATTTGACTATATCCTCTTTCATGGGATAAAATTCAGGAGTCAGGGGATATATCATCTGTCCGAAAAACCTGCTGTATATCTTCCTGTACAGTGTTGTACCGAAAATATCTGAAATGGAAGATGCCCTGTACCAGTCGCCGAACTCCCCTCCATCTGTCATCACTATTTTCCGTGAAGGATCGAGCTCACGTACAAGTGCTGCCTCTTTTCTAAGGAGTTCACTGTCAGATGGAGGGCACTCGCCGAAAAGAAGATACGGCTCATTCTCCACCTGCCAGTATTTAAGATTACTGTAACCTTTATAACGTTCAACAATTGTCCTTAGATATTTAGGAAGATCCCGTTTTGATTCTGCCCACAAAGGGATGTGACATTCAGGCCACCGGGGGACTCTCTGTCCGATTGCAAGAATAACCGGAATTTTAGCATCTCTGCATATATTCATCTGCGCGTCAAGGCTGCGGAAATCGTAAATCCCTATCTGTTTTTCGATCCTGTCCCAGTAAGCAACAAGCCTTATGCCTGAAGGCTTCAGTTCCGTGACTATCGCACGGAGAGCTTCATCTCGATCAATCTTAAGTTTTTCCGCCATAAGTTCAGAGTATGTTACACCCCAGGATATATCTTTTTTATCCGGGACAGGGAGTGATTCATAACTTCTCTGAAGGCCGAGGCCGCTAAGGCCGATGAGTATCAGCAGTGTTGCTGTAACTTTGGAAAAAAATCTCCAGCCGCGAATTGTCTCTTTCAGAATATCGGGCCTCAGTTTAGTGATTGCGTAGGCAAGTATAAATACAATTATATATCTGGCGCCATTTATAGATTCAACAATAGCGGGGTGATTCTCAAGTTTTATGGCGTAGAATATCAGAAGGGAGCCGGTTCCTGCAATACCCCTGTTTACAAAATATAAAATTCTTTTATCCCTGGAAGTATCCTTCGATTCAATGAAAATATTCCTCCTGAGATACGGCACCCCGAGCATTGCAATACCGATTATAAGAGTAGCGCTTTTCATTAACGCGTACCCTGTTGCAAAATTTTCAGTATTGTGAAAAACAAGTTTTTCAAGTATATTTGTGCTCCCTGTAAAAGCTGAAGCCACAAGAGTCCAGGGTATAATTTTTAAAATCTTTGACCTGTCCGAAAAAAACAGGATAAAGCCGCCGGTAATCAGGAGAGAAAAACCTGCTGCTTCAGCAGCATTTAGAGGTGAAAACTCCAGCAGACTCCCCGCAAGATAAGTAGCAAGTGGCGCAAACCCGCCGACCACAGGAACAGCCTCTGTTGCTTCACCAATTGATAAAACCTTGTAATAACAGATCAACATCAGGAGAAACGATAAGGCTGCAAGAAAACAGAGTCCAATCGTTGTCAGTGATGGAAGCGTAAACCCGAAAAAAAAGAATACAAGGCCGAAGCTGCTCATTATTGAAATCCAGAAAACATAGGGGATAACCCGACGCTCACCTGATTCACCGAAAAAGATTTTATCCACCACAAGAGATACACCTATAAAAATCTGTGCGAGGAAAGCAACAGTTACTCCGCTCATATATCGAGCCCTCTTTTTATAATATTTCTGTAAACATCAGCACTGCCACGGAGAGTCCGTTTCATTGTTCTGCGGTCCACTGATATAAGGCCGAACTTCGGCCAGAAACCCTTGTCCCATTCAAAATTATCAAGCAGTGACCAGTGAAAATATCCACGTACATCAATTCCATTTTCAATCGATTTATAAACTGCTTTAAGTGTCTCTGTAAGGAGCCAGCCGCGATGTAAATCATTTTCATCCGCCAGTCCATTCTCGGTAATATATACAGGAAGGTTGAATTTTTTTATTTTATCAAGAATATAACTTATGCCGGCAGGATAAAGCTCCCACCCCATATCAGAAACCTTTTCATTATCGTTTTTATTCAGGCCGTATCTGATCCTGTTGTGAAAATAGTAGTTAATCCCTATAAAATCAGAATACCGTTTTACCCTGCTTATGAAAAACATATTCCAGAGATAAGCGGCAATCCGTACCAGTATATTATTTATAACTCCGCCCCCTGATTCGAAGTAAGTCATATTGCACGCCGGGCCAGCTGACGCGGATGCATTTTTTTCTTTTATTTTCTTATAGGCTGCATTATGGGCCCGGATTAAAACTTTAATCGCGCGGTAATAATTTAAAACACCCTTTTTCTGCGGGGTCCATTTACCCAGCATATAGCTGTTCAGGGAATAAATCTCAGGTTCATTAATCGTAATATAAAATGAAACATCTTTCCCGAATGATTCTGCAAGTTTTGACGCGTACCTGCTGAAATAATCCGCGAACCGGGGATTCATTATCCCCCCGTCATCAGCGAGCCATACCGGCAGGGGCCAGTGCCAGATAGTAATAAAAGGTTCAATATTTTTTTTGCGGAGTGTCTTAATCACTTTAATATAGTGTTCTATCTCTTTTTCATCCCATTTACCATCTGCCGGTTCTATTCGGGACCACTCAATTGAAAACCGGTATGAATTGAGCCCGATTTTTTCAGCATGGGTAAAATCCTCTTCAAACCTGCTGTAGTGATCAACAGAGTTCCCTGAAATATAGTTTTCCGGGTTGCTCCCAGCTTCATAAAACGGATCGGAGAGTCCGCTTTTATTGGAAACATATTCAGCGGCAAGCCTTTCAGCGTTTTTCTTCTCCCACCTGCTCCAGTCATTATCACAGTTACCTTCAACCTGGTGAGAGGATGTTGCAGCACCAAAATAGAAACCCGCAGGGAATTTTTTCATCTATTCTATTATCCTTATTAATAATTGTATTTATAGAAGTTAACGGTTTAATCAGTCCTCAATGTCATCTCCGCGCAGGCGGAGATGACATAGTACCAGTTTTATGAGATTCCGGCACTCCGTTATCACTACGGCCGGAATGACAGGGGCCTGATTATTTCGTGAAATGCTATAATATTACTCATAAGAATCTTTAAATGTAAAATCTTATTTGCTCAAAATAAAAAAAACCCCGCTCGTCGCGAGTCGGGGTTGGAATGAAGGAAGCAACAATTACTGTTAAGCTATTTTATTTGACCGGCGCCAGATTTTATTCTCCTGGGCCGCTTTTATAAGATCATCCCTGAAATCAGGGTGAGCGATATTTATAAGACGCTCCGCCCTTGCCCATGTGGATGCACCTTTCATAACAGCAGAACCGTATTCTGTGACAATCATATGCACTGTCTGCCTTGGAACAGTAACAGTAGTGCCAAGGGGAAGAATGGGGAGTATGTTTGATTTAATCTCACCATCTTTTGTTGTATATGATGAAGGGAGGCATATCATGCTCTTCCCCCCTTTTGACCAGTATGCTCCCTGCACAAAATCGAGCATACCGCCATTGCCTGATATCTGCCTGAAATCGCTGCTTTCAGCATTAACCTGTGAAAATATATCCACCTTCAATGCCTGGTTGATAGAGATTAGTTTATCTATCTTTGCAAGGTTTATCGGATGGTTTGAATAAAATACATTATACGAAGCAAGTGCTTTATTGTTGTGAACAAAATCGTAAAGTCTTCTGCTTCCAAGGGCAAATGTATAAACAATTTTACCCACATCTGAATTCTTTTTAAGTCCTGTCATTCTTCCTGATTCAAACATGTCAACATATGCATCTGAAAGCATCTCTGTATGCCCCCCGAGATCCTTCAGATCAGTTTCACTTATAAGCTGACCCAGTGCATTAGGCATACCGCCTATTCCAAGCTGTATGACACATTCATCTTCAATCTGTTTGAGAACATGCTGCGCAATCTGTCGATCTATCTCTGAAGGCTCCTTAAGAGGGAGTTCTCCAAGAGGTGAATCCTCATGAATTATATAATCCACCTGTGATATATGAATCTTTTCTTTTGCTCCCCCCAGAGCAACAGGCATATTAGGATTCTCTTCAATAACAAGGACTTTCGCATTTACAGCCTGCTCATAAGTACATGAATTGCTGAGTCCGAAATTGAAATAGCCGTAATTATCCATAGGTGCAGTCCGCACAACCATGAAGTCCCTTAATGGTACACCGAATTTTCCGCTTGCAGCATCATTAGGACAGCTGTACATCTCCGCTTCACCAAGAACCGGCGGTGCATAAAAAATATTCTGTGCACCTTTACTCTGCATAATTCTTGTAAGTGGGGAGAAATGAACATCATGGTAAGTGAATGTTTCACCAAAGGGATCTTTTAATATAACTTCCGGCACAGGTAGTACAGTGACACAGCTTTGAATAACTATATCACTTAATTCTGTTTTTCTTGCGGCAAGTGCCCTGTCAAAAGCTACAGGTTTGCCGTTAAAGAAACCGTAATCGATAAAATCACCCGGTTGAACCAGTTTTGCAACATCTTCAGGTGAACTCAGTTTCTCCTGATACATTTTTTTGTACTTTGGCATAACAGTTAGCCTCCTCTTTAATTTTTTTTTATATTTTATAAGTTAACATTCATTTTATTTTTATTATTCATAAGACACGTTCATAAACACTTTATGCAGGAATGAACTGACGTGTCAATTCAAATACAGCGTCCGGACGGTTTTTTTTAATCAAAAATGCTTATTATTCTGCTTCTAAAATTGAGTTGCGGAGTTCTTTTCCGGTCTGGCGGAGAATATATGCGGCAAATTCATCAAGAGAATTATATAAAGGATCTTTATTTGTAGTTTCAGAATGAATATTCTCTGCTTCAAGCAGCACCTGGTTTGTATCAGCCTGTTTAATAATAATTCTGATTTTGAACTGATATTTTATTATATCATTAACTTCAAAATCATCTTCACCAATCATGAAAGGTAATTTTTTTCTTTTAATAAAACCATAAGAATAAGATTCTTTATATAGAGGCATGCTGTATATAATAATCATGTCACCCTTTTCTGAATATAAAGAAAGCCTGTCTGATTTAATAGCATCAGACGCTGCTGCTTCTATTTCTATAAACCCGTTTTTTATGAAAATACCTGCATTAACAAGGTTTTCCTTCAGAATATCATAACTTAATTTTTTAATATGAGAAGAAACTGCAGTATTACCTCTGCAATAAATTATCACTGAAGTGCGGTTTTCTTTACTGAAATTGTTTTTTACAGTAATTTTAGAGACGGAACATGCCGGATGTATGAGGAAAATTAACGAATAGAGTATCAATATATTATTTAAGGATTTCATAGCCCTTTCCGGCTCTCTTAATGTTCAGTTTACCCTCCGCCTACCGGAGGAAATATAGCAACATCATCACCTTCATTTATAATTGAGTCCAATTCGGCATGTACTCCGTTTATAAATAGTATGGCAGCATCCTTTTTATCAATTCCAAGCTGTTCTACTACATTAAGTATAGTTGTACCTTCAGTAAAACTCATCTCTGAAATATCAAATCTTCCGTTTCGCAATGTGGCGAATAATTTAATTTTTGCCTTCATATCTTTTTATACGGGGAAACCTTTTCAGCAGGTATAAGATATTAAATATTTTTCATCATCGAGCTTTTCTGTCTCTGATGATGTTATTATTTCATTATCAAGAGTTAACATGAATTTTTTGCCTGCAGTTTCGCATTTACTGATTATACTGTGGATTATATCTTTATCGAAAATTACCCCTTCCACGGTAAATCTTTCCCCGTGGTCCTTGAGAATGGAATTAAAGAGTTTCAGTTTAACATATATTTCTTCACCTTCACTCCCCTTTTCATTCCCCTTTTCAGTTATACTTTCTCTCATGGGAGCATAGGGGCTCCCTATTCTCATCATTGCTCCCACAATCCCCGGCATTGCTCCGGAAACAGCCACTACTGATCCTTTATAAAGCTTCACAGTTTTAATGTCATCTACAGGATTGCCGTTGTGGAAGATAGTTTTAATTTTATCGGAGATATAGTTTTCAGGTATATTGCAGTATTCTGTAAGGAAAGGGAGAATCCCGATGCCGGAAAGGGTTTTCACATAAAAGCCGTCCTGAAGCTGATAATAAATAATATCCGCTGCTTCAGGGATATCTGCTATTATTAAATGTTTTATCATAGAATTTTATTTATGCGGCAATCTGTTTCCGGATTGCCGCATTTTTTATCACCAGTTAAATAAACTGTCAAGTTCCTTGTCACTAACTTCAAATACTTTATCGTGAGGAGGAAGCTTTTCAGTATAGAAATACCTCGGTAGCCTGTCATGAGCCGCTGTAAAACCCGCTTTTTTATTAAAATCACGCTCTGCGGAGAGAACTTTTTTACCAAGCTCGGCAACTCCATCAGCATCAAGGCTCAACCCGTAAAAAGCATTCAGCATATCTACAAGAGCCTGGAATGTCTCCGGCTGATCAAGAATCGCAAAAGCAATGAATAGACACATCCCTGTTGAGTCAATAGCTGCAGTTGCAATCTGGAGGTTTCTTGAAAGTTCTATCTGACCTTCAGTTTTCAGCGGATCAACAAATCCTCCGCATTTAAGGATGTTTGTTGCAATACAGTATCCAGCAGTATGGTCTGCTCCCATTGTGCTGGTTGCATAAGTAACACCTATACCCTGGATTGCTCTCGGATCATAAGCAGGCATAGCCTGACCTTTTACTACAGGGGCACGCTCCACACCAAAAACTTTAGCAGCAGTTGCAGCTCCGCTCCCTATAATTTTACCGAGATAAGTTCCCTTCCCGACTTCTTTAATAAGGTTAATTGCCCCTTCTTTGTCACCGAAAGGTATTATCCCTGCTTCCATTGCAACACCGATAGCGGCACCCATATCAATTGTATCAAGACCGTAGTTGTCATCAAGAAAATCGAGCATGGCAATTGTATCAGGATCATCTATACCGCAGTTTGCGCCATGGGCCCAGGTTGTTTCATATTCCGGCTGTTTGGAAACGAACTTACCGTTTTTATCAACATAGGTTCCTGAGCACTGAATAACACATCCCCTGTGACAGCCGTGAGTCGGGTTCCCGCCGCGCTTGGTTTCAATGTCAGCAAAAGTTTCACCGCTTATTGCTGAGGCTCCTTCAAAACGGCCTGATTTGAAATTGTTTGTGGGGAATCCGCCTGATTCATTTATTATATTAACAAGTACATTTGTTCCATACGCCGGGAGAGCCTGTCCTGTTACAGCATGAGACCTGAGGCCCTCTACCCATTTTTTGTTGGCCTCCCTGAATTTTTCAGGATCTTTAGGTTCTCTGTTTTTAACTCCTGCATCATCCATGATGATAACTTTAACACCTTTAGCACCCATAACAGCGCCTACACCACCGCGTCCGGCATGTCGTGTGGGCCTGAACTCCATATCTGTTATAGCAATTGATGATGCTGAAAGCTTCATCTCTCCTGCGGGTCCGATTGACATGCATGTAACTTTGTCTCCATACACGCCTTTTATTTTATCTATCAAGTCATAGTTGGGTAGCATTTTATATTCATCAGCAGGTTCAATTTTAACTCCATCCTTATTAATAAGGATTTTATAAAGTTTTCCTTCAGGAGCAAGACCTTCGAGAACAATTGCCGCATAACCAAGCCTTGCAAGAACCTGGGCAGCCTGGCCACCGGAGTTAGCTTCCTTAATTCCCCCTGTTAGCGGGCTTTTACATCCGACAGAAATTCGTCCGGACATAGCTGCAACAGTGCCGCTAAGGAGTCCCGGAGCAATTACAAGTTTGTTCTCAGCACCAAGAGGATTAGCAGTAGGTTCGACTTCTGCAGCTATCATAGCCGAGGTCAAAGCTCTGCCTCCAAGACCGGCATACTGCCCTAAGTCATCCATCTTCATTTTAGGACCGCCGGCTGCACCCATATCTATACGCAGAATTTTATCCATAATACCTCCCCGCTTAGTATTTTATTTTGTTATTAATAACAATTAATACATTTTACGGAGAATATTTCAATATTTATTCAAAAAAAAATAAATATTTTTATCAATGTGTCATTTTTGACATAATTGATTAAGCTACAATCTGTTTAATGAAGTACCTTGAAAAGCTACAAATTATTCATTTTTAGAGCTTTTTAATGATTTATTGGAGATTCTAACCCGGGAATTGAAATTACGAAGGGGTGGAATGTTTTAAAGAAAAGAAGTCAGTCATACAGTGATACAACTGACCACGGTTTAAAGCATATAAATTTTCTGCTCTTTACATTTTACAACTTTCCCGAAAAGTGATGAGCTCTTTATACCTGCTGATTTCAAATCATCAAGAAGAAATTTGGCTTCCTTTTCAGGGAGGGAGATTAAAAGACCTCCGGATGTCTGAGGATCGAAAATAACGTCCTTATAAATCTGTTTTACATTTTCAGAAAAATCACACTTTGCAGAAACATAATCTCTATTCCTGTAAAGCCCCCCCGGAATCAATCCCATATCTGCGGCGTCCTCAACGCCTGGAAGCAGGGGTATCGCTTCTGAATTAATCTCAATTGAAAAATCATTTTCCTGCTGCATTTCAATAAGATGCCCTGCCAGGCCGAATCCTGTGACATCAGTACAGGCATTTACATTATATTTTAACATTATTTCAGCAGCATATTTGTTAAGTGTTGCCATTGAGGAGATGAATTCTTTTACATGTTCGTCCTCAAACATGTCTGCTTTAATAGCTGTGGCAACAATCCCCGTACCGAGAGGTTTAGTCAGAATTATCGCATCACCTTCTTTGATCGTACAGTTTCTCAAAACTTTATCAGGATGCACAACACCGGTTACAGAGAGACCGTATTTCATCTCAGGATCATCTACACTGTGCCCGCCAAGAAGCTGTACGCCGGCCTCATTCATTATTGACTGGCCCCCTTCAAGTATTGTAGCAAGTATATCGAGAGAGAATTTTTTTGTGGGGAAAGCGACTATATTCATCGCTGTAAGAGGCTTACCTCCCATTGCATAAACATCAGAAAGAGAATTACATGCGGCGATTCTACCGAAGCTGTAAGGATCATCGCATATCGGAGTGATAAAATCCAGTGTCTGAACAAGCGCAAGAGTATCGCTGAGCCGGTAAACTCCCGCATCATCTTTACTTCCGGTACCCACAAGAACATTGCTGTCAGCGGGGATAACCATCCCGTTCATTACCTCGTACAGGTCCTCCGGACCTATTTTAGCAGCTCACCCTGCGCCTGTAACGGATTCAGTGAGTCTCATTGTATTGAGAACAGGGAGTTTACATGAATCACTCAAAGATTTCTCCTTTGAAATTTATAATCATATTATATCAGATCTCTTCAATTTTATCAAATTCAACTTCATTTTCTTCTATAATCTTAAGGACAGTTTCCCGGTCAGAGCTTTTGATCCTGACACAATACCCGCAGTCGGAACTTAAGTGACGGGGTACGGGGATCATTTTATGTTCTATACCTTTCTTTTTCAGAATGTTAGACATCCTGATTGAATGATTATTTGAATGAAATAATATAACAGAGAATTCCGGCATTTTTTTCCTTTTATAACCGGAGGATGGCTCCTCCGGCATATGAAGTCAATAAAATTATTATTTGCTAACGCTGATTGTAAATGTATCACCTTCTTCGGATACAGAAGCTGTCATTTTATTTCTCTCAACGCATCTTATAACGTTCTCTTTTGATACTTCAGAGTCAACCATCACCTGGAACTCTGTTTTACCGTCTTTAATTGCTTTCTGTGTGAGAACCACAGGCTGCGGACATGAAAGTCCTCTTGCATCAATTTTATCTGCCATATAATCCCCCTTAGCTTACCTTTTCTCTCATTGTAAAACCTACAACAAGGCAGAATACAAAACCAATAATTACTGCTGCCGGTCCAAAGGCACCCGGACCTGCCGGTGAACTTGCAAGAAGAAAATTGTGTGATATACCTGCGCCCACAATCATCCCCACTACAAAAACCGCCGCGTCTGAATCGCCTTCCCCTGAAAGAATAAGCTGACGTCCGGGACAACCGCCGGCGAGTGCAAATGCAAGGCCTGAAAGAGCCATCCCGAGAAAATTCCAGAGATGAGCAGTATGTGCAACGGGCTGACCTTCAAAGCCGGGTTTAAACTGACCGAAAACAAAATTAAAAACTGTAGCAAAAATAAGAAGTGTCACAACACCGCTTGCGAGGTGAAAATCTTTAGCGAGAATTATATCTCTTAAAGAACCCATAGTACAGAATCTGCTTCTCTGGGCTATTGCGCCTATAAAAAGACCTGCTGCAAGGCTTATAATAAATGGCGCACGTTGTGCCCCCGGACCTTTAACACTGTAAAACAGCGGACCTGTATCTGATACCCTGAATCCGATAGCAACCATTATCAGCAGCGCCACCATAACAGCAGGAAAAACCCATCCTGAACTCATCTTCTGTTTATAGCTTCTCCCGAGACTGAATCCATTTTTAAGGAACATGACGCCAACAGCGATACCGGCAATAAGTCCTGCTAAACCGACAATTGCATTCCAGTCTCCGCCGGAAAGTCTCAGCAGTGCACGCCACGGGCACCCGAGAAAAACAAGAGCGCCTATCATTGCAAACATGCCGAGAAAAAATCTCAGTATTGTTGATGAACCGGCTCTGGGCTGATATTCCTTTTTTATAAGTGCAATTACAAATGAACCGAGAACAAACCCGGCAATTTCAGGCCTGATATACTGTACAACATCTGCCCTGTGCAGGCCCAGTGCTCCGGCAATATCACGTTCGAAGCATGCAACACATATCCCCATATTAGCGGGATTGCCCATTTTCTGAAGAGTTACTGCTAATATGCCTATCACAGCACCGGTAGCAATAATTCCCCACCTTGATGAAAAGATATTTTTCATAAAAACCCCTTATCGATATTATGAATTTTGTTTATTCAAATATTTAAAGAGTGTTTTAATTATTCAAGTAATAAATACGTTATATTGATTAAAATTAATAACCACTAAAATACTGTTTTAAATATAAAATGGGGTATTGTTAAATTTTTCCGGAAAAAGACAGGCGGAGTTTTACAACTAATCAATTTTTGGTGTTAATTAAATTTTATAACTGCTATAATTTCAAATCCGCTTTCTCAATCATCTCTACAAAGCGGGATGCGGGCTCAGTGAGGACTTTTGCTTTTGATGTAACAAGGTAAAAGTGTCTTTCAATAACAAGATCTTTCAGTCTGATAATTTTTACTTTACCGAGTTTAAGATCACGTTCTATGGCAATTTTAGATATGAATCCATATCCTATTTTATTTATAACCGCTTCACGTACACCTTCTGAGGATGTGCACTCCATTATAACATTAAGCTCAGATGGGATAATCCCGTGCTCCTGGAGATGGTTCTCTGTTACTGTTTTTGTACCGGAACCGCTCTCTCTTGAAACAAGCGGAATAGTTCTGAGATCATTAATATCACGTATTTCCTTAAAGTCCGGATGACCTATCAGTATAATATCATCCTTCATTATCTTTTTGAAATTAAGTGATGGATGTTTAAGTTCTTTTCCGGTAATCCCGAGGTCAGCTTCCCCCTGTTTTATTCTTTCAATAGTCTCTCTGCTGTTCAATATCTCTACGCGGAAAAAAATGCCGTTCTTCGCGTCACTGATGGATGATATGAATTGAGGAACAATATACGTTCCCGGAATTGAACTTGAAACAATATTTACAACACCGCCGAATGTTCCAGCCTGAATATCGGACTTCAGTGAGTTAATATCCTTCATAATCTTATCGCAGAACCTGCTGAATACTTTTCCTTCAGATGTCAGTGAAAAATCCTGACTTGTTCTATGTATCAGTTTTACCCCTAACATCTTTTCAAGCTGGCCTATCTGGTGACTTATGGATGCCTGACTTACTTTAAGATTTCTGGATGCATTTGTGAAACTCTTTTCATTTACAACTTCAATAAATGATTTGAGCTGTTTAAGATCAAAATTGAAATCTTTGAAGTTCATAGGTTCACCCGGTTATTATATAATTCTTTCAATGTTTATTCCTAAACATAGTTTTTAGTGCAAAGCTATTAGTAAATTCTCTGTCATACCGGCTGAAGTGATAACGAAATGCCGGTATCTCATAATATTAATCTATGAGATTCCGGTATTTGCACGAACTGAAGTGTGCACGCCCTGAGCGCAGCGAAGAAGTACCCTTGGGGTGAAACCGGAATGACAAAATTTTATGATTATAATAATTTTATACATAATAATTTTTTTAGAGTTTTTTATCCTTATAATACTTTTATGAATAATTACTGATTAAAATTTAATATATTTATGATTTTAATAATGTC
>ERZ795048.1595-NODE-1595-length-19916-cov-455.059967_pt1 | contig 19916 bp, 17 predicted proteins | sample MGYA00375132_ERZ795048 | MGnify/ENA primary metagenome ERZ795048 (study PRJEB30177, sample SAMN05720225) | activated sludge metagenome | isolation source: Anaerobic digester | place: Hong Kong | collected 2014-12-17 ... | reverse complement strand
TTGTGTTATAAATGAAATAGTACGTAATCGAAATCATAGGAGTGAAGATGAAACGAGTCAATATTCTGAATGAAAACATGATGAGTGCCCTTTTTAAACTCGCCTGGCCGGCCGTTCTTACCATGCTCTTCCAGACTGTTTACAACATGGTCGACGCATACTGGCTCGGGAAGCTGGGAAAGATTGAGATCTCCGCACCCACAATTGCGTGGCCTGCAATCTTCTTGTTGATCTCTATTGGCGGAGGATTAGCGGTGGCCGGACTTGCGCTAGTCTCTCAAAATCTCGGAGCAGGAAGAAAGGAAGAGGCCACACATGTAGCCGGGCAGGTTATTTCCACAAGCTTCGCCGTCGCTGTTGTTCTCGGTCTTCTCGGTGCGATCTTCTCCGAAGCCGTTTTGAGGCTTCTCAGTATTCCGCCAGAGTTGCTTTCAGTTACCAATATTTATATGAGAACGATCTTTCTGGGAGCTCCATTCACCTTCACGATGTTCACTTTCAACTCACTCTTCACCGCTATTGGTGATACAAAGACACCGATGTACTTGATGGGTTTCTCTGTAACGGTGAATGCACTTATCGATCCTCTCTTAATATTCGGTATAGGCTTTCCCAGACTGGAAGTCTTCGGTGCCGCGCTTGCAACTGTAATATCAAGAGGAGTTGTAGTGATAATCGCGACGGTCATATTATTCAAAGGAAAGAGAGGATTCAAAATCAATTTGAGGGATCTTAGGCCAAAGTGGAAGACTCTTGTCCGCGTCTTGAGAATAGGCCTCCCATCGTCAGCCGGACAGTCGATCACGGCTCTTGCGTTCCTAATAATTACCTCGATGGTTGCCGGGTTCGGTTCAGTTGCAACCGCTGCCCTGGGCGTGGGAAACAGGATTACTTCGCTTGCAACGATGTTTTCTTTCGGCCTTTCCCAGGCAACGTCGTCGATGGTTGGGCAGTATCTAGGTGCTGGAAGAAAGAGTGACGCTTATTCAGTTGTATGGAAGGCGACCGGAATAAACGTGTTGATTGTTGGAGTGATCAGCACCGGCACGTTCTTCTTCGGGAAGGAAGTGACGGCGTTTTTCATCAACGACCCGCTCGTATTGATTGAAGGAGAGAAGTATTTCAGAATAGTCTCCTTTTCGATACCGATCTTCGCAAGTTACAACATCTTCGACATGGCTTTAAGAGGCTCGGGCCATACAGTTCAGTCCATGATTCTCAATATCACTAGACTATGGGGGATACGCCTTCCTCTGATATACTTCTTCGGTATGTCCATGGGAATCACAGGAATTTGGTACGCGATGTTCGTAAGCAATCTGGTGATTTCCTCTGCAGCGGCCATAGTTATTTTCATGAAGCGTTGGCTGAACCCGGTTATTTAGGATAGAACATGTCAAGTCCAATGTGAGGTAATTACTACCGTTTACAGACGATGTCTTCGATATTTTACCTAAATTCTCTTCATTGTTTCACTTCGTAATATTTTCTTATTGTCATTAGTGGTAGTATTCGTACAACATGCAAATGCTCGAATTTCTTCGTTCTGGCTAGTTAAATATACGTTCGGGGGAATAATTAGCTTAGAACACTGATTTCTGTTCTTGCTTGGATTTGAAAGAATGTTCATCAGATTATGGGTTAGTCTCATTCACTTGTAACCACTTCAGGAGGAGGTAGAAGTATGAGAAAACTCTTTGTAATTCTTTTAGTTGTCTTTCTTTCAGTATCAGCGCTTGCTTCAATCAAGGTAGGTGCGATTCTTCCGATGACCGGTGGAGTCGCCGCGTTTGGCCAGATGATATGGCAGGGAGTCGAACTTGCCAACGAGCTTTTCCCGGAGGTTCTTGGGGAAGAAATCGAAATCGTCTTACTCGACAACAACTCCGACAAGGTTCAGGCAGTTAACACCGCCCGTCGTGCGATCGAGCAGGAAGGGGTTGTTGCTATCATCGGGCAGGTAATAAGCTCAAACACGATTGCCGGAGGAACGGTTGCAGAAGAAAACGGCGTTGCAATGGTTTCTCCCAGCTCAACTAATCCCCTCGTAACTCAGGACAAGAAGTATGTTTCCCGTGTCTGTTTCAGCGATCCCTTCCAGGGGGTTGCGGCAGCGATGCTTGCATTCAATAACATGGGTGCGGAAAACGTTGCTGTCTTCGTAGACGTTGAGCAGGATTATGCCGTCGGATTTGCAAATTACTTCAAGGAAACGGCTAACGAGCTTGGTGGAAGCGTATTCTACGAGTACTACAAATCTGGAGACCAGGACTTCACAGCCCAGGTTTCCGATGCCATCTCCAAGGGTGCCGGTGCCTTCTTCATTCCGGGTTACTATCAGGAAATCGCGCTAATAGCCATCCAGGCCAGACAACTTGGTTTCTACGAGCCGATAATAGCAGGTGACGGGGCGGCCGTGCCGGAAACTATTGAAATCGGTGGAGATGCCGTAAACGGACTGTACTTTACAACTCACTACGATGCAGGAAGTCCAGCAATCACAGAGAATGCGAAGCTTTTCGTAGAAGCCTACACCGCCAAGTACGGTGAAGCGCCCGGAACATTCACCGCCCTCGGGTTCGACACATATCTGGTCGTCAGGGACGCAATAGAACGTGCGGGGAGCACAGATAGAGAAGCCATAGCCAAGGCCGTTCGACAGACGAAGGATTATCCTGCCGTGACGGGAATAATCACTATCGATGAAAACGGTGACGCGATAAAGTCCGTTGCGATTGTAAAGATTGAAAACGGTAAGTTCGTGTACGATACAACTATAAATCCGTAGTAAAGAAGGTGGGGCTAAAAGCCCCACCCTCCCCTTTCTCTTTTCAATCGGCCGGAGGTGTAAGCTTGGATCCTAAGACTCTTCTACAGAACTTTATCAACGGTCTTAGTCTCGGTTCCCTTTATGCCCTGATAGCGATAGGCTATACAATGGTTTACGGGATTTTAAGGCTGATCAATTTTGCTCATGGCGACATCTTCATGATGGCCGTCTATTTTGCTCTGTTCTTTGTGACTCTTGCGCAGCTTCCATGGTATCTTGCGGCCATTCTTGCCGTAGCTTGCGCTGCTCTTCTTGGATTTACGGTTGACAGGATTGCCTACAAACCTATCAGGAATGCTCCTAGAATATCGGCGCTGATAACGGCTATCGGTGTTTCTTTCTTTCTTGAAAGTCTTGCGGTAGTCGTATTCTCCGGTATCCCGAGATCATTCCGTACTATCTTCCCCCAATCTCTCAATGAAATGATTATCATAGGCGGTGAGATGGAGGTCAAGTATGGGAGAGAGGTGATAGTCGGCGGGATAAGATTTCCGGTAATCTCTCTCATAACGCTTATCGTTGCTGCAATTGCGCTCGTCTTTTTGTGGTGGTTCATCTTCAAAACAAAGGTGGGAATGGCTATGAGGGCCGTTTCCCTGGATATTCAGACAACATCGCTTATGGGAGTCAATGTCGACAGGGTAATCGGAATGACATTTGCACTCGGCTCGGCGCTTGCAGGGATTGGTGGAATACTCTGGGCAATAAGATATCCCCAGGTCTGGCCCTATATGGGATTTATACCCGGAATGAAGGCCTTTGTCGCCGCCGTCTTCGGAGGAATAGGTTCAGTGCCGGGAGCGGTTCTCGGAGGTCTGATACTTGGAATAACCGAAGTCATGATGGTAGGAATAATGCCCGGGGCGGCAGGTTACAGAGATGCCTTCGCCTTCTTCATCCTGATAATCGTCCTTTCAATCAAGCCATCCGGTCTGCTTGGAAGGCCTGAAATAGTAAAGGTGTGATTGAATGAAGAAGCGGACCAAAATGATACTCACTTTGATAGCATTACCCTCCATAGCGCTTCTTCTTTTTCTTTCGCAGGAATTACTGAACAGCTATTATTCGAGAATAATAACGCTTATTGGTATATATGGAATCATGGCGGTAAGCCTTACATTGGTTAATGGAATATCGGGAGTCTTCTCGCTGGGACATGCAGGGTTTATTGCGGTTGGAGCATACACTTCCGCGCTCCTGACTCTGTCGCCGGAGCAAAAGGAAATGACCTTTCTCATTGAGAAACTGGTGTGGCCGCTGAACTCTATTCAGATTCCCTTCTTCTGGGCAACGATAATTGCCGGTCTCGTCGCGGCCGTATTTGCTTTCCTGATTGGCTGGCCGTCGTTGAGGCTTACAGGTGACTACTTTGCAATTGCGACGCTCGGTTTTTCCGAAATAATCAGGATCTTTGCGCTTAATCTCAATTCAATAACAAACGGGGCGCTGGGCCTAAAGGCGCTTCCCGATCACACGAATGTCTGGTGGGCATGGGGCTGGTTGCTTGTTACCGTAGCCACTGTCCTGAGTCTTGCTTACAGTTCCTTCGGAAGGGCCTTGAGGGCTATACGAGAAGACAGAGTCGCGGCTCAAGCGATGGGGATAAATGTCTTCAAGCATCAGTTGACAGCCTTTGTTCTTGGCGGGTTTTTTGCGGGGATTTCCGGGTCTTTGTACGGACACTGGCTCAGCACAATCGATCCTAGAACAAACACGTTTGGCATCCTTCTCACCTTCAACGTTCTGATAATGATAGTTCTCGGCGGGCTGGGAAGCATAACAGGAGCTATAATCGGCGGTGCGCTCTTTGCTTTCCTTAGCGAGTGGCTACGCTTCCTCGAGGGCCCCATGAATATCCTGGGTTTCAAGATTATGGGCATAAGCGGTATGAGAATGCTCGTCTTCTCGGGACTCTTCGTGATAATTATGATCTTCTGGCCGAGGGGACTGATGGGAAGAAGTGAGTTCTCCTGGGATGGACTCGTTTCTGTTTTCAAGAGGAGATACAAGAGATGAGTCTGCTCACACTTGAGAATGTAACAATGAAGTTCGGCGGACTCACCGCAGTGAAGGATGTAACGCTTCGCGTAGAAGAAGGCGAGATCTTTGGTTTGATCGGCCCGAACGGTGCCGGAAAGACAACGATCTTCAATATGATAACGGGACACTACAAACCTACAGATGGTCGTATATTGTTCAGGGAAAATGAGATTACGGCACTCCAACCGGACAAGATAACAAGAACTGGGATTGCAAGGACTTTTCAGAACATCCGTCTGTTCAGAGATCTTACCGTTTTAGAGAACGTAATGGTTTCTCAACACCATACGATTGCAAGCAACGGAAAGGCCGTAAGCTGGTTTTTCAAAAGCGTTACCAGACTGGGTTATTCCGAGAAAGAACGGGAGATGAGAAACAAGGCTCTTGAACTGCTGAGTGTTCTCGGTCTCGAAATGCTGGCGAATGAAAAGTCCAGCGCGTTATCTTATGGTTCGCAAAGGCTACTGGAGATTGCAAGGGCAATGGCGACGGGGGCGACTCTTCTCCTTCTCGACGAACCGGCTGCCGGGATGAATGCCTCTGAAACGGCAGGTCTTGTAGATACTATCAGGAGAATTCGCGATGATTTCGGCCTTACAGTTCTACTCATAGAGCATGATATGAAACTGGTAATGGGGCTTTGTGAAAGGATAATGGTTCTGGATCACGGAAGGACCATCAGTGAAGGGGACCCCGCCTTTGTTCAGAAGGACGTGAGGGTTATCGAAGCCTATCTGGGTAGGGAGTGGGTTACGGTTGGCAAATGAAATTCTCAGCGTTGATGAGCTCCAGGTTTCGTACGGTGTCATCAAGGCAGTAAAAGGCATAACGCTCTCCGTTGAGGAGGGCAGTATTGTAACTATAATAGGCTCTAACGGCGCGGGGAAGAGCACCACGCTTGGTGCCGTAAGTGGATTGATAAGGCCCTCCGGTGGAAAAGTCTCTTTCAGAGGGAACAATATCAACAGACTGGGAGCCGCCAGAACGGCAAAACTGGGGATTTCGCTCGTACCTGAAGGAAGGAGGATATTCTCCAATCTCACGGTTAGAGAGAATCTTCTTATGGGAGCATACAACAGGAAGGACAAAGAAGAGATAGAAGGCAACTTCGAAGCGGTCTTCTCGCTTTTCCCTGTTCTAAAAGAGAGATTGAAACAGTCCGGAGGAACGCTTTCGGGAGGAGAACAGCAGATGCTGGCTATTGGTAGAAGCCTTATGGCGAATCCCGATCTAATAATGATGGATGAACCTTCGCTCGGTCTAGCACCCATTGTCGTTGAAGAGGTTTTTCAGGCAATCCAGACACTCAATTCGCGGGGAGTTACCATACTGCTTGTCGAACAGAATGCGGCCAAGGCCCTTGAAATATCGAAATATGCTTATGTGCTGGAAACAGGAAAGATTACACTTCAAGGTTCAGCAAAGGAACTACTTGAAAGTGAAGAGGTTAGAAAAGTGTACCTGGGAATTTGAGAGAATCACCCTTAGGCCCCTTTTTGCGGGGCCCTTTTCTTTTTTCTAATGTGTGCTCGCAGCCCCGGTTCTTCTCCCAGCAAAATCCTCTGAATATTCTCGAGGTTTCTAGCTATCATGATTACTGCAATGGGTATCAGCAGAAGAGATATTCCCCATCTGTACCCAAAGATTCTGAAAAGGAAGATCATTACTGAAGAGACTGCAATAATGCCCGTAGCCGCGTAGTCCGTAATCGCGATAAAAGCGAGAAGTATGACCATACAGATCAGGGCGACCTGGTAATCAAGACCTATAAGGCCACCGGCCAGTGTTGCGGTTCCCTTCCCACCCTTGAACCTCAGAAAGACGGGATACATATGTCCGATCGCGGCAAAACTGGCCGCAATGAAAAGCATCTGATAGGTCCAGTGAGGGGAGACGCCCTTAATAATCAAGATCGTTCCCAGGCCCTTCATGAAGTCGATAGCTCCGGTGAGGATTCCGATCTTCCATCCTTTTACGGCAACCATGTTGGAAGCTCCCATATTACCGGTGCCCTGTTTTCTTATGTCGAATCCATAGAGACTCTTCCCGATGAGAAAAGCTGTGGGAATAGATCCAATCAGATAGGCCAAGAGCGCGGAGAACAAGATTTCCATTTTTACGTCACGACTTCTTTCTGGAAAACCAGGGGACAAATGCGTTTGTTTCTTTCATGTACTCCCTGAATGCCGGGTACTGCTTGTATTTCCTTTCCAGATAGGGCACTCCAGAAACGAATCTCAACAATATGGTTATTGTTATCGGGCTTATGATTGCCCATATTCCCCCTTCAATTGAAAGGGCAATGACGAATATACCCCACCACTGAACGGCCTCGCCGAAATAATTGGGGTGGCGAGAATATCTCCACAAACCCTTTGTCATTATCTCTCCGGGTTTCTTAGTCTTCACGAAATCCCTTAACTGCTTATCTGCTATTGCTTCGATGGCAAAGCCGCAGGCCCAAATAAGAATTCCGAGAACGTCCAAAAATCCAAATGACCTTCCCGAATGGCTATTAATGAGCATTACTGAGTAAGAGATAATCACCATAAAAAGGCCCTGCAACATATAGATCTGCAGGAAGGATCTAATCAATACCTTCTCTCCCCACTTCTCTCTCATCTGAACGTAACGGAAATCCTCACCACGCCCCCAGTTTCTTTTGAAAATATGTGTGGTCAATCTGATTCCCCAAAACGCAATCAAGATAGTCGTGACTACCTGCCTTAAATTGAACTCTCCATACACGAAGAGCGTGAACAAAGCAACAACAACGAATCCAGCGCCCCAGCCTATATCGACAACGGAATTGTCTTTCTTTAAAGTGCCGATAGCGAAGAACAGAGACATGTAAGCAAGGACCACTAAAGAACTGAAAAGAATCACATAAGTCATCTCTTCACCTCACTTGATATTGACATCGGGAGACCAGGTGTCTCTTTCGCAAAGCACAGATACGCTTACAGCGCCGACCCCCGAGCTAATACCTACAACAGGGGAGACTTCCATAATGTACTCGGGCTTCTTTCCAAGCAGTTTCATGAGGCTTTCCTCATACGCTTTCGCGGTCTTGTGGGCATGAGCGTGAGTGATATTGTAAGATACAACGCTGCACTTTTTGTTCAGTTCTTCCACAAAACCAAGTATCTTTTTCATGTTGCCTAACTTGCTGAAGGCCTTTCCGTAGAGTTTCGAATTTCCTTCCTTGTCTACCGATACAATCGGCTTAAGATTCATTGCCTTACCGACCAGCCCCAGAACTGGACTTACCCTTCCACCTTTCACCATGTACTTCAAAGTGTTGACACTCACGAAGATCCTTGTGTTTTTTGACAGAGACTCGATTGTTTCTGCGATCTCATCGTGGCTACGACCTTCCTCTATCATTCTGGCGGCCGTGAGCGCGAGCAGACCAATAGATCCCGATACATGCCGGGAATTGATTACGCTTATCTTCTTGCTCTTCATTCGTTCTGCAGCTTTGGTGCTGGCGTTCCATGTACCGCTAAGTTTGTCCGAGACGTGGATAGCTATAATAGAATCATAATGGGTTCCAAGAAAGTGGTACAAATTCTGGAAGGTGTTCAGTCCCGGCTGAGCCGAAACCGGATAGTCCTCCGTCGTGTCGAGAAGTGTGTAGAATTGGTCTGCCTTCAATGTTATTTTGTCTAGATACTGACTCTTGCCGAAGTTGAGATACAATGGCACCATCTGAATCTGGTAGTAGTCAATTACCTCCTTCGGTAAATCGCAAACGGAGTCAACAACAAGTGCGATCGGATACTTCCTCTTTTGACTCACCCTGTACTGCATCTCCATGTCATCGACTTTCTGCTGAGTAACTGTGCCGAAGTCCTTCAGCTTGAAGAAGAGCTCTGCGGGTTCATTAGTGTGAACGTGGATTCTTGCCTTAGTGTCCGTTCCCGCTACCAGGGCGGAATCTCCGAACTGACTGATGATCGACTTTATTTCATTGACGTCCAGTCGAGAACCTTCGATTATCGCCTCGGTGCAGTATCTATTCTTGATGTTGCCTTCATCTATATGGACGTGTTTTTTCAATTCGATATCGGGGATGATCTCGTCTTCAAGATTGACGCCTCTTCCGCTCAGAAAAGTCTTTATACCTTCGATGAAGGCTACGAAGCCCTTCGCTCCGGCATCGACTACGCCGGCCTTCTTCAGCACGGTCAATTTCTCAGGTGTTTCTTCGAGAGACTTGAGCGCTACTTCGTTCGACCGTTCGACCATCTCGAAAAACGATCTTTCCGAGTCTTCTATGGCGACCAAAGCCTCGGCCCAATCCTTCATCACGGTCAGCATCGTCCCCTCGACGGGGGTTACCATAGCATCATAGGCATATGAAATCGCCTCATGTGCTGCCTTTGCGAAGGTCTTTCTATCGATACTGTCTCTGTCTCCAATGATGGTACTCAGTCCGTGCATATACTGGGCGAATATCGCTCCCGAGTTTCCACGAGCTCCCATGAGTGCGGCATCGGCTATCGATCGCGTTGTCTTGCCAATCGAATGAGAGACATCTGTCAGCTCAAGAATAGATCGCATCGTAGAGGCGAGATTCGTCCCGGTGTCGCCGTCGGGGACAGGAAAGACGTTTATCCTATTCAGGTCGTTCTGCTCTCTTATTACGGCAGTGGCACCAGAAGAAAAGGCATTGAAGAACATCGTTCCGTCAAGCAGATTCAAAAATTTGGAGCTCATCGTTACCTCCCACGAATTAGTTCGATTATTGATATGTTAGCACAATGACCGGGGATTAGTCAGATGGTCACGATACATAAAAAAATCGCCCGCTGAAAGCGGGCGATCGGGTTCCTTATATGGACAATCGATTACTTCGCAATTCTAACTTTTGCTGCCTGAGGACCCTTTGGACCGTCTTCGACTTCGAATTCGACTCTCTGTCCTTCGTCAAGGGTCTTGAAACCGTCCATCTCAATAGCTGAGAAGTGAACGAAAACGTCCCCACCGTCATCCTTAGTAATGAATCCATAACCTTTTGTTCCGTTGAACCACTTTACTGTTCCTGTCATACTTAAATGTTCCTCCTTAAAACTACCTTGCACCACTTGCAAAGCGATAGTGTCCTTTGGACAGAATGATTATAACACACACAACTGAATAAAATGCAAGCCGATTCCAAATGAATTTGATTATTTCTGAAATGCAAGCTGTTCAACATGCGAAAAGCCGCACACATAGTAATTGCTATGCATTATCAAAAGTTCCTTTTTTTCTGTCCAGAAGTTCCTTCAGGCCCAGTAAAAGCTTGTGAAACTCTCTGCACTGATAGATTTCCGGTTCTAGATTCCCATATTTGACTGGAACATAGATTTCCGTAAGTTCAATTAGAAGATGCTTCAGCGAAGCCTCCGTCTCCTGAATCAGTTCGAAGGGAGTTAGCTGGCAATACTCTTCAAAGTAGAACTCTCTTAACCACTTGTAGCTTGAGATAATGAATTCTCTGTCCTCACTGAATTGAGGGGGTATAGAGGCGCTTTGACGAACCTCCGTCAAGATCGTGTCTTTGGATTTAAGAGTTGAAGATACAGTCTGGTTCTTTCTAGCAATGACTGTCACAAAATACGCAAGAAGGGCAGAAAGAAGGAGAATTCCAGCTAGAGTCGACCATCTGAGAATATTGTAAGCCGCCGATTTGTTAAGGATGGCTTCGGGTTCATCTTGTTCGTTTTCTTCAGGCAGTCCTGTAACCGATTGGGAAGGCGCAAAGGACGGCTGATTGGAAGGACCGCCCGTCCCTAATACGATCTCTTCGGAAAGAGGGAGAGATCTTAAATACATGAATCCTCCAATCAGTACTGCCACTACCGAAAGGAGAACAATAGACGGAGGGATAAGACGACTCCATCGCCCCATTTCCAGGATGGCCTTCCTGGATACAACAATTACAAGGATCAAAGCTATTGTGTAGAATCCAAAGAGAAAGACAGAGTCTATAAGCCGTACCTCGGCGACTTCTTCGGGGACGGGAAAATCGATATCATCTGCAGAACCTCTTGAAGAGGGTCGAGATGTCAATACCGTAGCGTCTTTGGTGAGACCCTCTTCTGGGAATAATTCCTTTTCGCTTTCTACTAGGTTGGCCGTAGAGGTTCTTTCTTCATTTGATAAGATGCCTCCTCTGTAGTTTCCCAAAAGGCTCAGAGAAAGCAGGGGGATCAAGATTGATAGCAAAAGGAAGAGTCTCGGAACATTGCGTGTCATGAGAAGTCTGACAAGGACTACGGCAAGTGTAATGTAAGCTCCGGTTTGAAAGAGATTGGGACTAAAAGAAAGCGAAACTCCTACCATGAAGAGACCGGGAACTGCAAGACGGACACTTCTGTCCATCGAGAGTATTACTCCCACAATAGATCCCAGTGCAGAAAGCGATTGTACGACATCCGTTCTCAAGACGCCTATAAGCAGTATCGTTATAGTAAAGAGTAAGACCGGGAGAATGAAGTAGATGCTGCAGCCGGCCTTAGTTCTTCCAAAGTAGAAGATAAAGCCTACCATTCCTGCGAGGATTAATGCGAAAACAGCTCCACCGGAAAAGAACAGCTGTAAATAACTGACAGTGAATACGACGGCCGAGGCGGCTATAGAGGTTTTGTCTATTTTAGAGATCTAGAAGCACCTCCTGAATCGACTGGTCGTCTCCGACCACTCGTACGATTATCTGCTCTTCTTCGAGGAAGGCCGCGCGTTTCTTAAGCTCATCGATCGTTTTCGGAAGCATCTGATAAGATACGTTTCTCTTCATCCAGGGTTCTCTGGGACTGAACGGTATTATAAGGACTACGACTCTGCTGGCGTGAGATCTTGCCCTCAAGAGTTGGGGCAGAATCTCCTCGCCGAGATATAGCGATATTAGGACAACAGTTGTCGAGGGATCGAACTGTTCAAGATCATCTTCAATTATTTCGTTCAGCTGAAATCCATGATCGACCCCCTTTGTATCTGAAAGAGCTTCGGCGAAGTCTATCCAGTCTCTCCCCCTATCGCTCAATCTCAATACCTCTTCCCCCACGCTTACCAGTCGTATACTTCCACCAGATTTGTAGGAAAGCCTTATTAGACCTAGGGCAAGCTGAACGGCTATCTCTTCGTAATCTATCCTTATCCTTTCCCAGACATCACGGGCAAAGACCTCTCTCGAAAGATTCAGATCCAGATAGAGAACTGTTTTGCTCACGGCAGTGTATCCAAATTCCTTACTCATTAGCTTTCCGAGTTTGGCTGAGGCGTTCCAGTGTATCCTGTTCAGAGATTCTCTCTCGTATTCTTTTATCCCCTTGAAGTCAACGGGGTCTTCCATCAGTCTGAAGTCGCTCTCTCTTCCGGGAAGGAGTTCTCTTAACCTTAGAGGAAAGGTTTCAAGATCCATCACTTTGGGAAGTACAAGTACCGATTGAGGCGTACAATACGTGGCGCTGTGAGAGAAAAGTCCCAGCGGATCTCTGCAAGCAACGACCAGTCTCGAAAGATCCTTCTCGCCTCGTCTTCTGAAAACCACCTTCGATTCGACTCTGCTGTCCTCGGTAGAGGAAAGGGAGATCGAACTCTCTCTTGGTGCTGCGTACTCTCTCTCGGCTCTAATGACAGGGATTACAGTGAGACTGAGAGAGATGAAAGGTACCCTCTGAATATTGTGAACGAGAGTAAGGGTTTCGCCCGGAAAGAGCCTTTCTCTATCAACGGAGCGATCTATTGTAAGATTTTTCAAGGTGAGTTTAGAAAGATAGTAGTAGATCCATACAACCGCAGAAAGGGTCAAAAACATTGCCGAATAAACATTGAAAAAGAAAAGGGACCAACCGACAGAGAAGCCCGTCGCAATTATGAGCGGTCCTTTTCGAGATCTTATCTCCTCCAGCTCAAGTCTTTTCATTATTGATCGGTATTGGGAGAGATTCGACTATTTCGTTTATTACATCCCTGTTAGTCCTTCTCATAAGCCGGGCTTCAGGCTTGATTATTATTCTGTGGGAAAGAATATCGCTTGCCGTTTCCTTGACATCGTCGGGAATGACGAATCTTCTGCCCCTGATACCTGCAAGGGCCCTGGCCGTTTCCATAAGGGCGATCGATCCCCTTGGACTTACGCCAAGCTGTATGTCCCGGTGGTTTCTGGTCTCATTTACGATAGAGATTATGTATTCGAGAACGGAGTCTTCTATTACTACTTCCTTGACCTGCTTTAGAACGGAATCGAGTTCGACTTGACCGGATACTGGCTTAAGAGAAGTTATCGGATGTTCGGTGGAGATTCCCTTTAGAAGTTTTCTTTCGCTTTTCTCATCGGGGTATCCCATCGTTAGGGAGATGGAGAATCTATCAAGCTGCGCCTCGGGAAGCGGAAAGGTTCCTTCAAACTCTACCGGGTTTTGAGTGGCAATTACGAAGAAGGGTTTCTCCATCTGGAAAGTCCTGCCGTCTACGGTGACCTGTCTCTCGGCCATCGCCTCGAGAAGAGCGGACTGCGTTCTTGGGGTCGTTCTGTTTATTTCATCTACGAGAAGAATCTGGGTGAAGATTGGACCCTTTCTGAAGTTGAACTCGTTTGTCTTCAGGTTGAGAATACTTATGCCGGTTACATCACCAGGCAGAAGGTCCGGAGTGCACTGCAATCTGTTAAATTCCAGCCCGAGAGAAATCGCCAGGCTTCTCGCCAGCATCGTCTTACCCACGCCCGGCACGTCGTTTATCAAGACGTGTCCACCGCTTATCAGAACGGCCAGCACCCTCTCTATAGTCTTTTCCTTTCCAACGATTACCCTGGAAATATTCTCCTTGATCTTGCTTCCGAATTCTCCAATAGAAACCATCTTTCACCTCTTAGGAAGTCTGCAGCCTGTAGAAGTGTAACACATGCAAACAAATGCTCGCAAACCCTTTCCAACTTTCAAAGAAAAACGCATCTCCTCTAGAAGACGCGTTTTTTGAACGGGCTCTGATTGCCTTGTTGGGCTCTATACTAAAGGCCGAACCGAATCTCGTTCCAGAGAGAGTTGTAGATTCTAAGATCCTCTCCAAGGTCCTTTATCAGTTCTGTATTTTCCATCTCTTTGGCAGAGTAGACAGGTTCTTCTTCCATAAGTTCTCTTGCCGGTACATTCGGTGATGGTAAGAGAAGATAATCGGAAATCTTTGCTGCAACATCCGGCCTCAATATGTAGTTAATGAACAAGTGGGCGTTATCGATATTTTTGGCCCCCTTCAGGATGACAAAACTGTCGATCCACAAAGTGCTGCCTTCAACCGGAATGAAGAAATCGATGTCCTTAAGCTCCTCTTCGGTCGCCTCGTAGAAGATGTTTTCTCCGTAGCCGTGCACAACCCAGAACTCCCCTGATAACACGCCTTTAGCGAAGAGTTCGCTGTCGAATTTCGCAATGTTTTCCTTCCAGGTTAGTATTAGTTCCTTTGCCGCCTGGAGCTCATCCGTGTTCGTTGTGTTGACGGAGTATCCAAGGAACTTGAGTGCCGCTCCGAAGACCTCTCTCATGTCGTCCAGCAACGACATCATTCCCTTGAACTGGGGCTGTTCAAAGATCTTCCATGACCTAGGATAGCTCTCTACGTATTTCGTATTGACAGCAATTCCCGTAGTTCCTACCATGTAGGGAATGCTGTATGTGTTTTCGGGATCGTAGTACATCTGCTCAATTACAGAGGGATCGATATTGACCAAATTGGGTATCAGAGATTTGTCTATCGGAATGAGCATATCTTCCTTGATCATTATGCTAGTGTAATCTGCAGATGGCATTGCAAGATCGTATCCTCGTGCTCCGGCCTTGATCTTGGCGAACATTGTCTCGTTCGAATCGTAGCTGTCGTAAGTCACATTTACGCCATACTCCTGCGAAAAGGCTTCAATAACCTCACTGGGAATGTAGTCCGACCAACCGTAGATTATGAGATTTCCCTGACCTAGTGTGAGCACGTAAACGAAAAGTATGGCACCTACGATTGTCAGTTTCTTCATCAATTGTTCCACCTCCTAAAAGATTAGCTTCCTGAATCTGCTTCCAAAGAAAGAGATGATTAGAGTCCCAACGAGGAGCAGAGTCGAAAGCGCATTTATTACCGGGGAAACCCCGAACTTTATCATTGAAAAGATCTTTAAAGGCAAAGTAGTAGATCCCGGACCGGCAACAAAAAAGGTAATGACAAAATCGTCTATCGACAATGTCAGACTCAGCAGAAAGCCTGCCATTATCCCTGGCATTATCATTGGAAGAATCACTTTTCTGAAGACCTGATTGGTCTTCGCTCCCAGATCTCTTGCCGCCTCGACCACAGAATAGTCGAAGTCCTCCAGTCTGGTCATCACCGTTACCGTGACATATGAGACACAAAAGGTTACGTGCGCTATGAAAATCGTGAAAAGACCTAATGGAATGCCTATTGCAACGAAGAATATCAGCATCGATACACCCATTAAAATGTCCGGGATAATGAGGGGCGTATAAACCAGTATGCCGAGGTAGCCTTTCAACCTTGACTGATACCAGTAGAGGGCCATTGCCGAAAAGGTTCCTATAGCTGTCGCCACAAGGGACGACGAAAAAGCTATGATGACTGTGTTGAGAAAGGCTCTCCAGACATCGGCCTGTCTGAACAGCTCAGAATACCACTTCAAAGTGAAGCCCGTCCACGAAACACCCTGTCTGGAGCTGTTGAATGACAGTAGAACTAGAGCGATAATCGGCAGGTATAGAAAGACGAAGGCCAGAGTGGCTATGGTCATAGAGAATCTGCGCTTCCCGATTACCTTCTTCGTCTCCATCAAATCTCCTCCTCGTTCATATAACTTTCGCGAACGGTAAGCCGTCTCTTGGTCTGGACTCTGTTTATTCTCATATAAACGAGGAGACCCAGAGTGGAGATCAACAGAAATATCATCGAAATCGCAGAAGAGGAGGGCCAGTTCCTTGCCGCCGTCAGCTGTTTGGCAATTAGGTTTCCCAACATCGCTCCGTCGGTCCCACCCACAAGGTCGGGGATAGCGTAAGAACCGAGGGCGGGTATGAATACCAGGATTATTCCCGCTATTATCCCCCCTCTGATCGAAGGGATAAGAACCTTCATTATCGCCTCGGTTCTCTTTGCACCTAGATCCATGGCGGCTTCTACGAGACTGAAGTCGAACTTTTCTATCGCGCTGTAAAGCGGTAGTATCATGTACGGAAGATACATATAGGATATGACAAGTATTACTGAACCCGGCGTATACATGAGCGTCAAGGGTCTATCGAAACCGATCAGCTGTAAAAACGAGTTAATAACCCCATTTCTTCCAAGAATAACCATCCACCCAAATATCCGCACAAGGAAATTCGTCCAGAATGGGACGATTACAAGGGTTAAAAGGATATTGCTTCTCTTCGAGGTAGCTATGAAATAGGCAGTTGGCAGTCCAATTCCCAGACATATGACTGTTGAGACAAGAGATATCCACACGGTCTTCCAGAGTATCTGCCAGTATCCAGCACTGCCGAGCATTCTGGTGTATGCGGCGAGTGTGAAGGGAAGTTCTACTCCTCCATATATTCCCGGAGTGAGAAAGCTGTACAGTATGATTATCAAATATGGAATCAAAAAGAAAACGGTAAGCCACAGGACCCCGGGCATGGAGATCAGAAATCCGGTCAGATTCCGCTTACTCTTCAACAGGAACACCGCCTGTCTCTCTTAATACATAACTGTCATCGGCAAACCACCAGACATAGACATCGTCTTTCCACGTGATGATTACTTCATCGAACAAGTATCTAACGTGTTGCTTGAACGCCTTTAGATATGATTGGCCAATAGCTACCGTGTACTTCGTCTGATTCCCAAGGTAGATAGTCTCGTCGATGACGCCCTTCAGCACATTCAACTTGACACCTTCGGGAGCGACCGGCATATCCCTGGTAACCTTAACCTTCTCAGGTCTCAATGATACCTGAATTTCCTGACCCTCTAGCACTTCCATATCTTTGTAGAACCAGATCTCTCCAAATTTCTCGGTGTCCAGCAGAAAGTATTCGTCTTCTACTTTCACGACATTCCCTGTGAAGAAGTTAGTTTCTCCTATGAAGTTTGCTACGAAGGCGTTTACCGGACTCTCGTAGACTTCGAAGGGTGTTCCAAGCTGTATGATCTCCCCTTCATTCATGACGGCCACATGATCGGAAATCGACATAGCTTCACTTTGATCGTGAGTTACATAAATAAATGTTATGCCCACTTCATCGTGAATCGTATCTAGCTCCACCAGCATGTGTTGCCTTAGTTTTGCGTCGAGAGCCGCAAGGGGTTCATCGAGAAGCAACACTGTCGGTCTCCCCACAAGGGCCCTTGCGATTGCCACTCGCTGTTTCTGGCCTCCGGAGAGCTGGGAAGGCATCTTCTCGACATGGCCATTGAGACGCGTAAGATCTATCATTTCCTTGACCTTACGCCTGACCTGATCCTCTGGCTCATTTCTCAGTCTAAGGCTGAATGCAATGTTCTCGAATACATTTAGATGAGGAAAGAGTGCGTAGTTCTGAAAAACAGTATTGACTTCCCTTTCGTTTGGGGGTGTACCGATAATGTTCTTTCCGTTGAGAGTTATGTTTCCGAAGGTGGGGTCCTCAAATCCGGCGATCATTCTTAGTATCGTAGTCTTTCCACAACCGGAGGGACCCAGAAGAGAGAAGAACTCGCCCTGTTCTATCGTAAGAGAAACGTTGTCCACAGCAGTGAAAGAATCGTCGAAGATCTTGGTCACGTTCGAAAGGACAACGGAGTACTCTTTCAATTCATTCTCACCTCCAGTCATCGTTAGAGCAAGTAACAGTATAGCCTTTTGGGTCTTCAGTTGTGTTAATTCAAGTTGACTTAAAAGTAGCACAAAGACGACAATGCCGGCCGCAACCGAGAGCAAAGTGACCACCGATATCCTCTTTATGATTCTCGGATACTCGACTTTAAAGTATTCGCTCGTCAAAACGAGACAGAGGTGGACAGGCGAAACTAGAACTCCAACAACTGCGAACATGTAAGCGAGAATCGTTGTAGCAAGTGTACCATAACCGTTACCCATACTGAGAATTAACGGAAGACTGAGACCTACCCCGGCCTGAGTTACCCCCGTCATGAATCCCATTAGGAACGGAAGAAGAATTACCAGAGTCAGGGGCGGTATCGACCAGGCGATAAGCTCGCTGCCCATAGATTGCGGAACTTCTGCGATTTCAACAAGGTCTTTGTAAAAGAAGACAGTTAAAAGCAAGATGAACGTCTTGTATTTGAGAGCCGCTAATAGCACCTTTTTCTTATTCTTATTGAGAAGCAAATAGACTAGCGATGTCCCGAGGACGGATAGCCAGCCCGGCTGATTAAGTATCACCAGTATGATAACTGCGATTATCGGCCAGGCGCTAATCAAAAGCTCTTTTATCGCCGAGCGACTGTATCTGATCTTGATCGGCTTTCGAATCATCAGTAAATATCCGGTAACCAAAGCGACAACGCCTATGGGCATTAGCCAAAGGACAAGCGTATTGAGTCTTATCCTGGATATGCCAGACGCAATAACCAGAGCAGGGTACAGAGGCCAGAAGAACTCCATTGCGTGCCTGAACCAGTAGTTGAAGACAAGGCCGTCTTCATTTGAAATAGTGGGGTCGGATTTTGCTAGATCTTTAACCATGGGCGCGGAGAACATTGCCCCGCCAGGCATCGGAAGGAGTCCGATTATCGCAGGCATCAACGCAATCGAGACTCTTGGCTCGGGGAAAAGACTTTCAACGGCTCTTACAAATCTTGAAGAATTGCCGCTCTTGTCCATCGTTTCACCCATCAAGTATATGGAGAAAACAGTGATGATTACCTTCCAGAATTCCCAGTCGCTCACCTCTTTGGCAAAAGCGTTGAAATAGTCTGCAGGTGGAATGAGAAGGACAATACCCAAAGATATCACTGAAAAGAGGAGTGACAAAGAGATGTCCTTAAAGAGTTTTAGAGATACAATCAAAACGACGATTGCAATTGCGACCGCTAAAGTATTCATCCGTTCCTCCCAGAAGGTACAGGTTAGCTTATCGAATTATTATATACTTTTATAGAGGTAGATGTAAATGGAAAAGGAGATTTTCGCAAAGCGTTATTCCGATCACCCAGAGATTATTGAGAGATTGGAAACAAGCAAAGGTTCTAAGATCTTCCTCAAGTCGAATTATCCAGGCGAATATCCGGAGAATGGCAGCGTCCCTCTGTACCTTTACGAAGGGGGCAGAAAAGGGACGGTGCTGTTTTTTCATGGAAGGGGAGAGAAGAATCTAGATTATCTCAGGTGGTTCCCGGAGAACCTCGCGAAACACGGTTACTCCGGTGCCATGATGATACTTCCCTTTCATTTTGAAAGAACCCCCGCCGGCCACAAATCGGGGGAGTTGTTTCTGGATCCCAGGACGGATGTTCTAAGAGAAAGGTTTGAAAACGCCGTTGTGGATGGTTTGACTACTTTAAACTACCTCAAGTGGGAGTGCCCCCCACCCTACTTCCTCATGGGCTACAGCTTCGGGGGTTTTATCGCGGTCATTACCGCAGCGTTAGAACCTTCCATAAGTGGATTGTCGCTTGTTGTAACCGGAGGCAATTTCTATCACATTACCTGGAAAAGCTTTGTGACCGGAGTAATGAGGGTCAAGTACGAAGAAGACGGATCCTGTAATAGAGAGAAATGCCGTAAATTGCACGAAGTAGACTACAGAGAGTTCTTGAACTCACTACAGAAGCCTGAAATCGAAATCGGGAGCGCGCCGATCTCGTGCTTCGAATACGACCCCCTGACTTACGCAAAGTTTGTCAGGTGTCCCACTCTCTTAACTGGAGCTCTTTTCGATATTTTCATTCCTAGACCTTCTACGAGAGAACTCGCCGAAATGCTTCCAGATGCTACTCTTCGCTGGATGCCTTCCGGCCATCTTACCTCCATATTGTTCAAAAAGACGATATTGAAGGGTTCTATCGATTTCTTCGA
>ERZ795048.1594-NODE-1594-length-19923-cov-30.243809_pt1 | contig 19923 bp, 17 predicted proteins | sample MGYA00375132_ERZ795048 | MGnify/ENA primary metagenome ERZ795048 (study PRJEB30177, sample SAMN05720225) | activated sludge metagenome | isolation source: Anaerobic digester | place: Hong Kong | collected 2014-12-17 ... | reverse complement strand
GGCATTTGTGGGTGAAGGAAGTAGAACAATCCTTTTTCGTGGGCCAGTTTAAAAAGCTCAATATTTTCAGCGTAATTGCCTAGTTTTTCATTGATGTACAGAATTTCCTTTGAGGTTTCAAACCAATGAACCTGAAATTTGTCGATATTTTTTTCTGCAAGTTCCTTTGCGTTTGTATAGTTCCCTTCATTTTCTAGCGCAATAATCTTTTTATAAAATTCGTCGTACGTTATTTCTTGCGAAAATAACACAACTATGGAAATTAATTGTGAGAGTATAATTAGGTAAAGCTTTTTCATGGTATTTGTAGATGTTGTTATTTTATTAAAATTGCGAATGAAACTGCAGCGCCGGTAAGGCTTATCCACATTGGAATTCCGTAGGGTAATCGTTCCTTTTCGGCAATAACCCAGCCTGAGCTGTTAATTGCAGAGTAAGCAACCGCGCCAAGGGAAACCAGTGAAAGAGAAACGCTCCATTCCTTCCCGTTGTATAATCCCATTCCCCCAACAATTAACCCGAACGATGTTAAGTATTCGGCAGCTATATGTGGCCAAAGAATATTCTCCCCTTCGCGCCATTGGAAGAAATTTCCCCGGTCAGAGAATTTTCCGGAAACAATATCAGCAGTCCATATCCCGGTCATGCCAATTCCCATTGCAATCATAAAAATCGGCACAATCCTGTTTTTATATAGATTGGGGGTGAATGTATTGTTGCTTTTTAGGATCTGAATTGTATTACCATTTTTTTGTGAAAGCTGACCAAACGATTGGTTACAGTAATACACTAGAATAATTGTAAATACAAGTAATGTCGCATTTTTTAGCATCACTAATTTTTGAGTATGTGTAATTTCTTAGGTAATATTAATGCGAGAATTACTCCTTCGCCCTTTTTTTTCGATGGGAGGAATTTTTTTTCGGTGAAATGCAATTTCTTGCTAACGAATAGAGTGAACTTTTACAGAACAGCTATGAAATGTGAGTTTTCAAATTTTTTTTAAATTTTCTGCTAACGGGAATTTGAACCTGATGTTGTTTTAGGATTAAATCAACTAAGCTGTTCTCTTTTTTTATAACTTTTTCAACCTGATTTGTGTTTACAATGTACGAACGGTGAACCTGACAAAATGTGGAGGGTAATCGTTCGCTCCACTTTTTAATTGTATGATGCAGGGTTCCCTTCACTCCTTCGGTTGTGAAAATGTTTGTGTAATCGCCATTTGCTTCAATGTATTCAATTGAGTTTATAGTGATAAACCGGTTCGATCTGCCTGTGTTTATCAATATTTTATCGTAGGGTTTCAGGAAAGTTGATGGTTGCTCTCTGTATGGATTTCCCAGCCGAGAAATGGAATCGTTCAAGCGCGATGGATTTACGGGTTTTAAAAGGTAATCCAGCGCATTCACCTCAAACGCTCTTATGGCAAACTCATCAAAGGCTGTAACAAAAATGGTTTGAAAGTTGTTTTCAAGCAGCTCCAGCAAATCAAAACCTGACTGTTGACCCAAATCGATATCAAGGAAAATCAGCTCTGGCGATAAGCATTCAATTTTTTCTTGAGCTTCGGGAACCGAGCCTGCTTCTCCAACAATCGTGATTTGATCGAAATCAGCAAGAAGCCGGGTGAGTTCAAGCCGAGCAAAGGGTTCGTCGTCAACTATTAGGCTTCTCCACTGCTTCATTTTCAGTTACTTTTATTGTTATGCTTGCTACAACCATTCCATCCTTTTCGCTTAGCGAAAAAAAGTAACCTTTATCTAAAAAGGCCAATCTTTCTTTAAGGTTTTCAATTCCGGTTTGGGTTCCCGTTTGCGATTCGCGAGTTTGGTCATGGTGGTATATTTTTCCGGTATTCAATACTTTAATATCTAATCTATTATCATTAATTGAAACCTGAATTTCAACATTAATATCACCGAACGATGTTTTAAGTCCATACTTTACTGCGTTTTCTGCAAGGGTTTGAATAGAGAATGCCGGAATTAATACATCGAGTGTTTTCTCATCGATTTGTGTATTTGTAAAAAGTTTATCCTTAAATCGGATGCTCTGTATTTCGAGATAATTCCTCACAGCATCCATCTCTTCTCTTACGGTTACTAACGTTTTTTTCTCAACCGAAAGGCTATACCGGAAGTATTCAGACATTTCAGTTACAATTTTTCGTGCCTGCTCATCATTGTGGCCAATCAACGCCCGAATTGTATTTAAAGCATTGAACAGAAAATGAGGATTTACCTGGTAGCGAAGCATCATCCATCGAGCTTGCTGGGCAAGATTTTCAGCTTTCAGCTTTTCTTCACGTTCGGAAATCAAATCCATCCTGTTCCTTACCAGCGCGTAAACAACAATTACTAAAAGAATTGGAAAGAAAAAGCTTAGGCTTTCTATAAAAAAGTATCCGTCAATTTTTAGCTCTGAGTATCCTGTTAGTTTGCGGGTTAAATCAGATATGAAATTTGCGATTACCGCAAAAAAGTATAGCCCAAACGTTAGTATAAGCCTGGCAACATACGATTTAATATGGGTTCCAATTCTGTATAATATGAAAAGAACAAACGAGGCAATGATAAAAAGCGAAATAGTTTCTACAATAATAACAACAAGAGGGAGAACTCTCCCCAGGTTGCTTTTTACTGCATACGACCACTGAATTAGCGAAATGATAAACAGAATTGCAATGGGAGTAATTTTTGCAAAAAGTAGAGTTATTTTTCGGCTAACTTTCATTCGGTTGTAGGTTGTTTCCTATAAATCAATTGTTGCACCCAGCACACCGTAGCTAAACATTGAGAAAGTGTAAACAGATTTACCATCCGCTCCACCTTCCAAAATCCGGTAACCGGCTTTGACCGAAAAATTGTTGGTTGCCCTAAAAGTAAGAGCAACCAATACATCCTCGGCTCTTCCCTGTGGCGCAGCCAATGCATCGCCGTCAACTAGAATTCCAAGCCTGTTTAATGGTTTCCAGTGTAGGTTGAAGTTTATTAGTGGAACCAATCCCAAATCCGTTTTTTGCGATTCTAGCCCGCCTCCTCTAAGTCCAATTAATGCATCGCGTACTTTAACGGTCAATCCAACTCCTGCAGTTAACTTTTCCTTTTTAAGAATGTAGTAACGGTATGTTAATCGGTACGAGTTGAATTTGTAGGTTGCGTTAAGAACTGTTCCGGCTGGATAGGTTTCCCCCTGAAAAATGATATTTTTGTTAACAGACCCCTTGTATTCAAACTCCAGTGGTGCAAAAAGAGCAAGCAGTTCACTTCTTCTCCCAAGTTGGTAGCCACCTCTAATTCTTGAGAAAAAAATGTTTTTTGAAACAAAGTCATCTGAAAGTGAAAAGAAGGTTCCCCCTTCACCCGGAATTCTAACATCGTTGTATACAGTGGAAGCAATTCCTCCTTCCACATCGAAGTTAAGCTGTGCGCTAACTTTTGCTGTAAAGCAAAAACCTGCAACTAATAATGTAGCTATAATAATGTGCTTTGAGTTCATTTAAGCATTATTGAATTGACTAAGTTATAAAGAATTGATGAAATAGGCCATAATACAGGATGGGGAATTTCGAACTTTTTCCGTTCTTTGTAATTATGGAACAGAATATAGCAAAACCTGAAGGATCGTATATCAGCTACTTTAGCAATTTGGTAAAGGAGAAGGGTGGAATAAATCTTGCTCAGGGAATTCCGGGTTATCAGCCTCCGCAGGAGTTGATTTACCAGCTTGATGGAATTTTGAACGGGAACGTTCACCAGTATGCCCCCGGAATTGGGAATTTCAAATTACGAAATCTTCTCTACGAAAATTACACCCGAAGTTATCCGGTTGCTCTTGAAAATTTCCTGATAGTTCAGGGAGCAACCGAAGCGCTTTCGCTGATTTTTACTTACCTGAACGGAATTTTAAAGGATGATTTTTCTACGCTTAGCTTCGAGCCGGCGTACGAGAGTTACAGTCAGCTGCCAAAAATATTTGGAAAAAAGTACGTCGATTTTCCTTTGGACAAGTATTATTCTGTTGATTTTGAAAAGTTGGAGTTTGTAATTAATAACCAAAAAGTCAAAGTTGTTTTCGTTGCTTCTCCCGGAAATCCGTTTGGGAAAGTTTGGAGCGAGAGCGAAATAAATAAGTTGATCGACTTAGCAACTAAACTTGATTTTTACCTGATTTTCGACGGAGTTTACAAGGATCTTTACTTTGATAATCCACCCTATCTACCGCTAACTTCGTGCTCACCCAACGTTTTTTACGTTAACAGCTTTTCAAAGATGCTGTGCATTACCGGTTGGCGAGTTGGCTACCTTTATGCTCACGAATCGCATCGGAAAGGGTTGAGGGCAATTCACGATTATATTGGACTTTGCGCTCCATCGTTGCTGCAGGAAGCGTTGGCACATTTCCTTGCGGAGCATAATTTTGGTGATGAATTTGTTGCTCAATTCAGGCAGAACGTGAAGCAAAACTTCGAAACTTTATCGAGAGTTCTTCTTTCACTTGGATTTACCATTCCTAAAATTGATGGTGGTTGCTTTATCTGGACAAAGCTTCCAGAGAATTTTTCCGACGGATTCCGGTTCGCATATCAACTTTACCATCAAAAGGGAGTTGCCGTAATTCCCGGCGAACATTTTAGTAAGAATCACAGCAGTTGGATTAGAGTTAACATTGCTCGGCCCATTGATGAAATCAATCGGGGAGCCAAACTTTTGTCCGAATTTATTTCAAAAAGTTAAACCATGTGGTTGTGGATTCCCATAGTTGCTCTATGCGCATTTTACTGTGTAATGGTTTTTCTTTTTTGGATTGGAGTCAATAAATCCGCAAAAAGGGAAGTGAAATGTAGCGGAGAAAAAGTTCAACTTTCGTTGATTATCCCTTTCCGAAATGAGGAGCAAAATTTGGAAAATCTTCTTGAATCTATCTCAAATCAGGATTTTCTAAAAGATCATTTTGAGATTATTCTGGTAAACGATAATTCTACCGATAAAAGTTTTGCTATCGCAAAGGATTGGGAAAAGAGAATGGAAAACCTTTCGGTTATATCACTCCCCGAATCTAAAAGAGGTAAAAAGGAAGCGCTTTCCTACGGAATTTCCTGCGCAAAGAATAGTATAGTTGTGTTTACCGACGCCGACTGTACACACCCAACAGGTTGGCTTTCGGCAATTTCGAACAGTTTTGCCCAGTCAGATTTGTGTTTGTTAATTGGTTTGGTAAGAATTTCACCAACAAATACTTTTTTTCAAAAAGTTCAGGCGCTCGAACATGCATCGCTTACAGCAAGTACTTTGGGTGCGTGTGAGTTGGGTTTCCCCATTATGGCAAGTTCAGCCAACCTTGCGTTCGATAAATCGAAAGTTGGGTACGATTTTCATATGCTCAATCCAAATCAACCCTCCGGCGATGATGTTTTTTTGCTGCATAACGCAAAGCGAAAATGTGCTAAAAAAATTCAAACGCTGAATTCTATAGATGGTATTGTTTTTACAAAACCGACATCTACACTGAAAGAGTTTTTATTCCAACGGGCACGCTGGGCGTCAAAAGCACCCGCATACAACGATTTAGCAACAATTATTGTTGCAATGGTAGTTTTTCTTTTCAACCTATCGCTTGTAGGACTTGCGATTGGCGCTTTTTTTAAGCCAAAACTATTGCCAATGCTTGTGTTTGCTTTTCTTTTAAAAATACTAGTCGATTTTCCTTTGCTTTTTTCTTTCCAGAAAAAAATTGGTGAAACATCGCTTATGTATGCATATTTCCCGGTGCAAATTATTTACCCGTTATATATTGTTATTACATTCTGTATTTCGTTAGTTTTGCCGGTGAAATGGAAATGAAACCAAACATACGCGAAGGTTCACCCTGGCGAATAGCAGCCCGAAGGTTTGTTTCAAATAAACTTTCGTTGGTGTCGTTGCTTTTTGTGGTGTTGGTGGCAATAATCGCGTTGTTAGGTTACGCAATTACTCCCGATTCATCACCGGGCGTAAATAATCAGCACTTGGAGTTGGCCACAAAGCGGCCAGGTTTTAAGGTTTATTTTTTTACGATTCCCAAAGCAGATGAGCCAACCAAAGTTGGATTTTTTAGGAGAATGTTTTTCGGAGAAAATTTTTCAACGCTGGAAATCCCAATATCATCGTATCTATTTGACGGAACTAGCATTGTGTTAACAGAGTTTTCCGAACCTGAGGATAGCGTAAGTATTGAAAACAGGATGAAATTCTCTGATATACTATTTCCAAACTCAAAAGTTGATAGTGTTACTTTGAAGGAGGATACTTTAACAGTATATCTCAAAAATTCAAAAAAAGAATTTTCATACGCTGCTCTTAAAGAGCAAATTGTAAAAAACAATATAAAGAGGAAAAGATATTTTCTTGGAACCGACCGCTTTGGGCGCGATATGCTTAGCCGCCTGATTATTGGTGCTCGCATTTCATTATCCGTAGGATTTATTGCCGTAGCAATTTCTTTGCTAATTGGAATTACGCTTGGCGCCACTGCCGGATATTTCCGTGGTTGGTACGACGATGTTATTATGTGGCTGGTAAATGTTGTGTGGTCAATTCCAACCCTACTTATGGTTATTGCATTAACCATGGTTTTGGGCAAAGGTTTTTGGCAAATTTTTGTTGCCGTTGGACTAACAATGTGGGTTGAGGTTGCCAGAGTAATCCGTGGACAAGTGATGAGTCTTCGTGAGAAAGAATTTGTTGAGGCAGCAAAAGTTATGGGATTTAATAAAGCGCGAATAATTTTCCGTCATATTCTTCCCAATGTGCTGGGTCCGGTTATAATTATTTCAGCAGGAAATTTTGCTACGGCAATATTGCTCGAAGCTGGGTTGAGTTTTCTCGGAATTGGAGTGCAACCACCAATGCCATCATGGGGGACAATGATTAAAGATCATTACGGATACATTATTATGGACAAAGCGTTTCTTGCATTAATTCCCGGAGTTGCCATTATGCTGCTAGTTCTTGTATTTACTCTAATTGGAAACGGACTTAGGGATGCTTTTGACCCAAAGGAGAGTTAGGTTTATTTCAATAAATAGAGTACACCCATCAAAAATTAATGCAAAAATTGAATCCCCACATATACAAATGCATACTGTTTTTTTTAAGGAAGTAAAAAAAATCACATTTTTTAAACAACTAATGGACATAAAATATAACTTTGCACTGTTGTTCAACTGTTAAAACCAACCTAAACCATGAAAAAAGTATTTATGTTACTAGCAGTTGCTGGCATGTTCTCATTCTATGCTTGCAACGCTCCCGCTGAGAAAACCGAAGAAGCTGTTGCTGAAGAACCAGCTACCGAACAAGTTGAAGAAGCTGTTCAGGACACAACTGTTGCAGCTCAGGATACTGCTGCTGTTGAAACTCCTGCTGCTGAGTAATAAACTTTAAGGTTTTTAAACAAAAAAGCCTACTATAGTCTAGTAGGCTTTTTTGTTTTTGTAGGTTTTTATAAGGGCTACTTTTTAATATCAGTTGGCTTTATCGTAATATTCAGCTCCTCAAGCTGCATGTTTGAAATACTTGAGGGGGTGTTGATCATTACATCTCTACCCGAGTTATTCTTTGGGAAAGCAATGTAATCGCGAATTGAGTCGGAACCACCAAAAATTGCGCACAGCCTGTCGAAACCAAAGGCAACACCACCATGGGGCGGAGCACCATACTTAAAAGCATTTAGTAGGAAACCAAACTGTTCTTCTGCCTCCTTTTCACTAAAGCCGAGGGCTTTAAACATTTTTTGCTGTAGTTCGCGGTCAAAAATTCGAATTGAACCACCACCAATCTCAACACCGTTGATTACCAGGTCGTAAGCGTTCGCACGTATCAGTGCTGGCTCCGAGTCGAATAGGTGAACATCCTCAATAACTGGTGAGGTGAAGGGGTGATGCATTGCGTAGAAACGTTGGGTCTCCTCGTCCCACTCAAGCAACGGGAAATCAACAACCCAAAGTGGAATATATTTTTCTGCAGTGCGCATGTTTAACTTGTTACCCATTTCCAAACGTAAAGTTCCCAGCGCTTCTAACATTTTCTTTCGTTCACCTGATAAAATAAGAAGCAAATCGCCTGGGTTGGCGCCCATAAAGCAGGCCCACTCCTTAAGCTGCTCAGCTGTGAAGAACTTATCCACCGATGATTTTATGTTGCCATCTTCCTCGTACTTAACGTATACTAAACCTTTAGCACCTACCTGGGGTTTTTTCACGAACTCGGTCAACTCATCGAGCTGCTTGCGTGAGTAACTTGCGCAGCCTGGCGCAGTGATTCCTCCAACAAATTCAGCGCTGTCGAACACTACGAAACCTTTACCTTTGGCAATTTCGGTTAGGTTGCGTATCTCCATGCCAAAGCGAAGGTCGGGCTTATCTGAGCCATACAGGCTCATGGCATCGGCAAAGGACATGCGACGGAAAGGCTCCTTGAATTCAATTCCCTTTACGGTCTTGAAAAGATGCTTGGTTAACCCTTCAAAGGTGTGAAGAACATCGTCACGCTCAACGAACGACATCTCGCAATCGATTTGAGTGAACTCGGGCTGCCTGTCGGCGCGTAAATCTTCATCCCTGAAACACTTTACTATTTGGAAGTACCTGTCGAAGCCGGCAACCATAAGCAGCTGCTTAAACGTTTGTGGCGATTGGGGTAACGCGTAGAATTCGCCAGGGTTCATCCGTGAAGGAACCACAAAATCACGTGCACCTTCAGGTGTTGATTTGATGAGGAAAGGTGTTTCAATTTCAATAAAATTCTGGCTATCGAGATATTTTCGGGTTTCCTGAGCTACCCTGTGACGAAGCATTATTGCATTCTTTACAGGATTCCGACGGAGGTCGAGGTAACGGTACTTCATGCGAAGCTCATCCCCGCCATCGGTTTCGTCCTCAATGGTGAACGGAGGAACGTCCGATTTGTTCAATATTTTAATTCGGTCTATAACAACCTCAATATCACCAGTAGGAAGTTTGGAGTTTTTGCTTGAGCGCTCAACAACCTTCCCCTCGCACTTAATTACGAATTCTCTTCCGAGATTTTCAATTAGCTTAACTGTTTCCGGATCGCAATCCTCTTCGGTAACAAGTTGGGTAATTCCGTACCTATCGCGTAGATCGATAAAGGTCATCCCACCAAAGTTTCTGATGCGTTGAACCCACCCACTCAGCGTAACATCTTGTGCAATATTTGTGGCTCTAAGCTCGCCACAGTTATGTGTTCTATACATTTCCTGAAGTTTTTGAACCTGCGAAGGTATAAAGAAAAAAGAATGCTCCCAATAGCTGGCATTTTTTTTGTGTTAACAAAAATCGACCATAACAAAAATAAAGTGACAGGAAAGGTTGATCATTCAAAATTTATGAGAGAGGCTTTGAAGGAAGCCGAGTTTGCTCTCAACAAGGGTGAGGTTCCGGTGGGAGCTGTGGTAGTTTGTAATAACACGGTAGTTGCCCGTGCTCACAATTTAACTGAAACCCTTAACGATCCAACAGCCCATGCTGAAATGCAGGCTATTACGTCTGCATTTTCCTATTTGGGAGGGAAGTATTTAAATGAATGTACGCTTTATGTTACCCTCGAACCTTGTGTTATGTGTGCAGGTGCACTTTTTTGGAGTCAGCTGGGGACGCTTGTCTATGGAGCTGACGATCCTAAACGTGGATTTACATTGGTTAAACAAAACCTTTTACATCCAAAAACGAAGCTAGTAGAAGGTATTATGGATGAGGAAGCTTCCATATTAATGAAAACCTTTTTCAGAACGAAAAGGTAGATAATGAATCAAGTTGTTGTTTAGAATGTTTCTAAACTGATTGAATGACTCTTGATATGTTGCTAACTTTTTTATTTTTGTGAGTTTTGAAAAATATCAACAACATGCATTCGTTAATTTCCTGTAAATAAAATTAATGAGGAAACAAATAAACAAATAGTTTACGCAAGAAATAATAAACGTTGAGATAAGAAAAATTACTAACCATAAACAAATACCAGAACTATGAAGATTAACAAATTAATTTTTTCTGTGCTAGCCGTTGCACTCCCTTTCGCAACCATTGCACAAACTAAGAAGGAGGCTGTAGATGCTTACAATAATGGAGCAACCATGATTAAAGAAAACCCTCAGGGAGCCCTTGATAAGCTATATGAATCAATAAAAATAAGCGAACAGCTAGGTGAGGAAGGAGAAGAAACAAAGGTGCTTGCTGAAAGTCTTATTCCAAGCGTACACTTTGAACTTGCCATGAAACTTTACAAGGAGAAAAAAAGTGTAGAAACTCTTGAACAGCTTGAAAAAGCCGAAGAAACTGCAGTTAAGTATGGTGATGCAAAAACACAACAGAAAGTTGAAAAAACAATCCCTAAGTTATACTATGCAATGGGAGTGAACCATTACAAAACGGATGAATTTGAGAAAGCAATTGAGTACTATAACAAGGCAATTCAGTTCAACGGTGGTTATTCAGATCCGATTCTTGGTTTAGCCCTTTCATACGAAAAGATGGAAGACCACGAAAAAATGCTAGAGTACCTGGCAAAAACAATTGAAGTGGCAAGGAAAACAAATGATAATGCAAAAGCGGATGATGCACAGAAAAAAGCCAAAGCTTACCTTATGAGAAATGGTGATGAAGCTCAGAAAGCTGAAAAGTTTGATGAAGCTGTAAAGTATTTCTCACGTGTTCTCGATTTCGATGAGAATGATGGTTCAATTTACTACGTGCTAGCTATAAACTACAACTCTTTGAAAAACTGGGATAAAGCAATAGAGAATGCCAATGTGGCTGTAGAAAAAGGGAATGGAACGTTGGATATGGCAGGTGTTTACTACCAGCTAGGCGTTGCTTACCAAGGAAAAGGAAGTAATTCTGAAGCATGTGAGTCATTCAGCAAAGCTCTTTCTGGTTCATACAAAGCAGCAGCTGAGTACCAAATGAAAGAAGTGTTAAAGTGCAACTAATTTTTTGCAGCATATTTTGAAGCCGGCTTTTCGCCGGCTTTCTTTTTTTGGTACGTTTGTAAAAAAAAATATTGGTGAAAAAAAAGAGCATCGAACTGCTTTCGCCCGCAAAGAATCTTGAAACGGGAATTGCTGCCATAAACCATGGTGCCGATGCTGTTTACATTGGTTACAACCAGTTTGGTGCTCGTGAAGCCGCCGGTAACGAATTGTTGGATATTGAAAAGTTGGTAAGCTATGCCCATCTTTTTCATGTAAAAGTTTATGTTACAATCAATACAATAATTTTTGAGAACGAAATTACAGCTGCCGAAAAATTAATTCATAAACTTTACCAAATTGGGGCTGATGCTATAATAATTCAGGATATGGGAATTTTGGAAATGGATTTACCACCCATTCCAATCCACGCCAGCACGCAGGCAAACAATGTTGATGCTAAAAAAGTAAAGTTTTTAGAAGATATTGGAATTCAGCGCGTAATTTTAGCGAGGGAACTTTCTGTTGATGAAATCTCTAGCATCAGCAAGGGAACTAAAATTGAACTTGAAGCATTCGTTCACGGAGCGTTATGCGTTTCGTACAGCGGACAGTGCTACTTTAGTCAGGCAATTACGGGAAGAAGCGCCAACCGTGGAGCCTGTGCGCAACCCTGCCGTTCGTCGTACGATTTGGTTGATGAGGATGGAAACGTGATTGTGAAAAGTAAACATCTTTTATCGCTTCGCGATAACAATCAAACGGAAAACATTGAAGCGTTGATTGATGCCGGAATTTCTTCGTTTAAAATAGAAGGACGACTGAAGGATTTAGACTACGTAAAGAATATTACTGCTCACTATCGCAAAATATTAGATTCGATAATTGAGCGAAGAAACGACCTGAAAAAATCATCATCAGGAAAAACAAAAATTCTGTTCGAACCCGACCCCGAACGAACTTTTAACCGTGGCTATACCAGCTATTTTGCCAAAGGCAGAATTAAAAATCAATCATCATTCAACACGCAAAAATCGGTTGGGAAGCAGCTGGGAAATGTAAATGAAGTTGGCGAAAACTGGTTTTCGTTGAAAACCGATGAGGCGATTATAAATGGCGATGGACTTTGCTTTTTCGACAAGAATGATATACTAACAGGAATAAAAGTTAACAGGGTTGAAGAAGAGAGAATTTTCCCATTGAAAATGAATGGTGTTTACAAAAATGCAACTGTTTTCCGCAACTTCGATAAGGCGTTCAACCAAAAATTAAATTCAACAACTTCGATCAGACAGGTTGAATGTGAAATTATTACGAAAATTGATGAATCACAATGCCATCTTTCACTTACTGATGAGGATGGTATTGAAACAAATCTTTCTGTTCCATACGATTTTACCAAAGCAAAAAATCCCGATGCTGTTTCTGAAAATATTAAAAACCAGCTGAGTAAATCGGGCGATAGTTTTTTGTTGGTAAGTAACGTATCCGTTGAGTTTCAAACTGCTGATATTCCTTTCTTCGCAATTTCGCAGATAAATGGCTGGCGCCGTGAACTTTTTTCGTTACACGAAAAAGCAAGGTTGAAAAATCATTTTCGTGCTGAAGTAAAAATTGTTCCCAACACAATTCCTTATCCCGAAAATATTCTTGATTACAAGGCTAATATTGCAAACCCGCTTGCTGAAAAATTTTACAAACGCCATGGCGTTGAAAAAATGGATAAGGCTTTTGAGTTAAAATCAAACTTTTCGGGTGAACAGCTGATGGTTACGCGTTACTGCATTCTTCACGAGCTGGGTTACTGCGATGGGAACAGAAAAAATCAGCTTGCCGGGAAAAAGCTTTTCCTTCGCGACAATAATCGTTCGTATCCTCTGGTGTTCGACTGTAAGAAATGCCAGATGAAAGTTCTGTTTCCCAGTACTTCTAAATAAACATGAGTAAACTAATAGACATCACGATCATTCCTGCAATTAAACCGTAAATTGAAAGGTGATGTTCGCCATATTCACGCGCAGCGGGAAGCAGCTCGTCAATTGATATGAAAACCATTATGCCGGCAACACCGGCAAAAAGAATTCCAAAGGTAAGTTCAGTTAGGAAAGGCAGCAGAATCAAATAGCCAACCAAGGCGCCAACAGGTTCGGCTAAACCTGAGAGGAACGAGAGGGTGAATGCTTTTCGTTTATTCCCTGTGGCGAAAACAATGGGAACCGAAACGGCAATTCCTTCGGGAATATTGTGAATGGCAATGGCCACAGCAATGGCAATACCGAGACTGGGATCGGTTAGCGCAGCAGTGAAGGTTGCCAACCCTTCAGGGAAATTGTGAATAGCAATGGCTAACGCTGTAAAAACACCCATTCGAATAAGCCTCCTGTCCTTTTTGGGCTTTTCAGTTACCTCTTCCACTAGCCTTATTTCATGAGGGTTTTCGTATGATGGAATTAGTTTATCGATTATTGCAATTATAACAATCCCTCCAAAGAACGATGCAACCGTAACCCACGAGCCAGAAACGTAGCCAATTGCTTCAACCAACGATTCCTTGGCTTTAAAAAAAATCTCAACAAACGAAACGTAAATCATTACTCCTGCAGAGAAACCTAGGGCTACCGATAAAAATTTTGTATTTGTATGTTTGGCAAAGAAGGCAATAGTACTCCCAATTCCTGTAGATAATCCGGCAAATAGTGTGAGACCAAAAGCAATAAGTATGTCGTTTAATTCGTATTCCATGGCAAGGTTCTATTTTTACAGTAGGAATGGTAAAATTATGAAATACTTTGTTGTAACAATTCTATCTCGTTTGAAAAATTTAAACTCGGGTTTGTTTTTAAAATTCTTTCAATTTGTAGTAACGTATTTTCAACAAACTTTTGGTGTTCTTTCGTGTTGATTTTAATTGGTTTATGCTCCGAATTCAGCACAATTTTTTCAATTTCTTTTGTTAGTTTTTGATCTTCAGGGCTAATTAAAGCTCCTTTAAATTTTTCCCAGATATAGCTGATGGCCAAGTCAGAAGGATGTAGCATGTCGTCCTTGTAGAATCGGTAATCGCGCAGCTCATCCATCATAATTTCGTAGGCAGGGAAGTAAAAAACATTTTCGGGAAAATGTTCTGCTAACTTATGTACAGCCAAAATTAGGGTTGATTTGCTTACCTGATTTCCCTCGGGTCCATCCTTCCAATGACGAATCGGGCTAACAGTAAACAGAATTTTTAGGTTCGGTTTTGAAGCAAAAACTTTTTCGAGTATTTCAGTCCAGTAATCAACTATTTCGTTTACTGTTAGAAGTTTGTGGTCAAATTCCTTTGCTGGAATTTTGTGGCAGTTTGCCACAGGATTTTTCATCCCTTTATGAATGTAAACTCTGGCAGTTCCGAACGTGACTGCCAGAATTTTGGTTTTATCCCAAAATTTATTCGACCCTTGTAGGTTGCTGTTAATTTTTTGAAGGCACTCGTCCTTATTCTCCGAAGAGAAAGTGGTGTGGTGCATAAAACTGAACCACAAATTATTGTGGAAATCCAGCTCATTTTCTTCGAAAGTATTTCCGGCAATAATTCTTTTCAGAACCATTCCCACCGAAATGGGATTGTAAATTACACCAAATGGATTTACAAGAGCAGGAAACTTCAGCTTCTGCATTTTGCCACCAACATTCTCGGTAAAACACGAACCCAGAAAGAGAACAGGCGAGTTGTAACCAATATTAAATGGAAATTTTTTAACGTTTACTGCCGTTCGGAATTCATAATCCATTGTAAACTACTTCTCCAAATTTCCGCTAATCCACTCCTTAATCATCTTGAACACTTCTTCCTGCAGGGTTTCGTTGTGAAGCTCATGGAACATTCCTTTCCATGGAATGAAGCTGCAGTTTGGTGCTTTTACGGCAAGTTCCGATGACTTATCGAATGAGGTTACCTCGTCAGCATCTCCATGGAGAAGCAGCATCGTTTTTTTTATTTCAGCTGCGTGCTCAATCGCATAATCGCCCGATTCAACAATAACTTTGTAGAGGCGGGGAGTTATTTTGCTGTGGTTCAACGGATCGGTTTTATACTTCTCAACTTCCTCCGGAATATGGCTGATTTTTTCCGCTTCTAGCGGAGCGGTTATTGGGAAACTTGGCCAAATTACATTGAGTACTTTTACAAGAACCTTAAGTGCAGCTGGGGCAGGTGTTGCTAAACGAAGCCAGGGTGAAGTTGCTACCAGCAAGTTAAACGGGTTGTTGTGCCTGATGGCAAAATTTATCGCCGTATTTCCTCCCATGCTGTGACCGTAAAGAACAACCGGAGCTCCCGGAAACTTTTCGCTGGCAATGTTCAACGCTTTGTCGATTGATTCCATGAAAACTTCGTAATCCTTTACGTGACCTTTTTGTCCATCCGATTGTCCATGTCCGTACTGATCCCAGGAAAGGAAAGCGTATCCGCTGTCAACAAATCGTTGAGCCCAATGCTTATATCGAAGCGAGTGCTCGCCCCAACCATGACTTAAACATATTACAGCCTGAGGAGATGATGCTGGCGCTGCGTACCAAGCAAAAAGTTTTTCGCCCGAGTTGAGCGATATTTTAAATTCTTTAAGTTCCATAGTGCAAATTTTCAAGTAAAACTAGCCTGAAAGTTATAAACTTTTCCGGTTTTTAAGTTGAACAAATTGAGGAATTATGCAGAAATCTTTTATAACCGGCTCGTGCAATTGGCGTATCGCCAAAAATGTTTACGAATTCTTCTTCGTTTAGCGCTAAAAATTTCTTTGAATTAAAAGATAAAATTTTGGTTTTGGGTTTGATTGCCTCAGTGCTACAAACATTAATTTTAGCGTTCCACGGGCAAACCTCCTGACAAATATCGCAACCAAAACACCAACCGTTTAATTTGGTTTTCTCCAGGTCAGTTAATCCGCTTTTTTTCTCGATGGTTAGGTACGAAATGCATTTGCGGGCATCAATTATTCCAGGAGAAACAATTGCGCCGGTAGGGCAAGAATCAATGCAACGAGTGCAGGTTCCGCATCGGTTTGGAACAATATTTTTTGAAGGTTCAATTTCAATATCTAAAATCAGCTCGCCGATAAAAGTGTAGGAACCAAACTCCGGATTTATCAGCAATCCATTGTTCCCAATCCATCCCAAACCCGATTTTGCAGCCCAAGCACGCTCAAGCACAGGAGCCGAATCAACAAATGCTCTGCCGTTTACCTCTCCAAAATTTTCTCTAATCTGCTTTAGCATTTCCCAAAGCATTTGTTTGATTACGTTGTGGTAATCAACACTCAGCGCGTAGCGCGAAATTTTAGGAGGAATTGTGGATATGTTTGGATTTCCGGGAAAATAGCTGAGTAGAACAGAAACCACTGATTTTGCTCCGGGAACCAGCAACGACGAATCGATGCGTTTTTCAACATTTCGCTCCATGTAGCCCATCTCGCCATGCATTCCCTGCAAAAGCCAATTCTTTATATAAATTTCCTCCTCGGAAAGTTTTTCAACACGACTTACTCCGCAGGCGTTGAATCCCACGGATTCTGCAATGGATTGTATGGTTTCTATTTCAATTAACAAGCGTCTGTCTTAAAATGATTATAAAAAAGCAAGGTCATTTCGACATGCTCAATGACCTTGCTAATTTACATTTTTTGAAAACTAATCTTTTGTCAGATTAGGGATATTTTAGATTACCACGTTCACAATCTTATTTGGAACAACAATAATCTTTTTCATCGGTTTCCCATCGAGGTAACGTTCAAACTGATCGTGAGCCATAACCAATTTTTCAACCTCCTCCTTTTGAAGATTCAACGGAACTTCCATTGTATAACGCATTTTTCCGTTGAAGGAAACCGGACATGTAAAAGTGCTTTCAACCAGATACTCCTCATTGTATTCCGGCCATTTTGCATCGCAAATGGTTGAAGAATAACCAAGTAGGTACCACAGTTCCTCAGCAATGTGTGGAGCGTATGGAGCAAGAATAATTGCTAATGGCTCCAGAACTTCACGCTTGTTACATTTTAGCTCAGTGAGCTCGTTAACGCAAATCATAAATGCCGAAACTCCGGTATTGAAGCTGAACTTCTCAATATCTTCCGAAATCTTTTTAATGGTTTTATGAATTGCCTTCAATTCTGCTTTGCTTGCTGATTCGCTGCTAACGTTTGGTTCGTTGTTCGAATCGTGATACAAACGCCACAAGCGGCGTAAAAATTTGTGCACTCCGTCAATTCCGTTGGTGTCCCAAGGTTTCGAAAGTTCAAGCGGACCAAGGAACATTTCGTACATACGGAGCGTATCGGCACCGTAGTTAACAATGATATCATCGGGATTAACCACGTTGAACATACTTTTGCTCATCTTCTCAACGGCCCATCCACAGATGTATTTTCCATCTTCGAGGATAAACTCAGCATTGGCAAATTCTGGTCGCCATGCACGGAACTTGTCCAAATCGAGAATATCGTTGCTCACAATGTTTACATCAACATGAATTTCAGTAACATCGTAATCCTTTTTCAGATTTAGCGAAACGAATTTGTTGGTGTTTTTTATTCTGTAAACAAAATTCGAACGTCCCTGAATCATTCCCTGATTGATCAACTTTTTAAACGGCTCATTTTTACAAACGTAACCCAAATCAAAAAGGAATTTATTCCAGAATCGGGAGTACACTAAATGTCCAGTTGCATGTTCGGTTCCGCCGATATATAGATCAACATTTTCCCAGTACTCGTTCGCTTCCTTCGATACCAAACCTTTGCTGTTTCGTGGATCCATATAACGCAGATAATATGCAGATGACCCGGCAAAACCCGGCATTGTGCTCAGCTCGTAAGGGAAACCTTCGCTGGTTTGCCAACTTTTTGCACGACCAAGAGGCGGCTCACCTTTTTCGGTTGGAAGGTATGCATCAACCTCGGGAAGTTCAAGTGGAAGGTTGCTTTCGTCGATTGTGTAAGGCATTCCATCCTTGTAGTAAATTGGGAATGGTTCGCCCCAGTATCGCTGGCGGCTGAAAATTGCATCGCGCAAGCGATAGTTTATTTTGTAGCTACCAAGTCCTTGCTTTTCAATATTTTCGTTAATTGTGCGGATGGCATCCTTAACCTCCAACCCGTTGATAATTCCGCTGTTGATAACGATTCCTTCCTTTGCGTCGTACGATTCCTCCCAGGTTGAAGGGTCAGAAGGGGTTTCACCTGGACGAATAACAGTTTGAATAATTGGTAAACCGAAAGTTTTTGCGAAAACAAAGTCGCGGCTATCATGTGCCGGAACGGCCATAATTGCTCCGGTTCCGTAACCTGCCAGCACGTACTCGCTAATCCATATTGGAATTCGTTCCTTAGTGAATGGATTTATTGCGTAGCTTCCGGTAAATTGTCCGGTAACCTTTTTTGCTTCAGCCTGGCGCTCGCGCTCAGTTTTACGCTTTGCAAGCGTAATGTAATCTTCAACAGCTTGCTTGTGCTCGGCAGTTGTTAATTTTTCTACAAGTTCACTTTCTGGAGCCAGTACCATAAAAGTTGCTCCGTAAATTGTATCGGGACGAGTTGTGAAAACTACAATTCCTTCGTCGGTTCCATCTATTTTAAAAGTAACTTCAGCACCCTCAGAGCGGCCAATCCAGTTCCGTTGAATTTCCTTCAGAGAGTCAGTCCAATCGATTGTTTCCAAATCGTTCAACATTCTTTCCGCATAAGCCGAAATTCGCAAACACCATTGTTTCATTTTACGCTGCTCAACAGGATGTCCTCCACGAACTGAAAATCCTTCCTTCACTTCATCGTTTGCCAAAACTGTACCGAGAGCCGGGCACCAGTTAACCATTGTATCGGCCAGATATGCAAGACGGTAAGAAAGTAAAATTTCCTGCTGCTCACGTTCGCTCATTGCTTTCCACTCGCTGGCAGAAAAATCTTTAACCTCGCTGCATGCTGCATCAATAGTTGAGTTTCCGTTCTTTTCAAACTCTGTAATCAGATTATTGATAGGTTCAGCTTTCTGGGTTTTTGTATTGTACCAGTGTTTAAACATCTGAACAAAAGCCCACTGAGTCCAGTGGTAATATTCAGGATCGCAGGTGCGAACTTCACGGTTCCAATCGTAACTGAAACCAATTTTATCGAGCTGTTCGCGATATCTTTTAACATTATTGTCGGTTGTAATTGCCGGATGCTGACCGGTTTGAATTGCATACTGCTCGGCTGGTAAGCCGAAAGCATCGTATCCCATTGGATGCAAAACGTTGAAACCCTGTAAACGCTTGTAGCGTGAGTAAATATCGGATGCTATGTATCCAAGCGGATGGCCAACATGTAATCCTGCTCCCGATGGGTAAGGAAACATATCAAGTACATAAAACTTGGGACGCGATTTATCAATGTCAACCTTGTAGGTTCTGTTTTCCTTCCAGTATTGCTGCCATTTTTTCTCTATCTCGGCAAAGTTATAATCCATAATGCGTTGGTTTTGCGATATTTTTTTGAAGTTGCAAAGATAGGAAAAAGAGATGGAACGCAGATTAAACAGATTGGACAGATTTACGCAGATTTTTTTATCCACGAATAGACACAAATAAATATCACAAATGGACACAAATTATTTGTGTGGATTGGTGACAAATTTGTTTGAATTTGTGGATTGAGTTAGATACATTTTTTGACATAAATTTCACGAATTGAAGAAAAGGAAATGGAACGCAGATGCTTCGACAAGCTCAGCACAAGTAATGCTGATTGAATAGATTTACGCAGATTTTTTATACTGTAGTAAGACGATAGAAAAATGAAGTCCTGCTTAGTTGGATTTCAAATCCGCCCAAGCAGGACTAAATTCTTTTTTTCTAGATAAAAACCTAAAACTCCACCTTGTAACTTAGTACCGGAACCATAACTTTTTCCTGCCAACGCTCAAGGCCTCCGGTGCGGAAATTGT
>ERZ795048.1591-NODE-1591-length-19941-cov-9.432716_pt1 | contig 19941 bp, 8 predicted proteins | sample MGYA00375132_ERZ795048 | MGnify/ENA primary metagenome ERZ795048 (study PRJEB30177, sample SAMN05720225) | activated sludge metagenome | isolation source: Anaerobic digester | place: Hong Kong | collected 2014-12-17 ... | reverse complement strand
TTAGGCAATCACTTTTTATAATCAAATTTCTTTAAAAGAACAGAGATCGGGGTGATGCTGCTGCAATGGCGAATTAGATTTGACAATATCTGCTTATGAAATATTATGAGAACTTTCTAAATGAATAACGGCAATATATAATGACAAAAAATTTATACACAGGCATTTTTCTGGCAGTATTATTGATAACGGGGCAGACTTACGCTGCCGGTAATGAAACGAATACCCGAAATGGAAATAGCTTTTCTGTAGATAATGACTGGCTCTGGTACAGTGAGGCGCTCCTTTTCAGGTCCAATAAGGAATACGGAAAAGCAATAGAATATTTAAAAAAAAGCGCCCTTTCGGGGCATGAACTGCACCGTGTATACTATCAGATTGCACAGTGCTACTACAGTCTCCATGATTACGAAAAAGCTACTTCCTATGCAAGAAAATCGATAAAAGTCGATAATACCTTTGAAAATCCATATCTCCTGACATATAAAATTTTTCTACGTCTGAAAAATTATAATTCCGCATCGAACACCCTTGAATCACTGCTTTCAGTCAAACCGGGGAACATAAAGGTTCATTATTCACTTGGTAATATTTATTATAACAATCTGAAAAACTACGAGAAAGCACAGCATCATTTTGAGGAAATAATAAAAATATCGAAGAAACAGGTTGTTGATGAATATTATAAAGAATATGCCCATTACTATCTGGGATATTTATTTTTTAATAAGCAGGATGTTGATAAATCAATATATCATTTTAAAAGCGTTCTTGAACTGAATCCGGATAATAATTCCGCAATGTTTATTGTTACATCACTTTTGATGGAATCATACCGCCTCAATGAAGCTGAAAAGTACTGCAGAAACTATCTTGCCCGCTTTCCGCAGAATTCCAGAATAAACTTTTTTCTCGGGAGGATATTTTATCTCAGGGATGATCTTGAGGCATCGAAGTATTTCAGAAAATCCGGTATGTCTATGAACAGGGAAGGGCTTGTTTCAAAGGCACTGTCATTTGAAATGAGCGGGAAAGATGAAAATCTTGAGAAACTGCTGAAATTTGTAATCCACAGATATCCAAAATATATCGGTCCCCATATTGCCCTTGGAAAATATTATTCACGGAAAAATGACACAGATGATTCCCTGGCAGAGTTTTTTACTGCGGGGGTGATGCTGCATAATGTAAAATTGTTTGATGAATCGCTTCTACAGTTCAGGAAAGTCCTGGCGATAAAAAATGATATTCCGGAAGTGTATCTGTATCTTGGGAGAATATTTGAGGAGAAAGATGATCTTACCATGTCTATTCTCAATTACAAAAAATCGAATGAACTGAAGGAAAACATAAAGGTTATTGTCCATCTTGGATATCTGTACAGTCAGAAGAAGGAATATGCAACGGCAGTCAGGTATTTTGACAGGGCGATACATCTGGACCCGGGGAACTCAAAATCATATTTTCTCAAGGGGCTTGCCTATTCCTATGAGGATAAGCATGATCTTGCGGAACGATTTATGAAGAAAGCTATCACTATTGACCGGAATGATTTATATTATTTCTATCTGGCCACAGTACTCGAAAAGCGCAATAAAGTGAAAGAAACAATCAGCACCCTGAAACAGGCGCTTAAATATAATCCGCGGAATGCACGGGCCTGTAATTATCTCGGGTACCTGTATGCTGATAAAAATATGAATCTTGAGGAATCATACCGGCTTATTATGTGTGCGCTTGAAATTGAACCGAATAACGGTGCGTATCTTGATTCACTTGGCTGGGTATATTATAGAAAGGGACACTACAAAAAAGCGCTTACACAGCTGTTGAAAGCAGAAGCTGAGTTGAGCAGGGAGGGAAGTTCCGATCCTGTTGTGTTCGATCATATCGGTGATACCTATAAAAAAACAGGGAATATAAAAAAAGCAATTGATTATTGGAAAAAGTCATTAAGAATTGAGAACAATAAAAGCATTATAAAAAAAATCCGTCAGTATGATAAATAAATATAATCGTACTCATTCCTTCTATAATAGAAAAGGTGTTTACGGTGGCATATCACCATGGTGATGCTGTGTACATAATCTGTAATATCTAATTCGGGGAACAATTACATGAGAAGCCATATTATTGTTAGTATTCTGTTGATAGGGACTGTTATCGTATCTGGTTGCGGGAGTACACCGGTTTTACCGGATGGTACATATGTCAAATCCGATGATACCCGCTCCCGGAGTTATCTGGAGAGGATCAGTTCTATAAATTCCAATGCCCCTCAATCTTTTAAGGCACAGTTTGTTGTGTATGGTAATCTTGAAAATAAGCGTAAATTCAAGTCGATAGGAAATTGTGTATACAGCAGGGAGCTTGAAAAATTTAAGATGATGTTTATCGACAGTGTTTTCAGATCACCCCTTACGACGGTGCTGCAGGAGGGGAAAGTTGTGAAAATATATCTTCCCGTCGAGAAAAAATTATATGTTGATAATGCTGATAAAATTTCGTTAAAAAATTATTCCGGTGTTGATATTGATTACAGGTTTATAAGCAGTCTTGCGAAGGGCATGATTCCACTTATCGATAATTATACTATCAAACAGGGTTTACAGTATAGAAAAGAGAACAAACAGAAGGAATCAGATTTTTTTATTATACTTGAGAATGATAACCTGTTTGAGACAGTATCGATAAAAAATGATATACCGAACAAGATACTTCTGGTTAATAAAAAAACACTTGAAAAAATGGAGTTTTATCTGGAAAATCCGGTATCATATGGCGATAAAGGAAGCCTTTATTATAAACAGATACGGTTTCTTTCGGTTAAAAAAGGTGTGCGTGTAAATTTAAAGTTCACCGGAATTTCGCATAATGCAAAAGTAAATGCGCGGCGGGATTTCAGGATGAATATGCCCCGGAACGTGAGTACCATTAGAATTAATTAACATTAATGGGGCAGCAACTGACATGTGCAGTGTATTCAGTATGTGATACTACTATCAGGGATTGGTTGATAATATTATGATATTATCAAATAGCCTAAAAAAAAGCAGCATTCTTATAGGTCCCAGATCAAAGAACAGATGGGACCTGATTAATGAAATGCTCGAAATGGCTGTGAAAAACAGGGATCTGAAAAAAGAGGACCAGGAAAGTGTACGGCGTTCTCTTGTGGAACGTGAGAAATCAATGAGTACCGGCATCGGCAAGGGTGTTGCGATTCCTCACTGCACCACAGAAAAAGTTGATGATATTATTATTATGCTGTCCACCTGTGAAAGCGGAATAGATTTCGATTCTGTTGATAACCAGCCGGTCAGAATAATAATACTGCTCCTTGTTCCAAAGAACAAGCTGACACAGCATATTAAAACACTCGCCAATATCGCGAAACTCATGAATAATGATGAATTAAGAAACAAGGTTATGACCCTGAAAACCCCTGATTCAATCCTCAAGACGATAAAGAAGCACGAAGAAATAAAAAAGAAATGACAGACCAGAATGCAGAGCAATCACGTATTGTTGATGTTTTCAAACATGATGAAGATGACATCGAAAAAAGCCTGCGGCCGGTATCCCTTCAGGAATTTATCGGGCAGGTCAGAATGGTGGATAATCTCCGCGTGTTTATTGAATCCGCCCGTATCCGTAAAGAAAGCCTTGACCATGTTCTCCTTGCAGGTCCACCCGGATTAGGAAAAACAACACTTGCCTTCATTATTGCCAGGGAGCTTGGAGTAAACATAAAAGCTACCTCGGCCCCTGTTATCGATAAGGCTGGTGATCTTGCCTCTATTCTTACGGCCCTCGAGAAAAATGATGTGCTCTTCATCGATGAAATCCACCGCCTTTCCCCGGCAATTGAGGAAATATTGTACCCGGCAATGGAGGACCGGAATATCGACATTATAATCGGCCAGGGGATAGGGGCAAAAACGATTAAAATTGATCTTGCGCCGTTCACCCTCATCGGCGCAACTACCAGAACAGGGCTCCTCACGTCAGCACTCAGGGACCGCTTCGGTATTCCTGTCCGGTTAAATTATTATGAGGTTGAAGACCTTACCAGGATTGCAGTGAGGTCAGCAGGGATTATGGGGGTGGATATTACCAGTGATGCTGCGAAAGAAATTGCAGGCAGGTCAAGAAGGACACCGAGAGTGTTAAACAGGCTTTTAAAGCGGGTAGCGGATTTCAGCACGGTGGAGTTGAAACACGATATTGATCTTAAGATTACAAAGTATGCCCTGGAACAGCTTGATATAGATAAAATGGGACTCGATGATATGGACAGGCGGATCCTTGCGTCTATTATTGAAAAATATGACGGGGGCCCTGTTGGCGTAAAAACTATTGCAATTTCGGTTGGAGAGGAAATAGATACACTTGAGGATTTTTATGAACCCTTCCTTGTTCAGACCGGCCTGTTGAAGCGCACACCCCGGGGGAGGGTCGCAACGAGGATTGCATACGAACATCTTGGATTTTCGTATGGTGGTGCAGGAGAAAGTAACAGTCAGCGTTCTCTCTTTGATTCTGATAATGATACCCAATTCAAATCTTAACCTGCCATTCATCACAGAATATAATCCGGGTATGTATATACTATAAGTTTTTTTGGTGGAAAATGTATCCCGTAATACAATTAATGTTCTAATGATATGCATAATTGCGGAGAAATATTCATAAAGCAGACAGACTTATTAGAAGGTATAAGCAGGAATGAATAAAAAGGACAAGAAATTCAGGGAAATTCCCTATAATTATACATCATTTTCAGACCGTGAGGTTGTACTCCGTTATTTTGATGAAGAGTCATGGGAGATCATCAACCATTTGAGAAATACCAGAGTCACCGGGCGCAGTGCAAAACTGCTTTTTGAAAGTATTGGTGATCTGTTCATTGTTGAAAGAAACCCCTATGTATATAATGAGCACCTTGAAAATGCGAAAAAACTCAAAAAGCTGAAACATATACATGAAATGAGGTTCCGTACTATTGAACGATATGGTGCGGATAACCCCCTCGTGATTAAACTGATTGCGAAATTTCGTGAGGTCGAGAAGGCGTTCTTTTCCCGGCTCGATCACGAGAAGAAGATGCGGCATAAAATAATGAATGTCCTGGAAAAGGTGATATCGAAATCCAACATTCATTTCAGCGCATTCCATAAAGTATCACATGCGACAGATGCAACGGACTGGCGTGTCGAATACCCTGCAGTAGTGGTATATCCTGAAAGTACTGAAGAAATTACCAGAATAATTCATGCAGCGCGGCAGCTTGGCCTCAGTATAATTCCCAGGGGCGGCGGCACGGGACTTACCGGCGGTGCGGTACCTGTAAATCGGAATACCCTGGTCCTTAATACGGAGAAACTTCATAAAATCGGGCCCATCACTATGGTGGAAAGCGGCGGACAGAATATACCGGTAATAGAAGTTGAAGCGGGAGCTGTTACAGAAGATGTAATTAAACACTGTGAGTCGCAGCACTATATTTTTGCAACTGACCCCACCTCAGCATGGGCATCAACTATCGGCGGAAATATCGCGGAAAATGCCGGCGGGAAAAAATGTGTCATGTGGGGCACCGCTATTGACAACATTTACTCCTTTGAAATTGTGAACGCAAAGGGTGAAAGAATTGAAGTCGTCAGAAGAGACCATCCCCACAGAAAGATCCTTCCGGACGATGAGCTTGTGTTTGATGTCTTCAGTGTAAAAAAACGCAGAAAGCAGCTTACATCAATAACCCTTGCCGGTACCGATATCAGAAAAGAGGGGCTTGGAAAGGACATTACCAACAAGGCCCTTAGCGGTCTTCCCGGGGTACAGAAGGAGGGAGGTGACGGTGTTATTGTATCCGCCCGTTTTGTGCTGTACCGGCCCTTTGAACACATGCGGACACTATGCCTTGAATTTTTTGGAAGAGACCTTATCAATGCGTCAAAAGCAATTGTAGATATTAAAAAAAATGTCGAGAAAAGCAGTGATGTGTTTCTGACGGCCCTTGAACATTTCGATGAAAAATATGTCCTGGCAATTAATTACCGCAATAAGTCGGAAAGAACAGAAACGCCGAAAGCGGTCCTTCTCATTGATGTTGAAAGCAACAACGAAACACTCCTTGATGAAATGTGCCGGGATATTATTACCATGGTGAAGGGCTATAATACCGAAGGATTTATCGCGGAGAACGAAAAGGCTGTTGTCCGTTTCTGGCAGGACAGAAAAAATCTCGGTGCAATAGCCAGGCACACAAACGCCTTTAAGCTGAATGAAGATGTTGTTATCCCAATAGAGAAACTCCCGCTTTTTGCTGACTTCATTGAGAAGCTCAATGTCACCAAAGAGCTTTCAAACCAGATTGCTATTATTTCCGATATCGAGAAATATCTTGAAAGAATGGTCAGTGATGATGAATATCTCGGGAAAAAAATAGAGACCTACCTCACCCGTGTGAAAGGAATCCGTTCTGATTATCATGATTATATTGAACACCTTGATACTCCGGCAGGAGATCTCTTCAAATATCAGTCAGAATATTCCAATGAAAAACGGACAATTTTCAAACTCATTCAGGAAGGTGAAATTGTAATCAGTTTTGAGGATGATATTATTACCGGCTTTCATAACGCGTTCAAGGGATATGAAAAGGAGCTGCAGGAATTTAATGCTGTTGTTGAGGAACAGAAAAACCGTAAAGTCATTGTGGCGACCCACATGCATGCCGGCGATGGAAATGTGCATGTGAATATTCCGGTCCATTCCAACGATTATCTCATGATGAAGGAGGCAGATGAAACTGCCGGAATCGTCATGGAGGAAACAGTTAAAATGGGAGGCGTTATTTCCGGTGAGCATGGAATAGGTCTTACAAAACTGCGGTTCATTCAACCGGAAATTCTTGATCAATATGCTGCATATAAACGTGAAGCCGACCCCGATGACCTTTTCAATCCCGGAAAGCTCAGTCATGATTTTCCGCTTCACCGGATATACACACCGTCATTCAATCTGCTTGAGCTTGAGGCCTTTATTCTCAAGGCAGCGGACCTCGAAAAACTTTCAAATTCAATATCTTCATGCGTGCGGTGCGGCAAGTGCAAGTCTGTATGCAACACCCATTACCCGAAGGGGAACATCTTTTACAATCCGCGGAATAAAATTCTCGGTGTGGCAAAAATCATTGAAGCGGTGTTGTATGATGCGCAGCAGTCCAAGAGCCTGAGCTTCAGGCACTTTAATAAGCTCAGGGAGATATCCGACCACTGTACAATCTGCCACAAGTGCCAGGTGCCATGCCCGGTCAATATCGATTTCGGGAAAGTGACCCTGGATATTCGGGATATTCTTGTGAGCAGGAAAAAATCAAAGTTCAAGGTGATAACAGGTTTCACACTGTATTATCTCAGAAAGCGCGGGTACTATTTCAACAAGATTGCCAGAATACTGGTATTACGGGCGGGATATACCGCACAGCGTTTCGGGCATATGGTGAATAAACCCTTTACCCGGTTAACCGGCTTTATCATGCCCAAAATTAACGGCTATCTGAAGGATAAATTCCCCACCGCAGGGCATAAAACATTGCGTGAAGTCGTCCGTTCCAAGGGGAGCAATGCGTTCATGGCTTTTGAGAACCCCGCGAAGGATGTGACAAAGAGCGTGGTGTATTTTCCCGGGTGCGGTTCAGAGCGGATGTTCAGCGAGATCAGCATGGCGTCAATTGCCCTGATGTATTACGCGGGGGTGCGGGTTGTGGTTCCGCCGGAATATTTGTGCTGCGGGTATCCTCTACGTGCGAACGGAAAGACAGAACTGGCAGAGATGAAGAGCTATGAAAACCGTGTTGTATTCCACAAGATGGCCGATATCATCGGGTACATGGATATTGATAAAATTATTGTTTCCTGCGGTACCTGTTATGAAATGCTGGAAGAGTATCAGCTGGATTCCATCTTTCCTGATGCGGAGTTGATGGATATCAATGAATATATTGTTCTTCATAAAATGTATCAGACTGAAAAGCCGGTCGATACAAGGATGCTGTATCATGATCCCTGTCACTCGCCATTGAAGCACTTCGGGTACGAAACGACGCTCCGCTCTGTGGTAGGGGGCAATCCCGAGCTGGTTCCGTACTGCTGCGGGGAAGGCGGCACACTTGCGCTTTCGACGCCGGTATTGTCAAATTCACTGCGGGACCGGAAGGTGACTGATATATCACCAATGATACAGGGTAAAAATACACTGCTCCTCACAACATGCCCAAGCTGCTATCAGGGGCTTTCAAAAATGCGGAGCAGGGTTCCTGTAACAGTAAAACCGATGGCGGTTTATTTTGCTGAAACATTTCTCGGGAATAACTGGAAACGAAAATTTCTCCGGGATGTGAAGCGCGGTGGTTTTGAGAATATTTTATTCTGATCTGATTGCCGGTCCTGTGAACAGGGTAGTATAGAAAAAATTATGTTTCGGCAGGCAGCGATATTATAAAACGGGCCCCTTCTCCGGGTGCTGATTCAACAGAAATCGTGCCCCGGTGATTATTGGTGATGATATTATATGACACTGAAAGGCCCAGTCCTGTGCCAACCCCTACTTCTTTTGTGGTGAAAAAGGGCTCAAACACTCTTCGTTTTTTATCCTCATCAATTCCGGGTCCGTTATCCTCAATTTCTATAAATACAACTGTTTCCCGATGATACAGCCTGATTGTAATAACAGGAGCATATCCTTCCTTCCTGACTTCCCACATCGCCTGGGTCGCATTTTTTAAAAGGTTTAAAATAACCTGCTCTATTTCAGTGGGAATACACTGTACTCCGGGCAGGTTTTCTTCAAATTTCCGGATAATTTTTATGTTTCTGAAATCATATTTTTTCTTCAGGTCATAGTCATGTGTAGCAAGTTCCAGCGCCTGTTCAACAAGAAACTGTATATCTGCACGTTCCTTTACTACATTACTTTGCCGGCTGAAATCCAGCATGTTTTTTACAATTTGAGAGGCACGGGTACACATGTTCCGGATTCCCTGAAGCATTGTGTCAATTTCACGTGCGCGGAAATAATCATGAAGTTTTTCAAGATTGATACCGGTTTCTTGTGCGGCTGCAATATTATTCGGCAGGTCGGGTGATATACGGCGCATAATATTCTGTGCAGACATCATGATTCCCCCGAGGGGATTATTTATTTCATGTGCCATTCCTGCGGCAAGCCCCCCGATGGAGAGCATTTTTTCTGTCTGTACCATCATCTGCTCGATCAGTACTGTTGAGGTTACATCATCGATTTGAATGACTGCTCCGTTTTCCCCTTTAAAGAGAAGGGGGGAGATTGATATATTTAAATATTTTTTTCTGTCAAGAAGCACCGCTTCCCGGGCTAAACGAAGAGGGGATTGCGTTTCTATTACAGTTTCGATCTGTTTCGTGAATTCCTTAAGGAATGGAACAATCTCATGAAATGGTTCTGAAAGTGCCTTCTGTGCCGGTATTCCAGTGTATTGTTCAGCTGCTGTATTAAACTGCATTATTTCTCCGGTGCGGTTTACAGCTATAAGAAGAGAGGATATTGAATTAAAAACACTGTTCAGGTAGTTGCGGGTATTTTTCAGTTCGGTTTCAGCTTTTTTTCTGTCAGCAATATCAGTAACGATTGTTGCAAAAAACTGTGGCTTCCCGGCATTGTCACGAATAAGAAATACGTTCTGGATTGTCGGTATAACAGAACCGTCATTTGTTAAAACCAAAAGTTCTCCGGTCCATTGTTCCTCATGTAGTACAGTATTGATTACCTTTAATACCGTTTTCCCTTTTTCATCATCCGGATAATAGTCAAGGGCGTTGGCTCCTATCATATGATCAACTGAATCAATGTTTACCATACGGCAAAGTGAAGGATTCACATAGGTAATTTTTTTATCAAAATCAGCCATGGCAAATCCCTGGCCGGAGTTTTCAACAAATTTTTTGAAAATAGTCAGTTCTTCATTTGCCTGTTCCAGGTCCCGGGAGGTATTTTCAAGCTCCTCATTTATTGCTTCCATTTCCTCATACTGGCTTTGAATTTCTTCATACTGACGCTGCAGCCGCTGCTCTGCATTTCTGGCTTTTTCAAAGAGGATCGCGTTTTCCAGAGATATGGCAGCCTGTGATGCAATGAGGTTCATAAGTTCAATACGTTCAGGGGGGAACGCGAAGTTTGTGAGGTTGTTTTCCAGGTAAATTATGCCTGTCAGTTCTGACTGACGAACCAGCGGAATACATAGTATTGACCTGGCATTCTGTTTCTGTATGTACGGGTCATCTCTGAACATGCTATCCAGGTATGCATTGCCGAGTATAATACTTTCTTTTGTACGGGAAACATAGTGTATCAAAGATTTTGGGATTTCATTGAATCGTTCAAGTGGTGTTGATTGAAATACTGTAATTCCGGTGGTATCAACATCTCCAAGTGCTTCAATGGTAAAGTGCCCGTTTTCATTAAAAAGAAGCACTCCCTTTTGAGCACCGGCATTTTCAATTGCTATTTTCATCATGGTTATCAGAAGATTTTCCAGAACAATTTCTCCTGAAAGGGCACGGGCAGCCTTAAGTACAGAGATAAAATCAACAGATTGAAGCGGTATGGTTGATTCAGAAGGCAATGTTATATGAGGTTTCCCTGATTCAATATCATTTTCAGTGTGCTGTAAAATCGGGTAATATGACGATTCAAGATGTGAAACTTTGGCTGTTATCCCAAGAGCGCGGTAGAGCAAACGGGCGCGGTGAATAAAACTCTGTGATATCTGATAATATCCTTTCCGGTGAAAATATTTTCCCGCAAGTTCATTGGACAGGGCTTCATTAAACTGATACTTCTCATCATAGGACTGCTGGATTGCTTTGTGATAAAATTCCACTGCATCACTTTCATTTCCTGATATCTGCTCGATTTCAGCGTTTATCAGGCTGAGTTTATGGTCAAAATTAATAGGATTAACAGTGTTCCAGGAGACAAACTTTTTTTGTATATTTTTAAGAACAGCACGGAATTGTTTTCTCCGACCAGGTCCTACTGTCCGGTAAAGAGCGGTAATGGTAAGGGCGGTATAGAAGTAATACTCCTGGAGAATGGCAATGCCGGAAGCGCCGGACATAATGCCCCTCATTTGTTTTGAAATATCCATTGCTTCATTGTATTTTTCAAATAAATAGAATTGCTGGAGTTTCTGCAGATAAAAGGAAAAGAGAAGAGTTTTGTTTGTAATTTTCCTGAAAACGGATTCATGAAAATTTCCGAAAGACAAATCGAATACATCATCTGAGGAACCCTGAAGATTAAGGAGGCGGCCGATCGTTGGATATACTATATATTCATTTCCGGTCCGGTATTTTTCAAGAAACACAAGCAGCCTGTTGCATTCTTTTAGAAAAACGGTGGCCTTTTCTCCTGTGACGATTTTGGTCCAGACGATCCAGCTTGCTACATATGAAGCCCAGCTGAAATCACCGGCTTCCCTGGCGTATTGAAATGAACTGTAAAGAAAATCCAGATCGGTTTTACAGTGATTCTTCCACCTGTTTAAAAACAGGCCATGTACTGATAATACTTTATAAAAAAACCTGGGTGCATGAAAAATATTGTTTAATTGAAGTGCTATGTTACCGATCTCAATTCCCTTTTCATAATTGCCGAACTGCATTATCAGGATTGCGGCATAGAGGATGTATGAAAATGGTGAAAATGCAGAGTTGCCATTTTCAAGAGATATATTAAATACTTTCAGGGATGCAAACGCGAGCAGTTTCTGATCTACGAAATATGTCGATTCACATATATCAGAGAGGAGCTGAAGCACCATAAGGGTTCTTTTATCTTTGAGTTCGGGGAGATGTATTAAATCATCGGCTGATAACTTCCTGCTTTTCCAGCGTGCTTTCAACAACTCTGAGAATATATGAAATTTACCCGGGGAGAGTGGTATGGATATGTCGTATAGTGAAAGACCCAGTATCGCTTCGTTTACAGCAGAATTGTGCTTTCCCATGCTGAAAAAAAGACGGGATTTTTTTGAGTATACAGATGCCTTCTCATCAATAGAGTCTGCGTGCAGTATAATTTTATTGAAGATATTTTCAGACTCAAGGAATTTTCCATTCAGGTGCAGAGATTCGGCAAGGCACATGAATAGATCATAGGTTAGTGTGTATCTCTCATTCCAGCTTGTTTCCAGTAAAAGATTTACACCGGTGTTCGCATAATGAAGGGCAGCATCAAAGGCTGCGGTAGATTTAGCCTTATTGCATGCCATGAGATTGAGCTCTGCAAGACGATACGGGCCTGAATGGTCATGAAACAGGTTCATGCCTATATTGAGGTTGTCGGTAATATACTGAATTTTATCATCTATGGAATTTACGTCACTGTGTTCGAGGACATACTGCCCGATCATGTAATGGAGGTATTGTTTTCTCTCGTCAGGAATACGTGAATACAGTGCTTCAAGGATGTTGTCATGCTGGAAGGTGTAGCCGTTGCCATACATCAAGATGAGCCCTTCATCAACAGCGGTATTGAGAAGAGTAAGAGTTTCATCTATAGGTCTTTCGTGAAACGATGTAATCATATCAAGGGAGAATCTGTCTCCAATACAGGCACCGGTTTCAAGAACTGATAACATTTCAGGTGAGAGCCTGGAAAGTTTTGCTGACATCAGGTCACCTACATTATCTGTTGCCTGCTTTTCCCGTATCCTGTCAATGTCCCAGATCCATCCCCGTTCTGTATCAAGTTCCAGAAGATTTTCCTCGTAAAGACTTTGAAGAAACTGCAGCACAAAAAACGGATTGCCGTTGGTTTTCCGGTGAATAAGGGCCCCCAGGGTACGGGTACGTGTTTCATCGGAATGAAGGAAATGGGATATAAGGCTGTTGACATTCCCCCCGTTGAGGGGATCAAGAGAAATGGTATTTACCGGGACACCGGATCGTGAAATAGTATCCAGGGCGGGAAGAAGCGGATGTGATGAGGTTACTTCGCTGTCACGATAGGCGCCGATAAGAAAGAAAAACCTGATATCAATGTCAGTGATAATGTCTGCTAACAACTTTAATGTCGCTGAATCAGCCCATTGCAGGTCGTCAATAAAGAGTACAACGGGGTGCTCAGGTTTCATGAAGAGACTGACAAAGTTTTTAAAAAGCATGGTGAAACGGTTCTGCGATTCCTCCGGGGGAAGCTCCGGGACATCAGGCTGTTTTCCTATAATCAGTTCAAGTTCCGGAATAATGTTTGTAATAACTTTTGCATTCTGGCCGAGAGCCATAATAATATGTGCTCGGAGGTTTTCCAGGGTTTCGCTGCTTTCCGAAAGAAGATGTTTTACCAGCGTTGTACAGGCCTGAATTATTGCCATATAGGGGACGTTCCTTCTGAACTGCTCATGCTTTCCATAAAGGAAGAGGGCCCTCTTTTCAACAACAGGTTTCTGTATCTCTGAGACGATTGCCGATTTGCCAATGCCCGGTTCCCCTTTTACAATGAGCATTTCATTGGCGCCCCGGCATACACGCTCAAATGAAGAAAGAATAAATTTAATTTCACGCTCCCTCCCTATCACCATATGTGGAATGATGAATGTGAGAGAAGTGTCGTTGGTCCCGAGAATGAAACTCCTAATGAGACCGTTTTTGGAAAGTGAGTGCTGACATTGCCTGAGGTCATGCAGGAGTCCGTATCCGTTCTGGTACCGGTGCTCTGCTGATTTCTCAAGAAGTTTCATTACAATACCGGATATCATCGGGTCGACTGATGATATTAATTCAGAAGGAGCCCTGGGTATTCTTGCAATATGAAAATGGATAATTTCAAGGGGATCCTCTGACGTAAAAGGGGGGGCTCCGGTAAGCAGTTCATATAAGACAATGCCGATTGAGTACAGGTCAGAACGGTAGTCAATTGAACGGTTCAGCCGTTCCGTCTGTTCAGGTGAAATATATGGCAGTATTTCCCGGGTAACACTGACATTGTGGATGTCATTGAGAGGTTTCAATATGCGGTGAATAAAGCCGAAGCATGTGAACCGGATTATTTTTGTTTCCGGATTGATCATGATGGTACGGGAGGAAAGGTTTTTATGGACAACCCATTTTTTGTGGAGCCGGGCGGCAGTTTCTGCAATCTGGATGGCAATATTTAAAAAATCTCCTGAAGAGAGAATCCGCTCCTTCATGTATTCCTCAAGGGTTATATCGGAATAATCATCAGAAAAAAAGCGAATTGTAGAATCGGTAAGCTGGTAGTCCCGAACTGGAATAATGCCGGGATCGTCAATTGACATTATCTGGTTGAGTTCCTGTTTAAACAGAGCGGTATCGGCGGGATTTGCGTCAAAATTCCTGACTTCAGTCATTATATACGAGGAACCGGCTTCTCTGCTTTTTACCCTGTACCGGGAAAGCGCCGGTGAGTCAAAAAGGGTCGCAGTTATTACCAGGTTGTTCGTATCAATCATGATATTATATTCAATAATAAATTATGATTACTGCAATTATTACTCTTACAATACTATAGCATTTAAATAAGTCAAGACAATATAAACATTATAATATATATGTTAAACAGCACTATTTCATATAGGGTATAATATCATTGTGCATGATTGGCCCCGATGTGCCGATAATAATTTAGTACAGGTGTGCCGGTAGCCACTTGTTTTTGGGTGTGCCATTGTGTAGATTAAAATCAGGAACAGTATTCTATGTATCCTGCATTATATGAGTTTATAACAATGTCCGGACAGTGAAAAAAATACAGGCAGCGAAATATTATGGGATCCACTGCGGTACATGAAAAAAGAAAAATACTGTTTGATGCATATTTTCCTGAAGGAGGAAATGTGCCGGCAGAATTTGAGAGTGAAAAATTTCAGCGCAGGTTTCAAAAGCTGCGGCATGATATGGTGCGCACGGTGTTTATTGTTACCAGAGGCGTCTCCGATTCATATAAATATCTGCGCTTTATGAAGGAGTATGAACGGCGGGGGTTTCTTGTTAAAAGTATATATCTCCCGGACCTTTCTCCAGAACGAATTGAATATGTACGTAACACTGTGCGGGAGATGGTTGATAGCTTCCGGGACGGAAGTACCCTGGTCATCTCCTATGGTCCGGGTTATGCCGGAGTAGTGATTGCTTCATATATATTATTTTCCGGCGGGTCTGTAGGTAACGCCGTGAAAACAGTACGAATGATTCACCCCTCGCTTCTGGACAGTGAAGAGGAACGGCGGTTTCTTTCACTGTACCGGGAAAAAACCGGAACCGGCACTGAAGATGAGAAGGAAGTTTCAGAGAAACCGGAAAAACCGGAATCCCCACATCGAATAGATATACCGGCAGAAAGACCTGTACGTGAAACCGCGGTAAAACCGGAAAAAACTGTTATTAATGAAATGGTTGAAAACCATGAGCAGGCAGTTGAACAGGAAGTTGCGGTTTCCCGAAGAGAGGAATTAATTCCCGAGGTGAAACCTGTTGTTACTGAACAGCCGGTGTATACACCGGTGGAAGAAACGGTACTGCCTGAAACTGAACCGGAAGTGCCTGTGTATGATGAAGAAGTATCAGCTCCTGAACCTGTTGACGATCAGGCACAGGAAACTGCAGAGGCACTCTCAGAGGAGGTGCCGGTAGAGGAGCCGCTTCCTGTTCCTGCTAAAAAAGAAAAAAGACTGAAGAAGAAAGAGAAGAAAGAAAAGAGAGCACGGAAAAAAGTACAGGAAGATTCCGGAGTTGAAAAAGAAGAAACAATTTCACAGGATTCCGTGAAAAAAGGGTTCGGCGGTTTTTTTACATCAATTCAGTTTAAATTAATTTTTATTATATCTCTTATCATTATACTTTCACTTACGGGTATGATTTTTCTCGCAACGTACTATTTTGTGAAAGATAACAGGGTGCGGATACAGGAAAGCAATCACGAAGTATCAAGCCTTTTGTCACTGAAAGTACGGTCGGATTTTCTTTCTATTTTGGATCACTCAAGGCGGGCAACGGAAGTGCTGCTTGAAAAATCCCGTGGAGGCAGGGTCTCCGTACAGGACATGCAGATAGCTGCGGAAAAAGATTTTATTTTCTCCGGTATAGCGAAAAAGGACGCCGTAACCGGTGAACTTGTGTTTACCGAAACTATAATGAATACTCCCCTTATGGCGCAGCTGCAGATTAGTGAGGACAATCTCAAAGCAGTGTACAGGACCCACAGCAGTGTTTTCAGCCGTTCCTTTAACGGCGATACCATTGTGCAGAATGTTTCTGAGACCCTTCAGATACCGGTCATGGGGATAAGTTATCCAATACAGATACAGGGGGCCGCCGCGATGGATTCGATCGGGGTGAGCTATTTCAGGCTGGATGAAATTCTGAAGGCATTCCGGGGCGACCAGGGCATTTCAAAGGGAGTGAATGTATTTATGGTGAATGACAGGGGACAGGTCATTGCCCATCCCGACAGCTCACTTGTGCTCTCCGCGCAGAATTTTATCAACCTCCCCATTGTGAAAAATATGATGAAGAGCCCCATGAATAACGGCCAGACCAGGTATACCGATGCGAACGGCACGGTGTTCCTTGGGTCCTTCAGGAAAATCGGCATAGGTGGATGCGGGGTCATTGCCACGGTTGAAGAGGCAAAGGCGCTTCAGGCGGTATATGATCTCCAGCGGAGAAACATCTATCTGACCGTAATAATTCTTGCCATGGTCATAATGGTGGTGTTCTTTTTCGGTAAATCTCTCACGACCCCCATTGTCAGGCTTGTGGGGGCCACGAAGAAAATTCAAAAGGGGCAGTACCAGGTTGACATTGAGCCGGTGTCCCGGGATGAGATTGGCGAGCTTACGGCTTCGTTTATAGAAATGGGGAAGGGCCTTGAGGAACGGGAAAAAATGAAGGATGCCTTCGGGAAATTCGTGAACCAGGAAATCGCGGACCAGGTTCTGAAAGGAGAGCTTCACCTTGGCGGCGAGCGCAAAGTTGCGGCGGTATTTTTTTCAGACATCCGGAGCTTCACTGCAATTTCTGAAAAGATGGAGCCGGAAGAGGTGGTTGAGTTTCTTAACGAATATATGACGCGTATGGTGGGGTGCGTTAATGATACATTCGGCGTGGTTGACAAGTTTATCGGCGACGCAATTATGGCGATCTGGGGGACACCCGTTTCAAGAGGAAACGACACGGAGAACGCAGTGAATGCGGCCCTTATGATGCGGAAGGAGCTCCTTGAGTTTAACAAAGACCGGGGGGGCGATAAAAAACCGATCATTCAAATAGGGTGCGGTATTAATACCGGACCGGTCCTTGCGGGGCAGATCGGCTCAAATGACCGGATGGAATACACTGTGATCGGGGATACCGTGAATCTGGCTTCACGGATTGAGGCCCTCAACAAGCCTTTCGGGACCGATATTCTGATATCAGAAGATTCCTATGAACTGGTGAAAGACCTGTACCGCATGGAATCGATGCAGAAGATAAAGGTAAAAGGTAAAGAGGACACACAGCAGATATATGCTGTTCTTGGAAAGATTGATGATCCTGAAGCACCGAAAAATATTGAGGAACTCAGGAGATTGCTCGGAATTGACATGACGGGAAAAGCGGAAGGGGAATATTCGGAAGAGGCAGAGAAGAAGTATGAGATCCTTGCATAGTAACCTTCTCGTTGTCGGAATAGGGACGGCGATTATCGTTATTTTTTCTCTTCTCTTTTACTTTGATATAACAAAAAAAGTGGATGCCGGTGACGCGGAGGTGGTGGGTACCATTACCTTCAGGAAGCGTGTAATACAGCGCAAATATTCGACACAGGTAGTGTGGGAGGACGTTGAACAGAACGCTCCGGTATATAATTATGATTCCATCAGGACTGCCGAAGGATCTGTTGCGGTTGTCCGGATAAAGGATGGAACGCAGTTTACGGTAAATGAAAACAGCCTTGTTACGGTGGCCCTTGCGAAGGACGCCATTGATATTGAATTCAACAGGGGGTCAATTTCAGCGAACAGGGGTGATGTCGGTGAAGGAAAGGTCAAGACCCTTAACATCAAGAGCGGCGGTACAACGGTTTCCGTTGACAAGAGTGATGTGAAGCTTGCCCGGAAAGGAAAAGGGCTTGATCTCACGGTGAACAAGGGGAACGCCGTAGTGGACGCTGGGGGCGTGAAAAAAACACTGAATTCCTACCAGAAAATGATTGTCTCCGCGGGAAAAGGGATGGAGGTCCAGACACAGAAATACCGGCTCACCGCCCCTGCATTTGACAGCTATATCGTCACAAACGGCCCCAAGAAAACAGTTCCTTTTTCATGGGAACCTGTAGCCGATGCGGCGGCGTTGTTCCTGGAAGTTGCAAAGGATGCCGGGTTTAAAAATAAAATTGTAGCAATTCCGGTGAAGGGCGTTACTTCCTCACAGCGGTTTCCGGAAGGTTCCTTCTACTGGCGCCTGAAAGGAAAGGATGTGAAGACAGGGGCCTTTGATTACAGTGATGCGCGTCGTTTCACCCTTATCCGCGATGATGCCGTCAGCCTTATATCTCCCGCTGACGGAGAACGGTTTGCCTATTATGAAAAGAAACCCCTGATCCGTTTTAAATGGAGCGACAGCCGCCTCGCCTCCTCCTACAGGGTCATTATCGCGAAAGACCCGGAAATGACGAACGTGGAAAAATCCATCGAAGTGCCTTCTACCGCAATAACCCTTGATTCTATCGGGAAGGGCGTGTATTACTGGAAAGTGGCTGTTATAAGCGGTTTAAAACAAAATACTCCCATAAGTTTCAGTACGGTACACCGCCTTACCGTTGCAACAACGAACACCCTCGAGGCCCCCGTGCCGGTTTACCCGCCGGACGGAAAATCCATGAGCCTTAAAATATTAAAAAGCAGCGGTATCAATTTTTCATGGAAAAAAAATCCTGAACTGCGTTTTTCCAGGATATCTATTGCAAAAGACAGCGGTTTCAGAAAAGTAGTGTATTCAGGTGTTCTCGCGTCTGATATTCTACGGTTCGAAGGTGATCTGCCCGTAGGGACATATTACTGGCGGGTGAGTGGTGTAAAAAAGAAAAAGGACATTACACCGCCCTCTCCGGTGCAGTCCATTAAGGTTGTGGCAATAAGTGAACTGGCACTCCTCGCACCGGAAAAGGATGCGGTAACTGCCGCAATCGAGGGGGAAGGAACGCCGGCTGTTCAATTTATGTGGAAGCGCATGGATGTTCGCGGGCCTTTCAGAATCCGTGTTGCCAGGGATAAGGGGATTTCCAGTATATACCGGGAGCAGAAGCTCAGCGGTTTTTATACGGCAATGAAAGACATTGATCCGGGCACCTATTACTGGCAGGTGTCGCTCCTGAACCGTGAGGGGGATGAACTGATAAACAGTGAAGTCCGTAAAGTAACAGTGCGGGACCAGCTCTCCCTGCCTGTGCTTATTTCCCCGAGAAACGGAGGTACCGTGGATATGCGGGGAGAGGATTCTCTTGATCTCAGGTGGCGACGCAGTGAAGGTGCGGATTTTTACCGCATTGAGCTGTACAGGCTAAATGGCAGGCGGCGGTATAAGATTTTTTCAAGCACCACAAGGGACAACGAATACGAAATGCGGACCCTGAACAAACTTGACGAGAGCCGTTTCCTTCTGACCCTCCAGGCGTTTGATACTGAAGGGGGGAAGATCATACGGAAAAGTCCCGAAGTGAAAAGCGTGTTTGATATTACCCTGGGGGGGCCCATGGGTAAACCGGTCATCGATATCCCGAAAGTTTTTTACATTGAATAACCTGCCGTTTCGTTCCTCTGCAGCCCGAGAATATTCTCAATGTCCGATATTTTCGATGCTTTCAGAAGTTTCTCTGCAAGTGTTTCCGAATCAG
>ERZ795048.1588-NODE-1588-length-19950-cov-7.645087_pt1 | contig 19950 bp, 18 predicted proteins | sample MGYA00375132_ERZ795048 | MGnify/ENA primary metagenome ERZ795048 (study PRJEB30177, sample SAMN05720225) | activated sludge metagenome | isolation source: Anaerobic digester | place: Hong Kong | collected 2014-12-17 ... | reverse complement strand
GGGGTCAGAGCCTCCTTTCCCCATTTTTATCCCCTGCGGCCATGGTATTCTATGGACTCCCCGGGCATTTCTGCCGATAGTATACTGTACGCCCTGCGCTGATGCTGCCGTTGCGGGGTTTCATGAAAAACACTACAATGGTACCATGATGAGAGTCCGATTTTATGCAGTTCCTATACTAGTATGCCTTGTGCTTGTTCTCGGGGCATCACGGGGGATATATTCCGCCGAAACAGGGGGCGCCACGGGGGCGCCGGCACAGGATGAACCCGCGCAGGTCCCGAAGGATGCGTCGAAAAAAGGGACACAGGTCCCTTCAGAGGCCCGAAAGAAGCAGGCAACGCCAAAGGGGTCAGAGCCCCTTAATGGACAGCAGAAGGCGCTCCCGGTCCCGAAGGACACCCGAAAGAAACAGGAGCCCCGGAAGGACACACCGCAGCTGCAGAAGGACATAGCAGGCAAGGCGGTACCGGCTCCCGGTGAGAAGAAAAAGCTTGTTCCTGAAGAGAAAAAAGTCTCCCCGAAGGACCTGCAGAAAAAGGACCTCCCCCGTGAACAGATAAACAGGCCCGGTGTACCGGAGCCCCGTCTTGAGAATATAATTCCGGGAATTGGCAAAAAGGCGGAAACCCTGAAAGAGAAAAAGGCACCGAAGGAAAAGAAAGGAGAACTGCAGCCTCCGGAGGCCAGAAAGGAAACCCGGCGTAACATTGAAAAGAAAAGAAAACAGGTCCCCCGGGAAACGCCTCCCCGCCGTGAGGAGAAGGACATCCGGCGTGAAGTAATTCAGGAAAAGAAGGAACCTGAAAAGCAGAAAGAGCCTGAAAAAGAAATAGTCCCTGTAATATCGCAGCCCTTTTACGGCGCGTACAGCTTCGGTGAGTCCGCTGACCGGGAGTTCGGGCGGGACTGGATCAAGACCCTCACCGCGAAGGAGATAGCATACTGGTGCAGGAGCAGGTCAATGGTGCCGGTGCCTGACGCGAAACCCGTGGTGAACAATAAAGCCTCCTTCGTGTCCCGGTACGGATCAGTCATTTCGGTGAAGGGGCTCCAGCGGAACAGGCGGTACAGGGCATGGATCGATTTTGTGCGGTTCCGGGCCCACGGTGACTGCGGTGTCTCGGCACGCCTGGAACTGTACGGCGACCGGAAGCTCCTGAAATCCTTCAGGTACAGGGACCTGCAGGAAATGCGGAAGCCCTTTGTGCTGAACCTGCCCTATGAAATTACCTATGACGGCGCCGTGGAGCTGAAATTCAGGGAATATTCCGATACCGGAGGGTTCTGGGGTGTGTGGGATGTGGTGGTGTCGGACCAGTATGACCTGCCGGACACATTGCCCGGTGATGCTGCCGATAAAGCGGGAACTGAAATGAAAATACGAGACCCGCTCATTGAGGGTAAAAAAGAGCTGCGGCCGGATAAGCCGGCGGTCAACCGGTAGAGTGAATTATGATCATGATGTTTCATGATTATGATAGTATCTCGTTGCGGTGATAATAAGCCCGGCACACTAAAATCATGTTTTTAATGATTGAATTTGACAGGAATATGAAGATGACATGAGTAAAAAAACTCAAATAATTAATGTCCAAAGCGCAGTTATTTCTATAATTACTATAAAAAATGATGATTTTATATGTCTTACTGATATCGCAAAAGTCAAAGAAGGTGATTCCCGTGCTGCTGATATTATTAAGAACTGGATAAGAAGCAGGACAACACTTGAATTTCTGGGGACATGGGAGCAAATGAACAACCCGGATTTTAAAGTGGTCGAATTCGACCACTTTAAAATGCAGGCAGGTCTTCCAAGTTTTGTGTTGAGCGCGGGGCAATGGATAGAAAAAACGAATGCAGTTGGTTTATTTGTTCGGTCGGGCAGATATGGGGGTACATATGCACATAAAGATATTGCCTTTGAATTCTGTTCTGCTATAAGTCCCGTTTTTAAGCTTTACCTTATAAAGGAGTTCCAGCGTCTTAAAGATGAGGAAAGTAACAGGTTAAAGCTTGAATGGAACCTTCAGCGTACAATTTCCAAAATTAATTACAGAATACATACAGATGCGATTAAAGAAAACCTTATTCCACCGGAGCTTTCAAGTCAGCAGACAAGGCATGTATATGCCAGCGAAGCAGATATACTAAATATGGCACTTTTTGGAATGACTGCGAAGGAGTGGAGAGACAGCAATCCTGAAAAAGAGGGAAACATTAGAGACAATGCCACATTGGAGCAGCTTGTCGTATTGTCAAATCTGGAAAGTTTGAATTCAGTGCTAATACACCAGGGAATTGCCCCGTCCGAACGTCTGGCTCAATTGAACATGATAGCCATAACGCAAATGAGGTCCCTTGTGGATAATAACAATATTAAGAGGTTGCAGTGATATAATGAGAGGATCCGTTATTCCCAATATGGAATTATATAATTATTGTATTTTGGATTCTACCAGGAGAGACAATAAAAAAAGCGCACCGTGATGATGCGCTTTTTACAATATTCGATACATGCTGTAAAGATCTGAGCGGGTGATGGGAATCGAACCCACGCTATCAGCTTGGAAGGCTGAAGTTCTACCATTGAACTACACCCGCGATGGTGGAGACACTATAATAAAACTGCCGGATATCAGTCAAGAAAAAATTGTATTTCATAAAAAGACATAGAGCAAAATTCTGCCGGAAATCAGGCTCATGGAATGCCGGATTCCGGAACGGTGCGGTGAAACGGTGCGCTCCGGCCATCGGGTTGATGCTGGTGCTGGCCCTGATAGTTCCGGATACCCTCCATGGTTTCGGGAAGAACAAGGTGAACCGCGAAGTGTTCCAGTGGAATATCCTGCGCACTGTTCATTTCGATGTGTATTACCCCCGTGGAATGGAGGGCCTTGCCCGGTATACCGCGGTTATCGCGGAGGAGGGGTATGTCCATATTGCCAATTATATCTGCCACGAGCTTACCAGGGTAATTCCTGTTGTTGTGTACCCATCGCACATTGATTTTCAGGAAAACAATATTATTATGAGCATCCTCGGGGAGGGGGTGGGGGGATTCACGGAGTCCTTCAAAACACGGGTGGTGGTGCCCTTTACAGGATCATACGCGGAGTACCGCCACGTGCTCACCCATGAGCTGACCCATGCGTTTCAGTACAATATGCTTTTTGATGACACCTCCGGGCGGCAGGCGTCTCATTTTTCAATCGGCAACATTCCCCTGTGGCTCATGGAGGGGATGTCGGAATACCTTTCCGTGGGAATTGACGAGACCTGCGACATGATTATGCGGGACATACTTTTCAATGACCATTACGCGACGCTTATGGACCTTTCCATGTTCAGGATAAAGAGCGGATACCTCCTCTACAAGGAGGGGCAGTCGTTTTTCTACTTCTTTGAGCAGGTGTACGGCAGGTATGCCCTTGGTGAACTGTTCCGGGACGCGAGAGATATTGACTTCAAAAAAGCGGTGAAAATACATACCGGAAAAACTGTCGATGAACTGAGCCTTGAATGGATACGGTTCTACAAAAAGCGGTATTTCCCCATTATCAAGGGCAGGAAATTCGATGAGGAGGAGGGTGAGCAGCTTACCTTCCATCAGAAAACACACAGCAGTTTCAATGTGTCCCCCGCGGTGTCCCCTGACGGAAAACAACTGGCGTATCTTACCAACAGGGACATTTATTCCAGCATTAATATCATCGAGTGTGATAAAAAAAAGAAAAAGAAGAAGAAGCGGGAAATACGCACCGTCCTGCGGGGTATTACCAGCTCGAAGTTTGAAGGGATGCACCTGATGAGCAACAACCTTACCTGGAGCAGCGACGGAAAAAGCATCTGCTTCGTGGCGCAGTCCCATGGCCGGGATACGGTGTTTCTCGTTGACCCGAAGAGCGGGGACATCCGGCGTGAGTTTGCGCTGCCGTTCCGGGGGATAAAGGACCCGGTGCTGTCGAAGGACCGGAACCGCCTGGTATTTTCAGGGCAGGACAATGATTCTGCTGATATTTACATATATGATATTGAAAGAAACAGGCTCCGGCGCATTACGGATGATAAATTCTGCGACCGCAATCCTGATATTTCCTCGGACAACAGGTTTGTGGTTTTTTCCTCAAACTGGAACAGTGAAGGGAATATTGAGCACCGGGGATACAGGATTTTCAAAATTGACCTTGCCTCGGGGAAACGGTCGCTCCTTATTGATAAAGAGGGTAGCAGCCTTCAGGGGGACCTTTCAGCCGACGACTCAAAGATATTATATGTGTCAAACCGCACCGGCATCTATAATATTTACCGTTACGACATGGCCACGGGACACGATGAAATGCTTACCAATGTCCTCTGCGGCACGTTCTATCCACGGTGGTTTCCCGACGGCAGCAGGATGGCCTTTGTGGCGTACCAGAACCTGGGGTACGATATTTTTATGAGGAACCTCGCCGAAGTGCCCGGGGAGACGGACACGTCCCGGGCCACGGAACATCTCGCCCCGGAATTTCCCGCGGCATATTTCGATTTCAACGATTCCGTCATAGAGCGGTATTCTCCCCGGATGAGTTCCGATTATGTGGTGTTCGGTCTCGCGGGGTCATGGGGGAGCGGCGGGGTGCTTACAAGCTTCGGCCAGGTGGGGGTTTCCGATCACATGGGGGACCATCGCCTTGTGGTTACCGCCAATTACATCCGGTACCGCGGTGAGGATTATACCGACTACAATGCCGCCTACTACTATCTCAAACACCGGTGGGACTTCGGTGTCGGGGTGTTCAGGCAGCGGAATCCGATTTTCGGCATTTACACCCTTACGGATATCTTTACCGGCATCAACAGTCTTATTCATAATGTGTATTCCGATACCCGCTCTATTGACCGGTACGGGGGGTACTTTCTGGCGAGCTATCCATTCTCGCGGTTTTTCAGGTTCTCCACAACCCTGTCATCGAGCAGGTACGAGTGGGACTACTACCGGTCAAGCGGCCGCACCGACGTCTTTGCCAACCTGAACCAGGTATCACTGGCGCTGAGCTATGACAATGTCCTCTGGGGGATGATGGTGCCCCTTGACGGCATGAGGGGACGGCTACAGGCCACCCAGTCATTCGATCTGACAGGACAGGATTTTGTCTATTCCAGTGTCGATATCGACCTGCGCCGGTATTTTCTTGTGGGGAAACGGTATGTCTTCGCCTTCCGCGGCAGCGGGGGGAGGATATACGGGCGCGACAGTGAGTATTTCAAGTATTACATGGGAGGGTTCAATTCGCTCCGGGGCCACCCCTTCTATGAGTATTACGGGCGGAACATGTTTCTCGGCAGCGCGGAGTTCCGGTTTATTTTCGTTGAGGGGATCAAGTTCGGGTTTCCCCTGTTTTTCACAATCCGGGGTATCGGCGGTGTGCTGTTCGCGGACTTCGGTTCCGCCTGGGACAATGGGTACCGTTTCCGCGATCCGGAAACCGGGGAATTCGACGATTTTAAGGCGGATATGGGGTTCGGATTCAGGTTTACGATCTATCCCCTCATAATTTTAAAGCTTGACTACGCGTGGCCCTATTATTATAACCGGTTCGGTAAGAGGGATATCCTGTTCAGCATCGGATTTGAGTTCTGATTGTACACCCTGCGTTTTCTTCCCGGTCCCCTGTATTTTTATGAAGCGATAATGAGGAGTTGATATATTTCTATGATGGAAACAATGGAACGGAAAGCTGTTATTACACGAAAAACCGGTGAGACCGACATCACCCTGAAGCTTGTGCTCGGGGGGAGTGAAACGTCGCGTATTATTTCCGGTGTGCCTTTTTTTGACCACATGCTGGATGCTATGTCACGTCACGGAAGGTTCCACATTGACCTTGAGTGCCGCGGCGACTATGCCGTGGATGATCATCATTCAATTGAGGACATCGGCATCTGTCTCGGGAAGGCGTTCAAACGTGCCCTCGGCGATAAGGCGGGGATTACCCGTTTCGGCGAAGCCTCAGTCCCAATGGATGACGCCCTGACGCAGTGCGTTGTTGATCTTTCGGGGCGCTCCTTCTTCCGGTACACCGGCACGGAGCTCACAGGATATATAAACCGCTACCATGAGGAACTCACCCTTGAGTTTCTGCGGGCATTCACGGACAACGGCGACCTGAATCTTCACATACGCCAGCTCTACGGGGAAAACCGGCACCATATACATGAGTCGATTTTCAAGGCCCTGGGTATTGCTCTTTTCAGGGCATGGCGTATTGATGAAACACTGGGGGGCGCGGTGCCGTCAACAAAGGGGACCATCGCATGATTACAGTAATTGATTACGGTATGGGTAATCTCCGCTCCGTGGTAAAGGCCGTGGAGAAATATACCAGTGACGTGCGGATTTCCCGGGACCCAGGCTCAATTTCATCCTCCACGGGGCTTATTCTTCCCGGTGACGGCGCGTTTAAGATGGCTATGGAGCATCTTGATTCCATGGGATGGACAGGCCCCCTGAAGGAATATATCAGCGGCGGCGGCGTGTTCATGGGGATATGCCTGGGGTTTCAGCTCCTTTTTTCGACGAGCGAGGAGTTCGGGGAATCGAAGGGCCTTGATATCATCCCCGGCGACGTGGTGAAGTTCAGGACTCCCGGGCTTAAGGTCCCCCACATGGGGTGGAACAATGTGGTGCTTCGGAATGAGTCGCAGTATCTTGAAGGTGTGGATTCGGGATCATATTTTTATTTTATCCATACCTATTATCCTGAAGTAAAGGACCGTGACTGGGTGATCGGCGAGGCGGAGTACGGTGTGACGTTTCCCTGTATTGTGGGGAAGGGGAATGTCATTGCGACCCAGTTTCATCCGGAAAAGAGCCACCATGTGGGGCTGAAAATTATTGAAAATTTTGTGAGGAAAGCATGCTCGTAATACCTGCTATTGATATACGGAACGGAAAATGTGTACGGCTGATCCAGGGTGATCCGGAAAGGGAAACGGTATATTCCGATGACCCGGTCTCCATGGCGAAGCGTTTTGAAGATATGGGGGCGCGGCTGATTCATGTGGTTGACCTTGACGGGGCCTTTGAGGGGTATCCGGTGAACCGTGACCTGGTGACAAAAATCGCGCAGTCGGTCTCTATTCCAATTGAGATCGGCGGCGGCATCAGGGCCCCTGAGGCAATTCAGGATTATGTGGACGCCGGGATCAGGCGGATAATTCTCGGCACCGTGGTGCTGAAGGATGAATTCGCGGATATTGTGGCGCGGTACGATACATATCTGGTTATTGGTATAGACGCGAAAAATTCAATGGTCGCCACCCATGGCTGGAAGAATGTTTCGGACATAAGGGCGGTTGATTATATAAAAGAGTTGCAAAAAAAAGGCATTCGGGAGATAATCTATACCGATATATCTACTGACGGGATGCTCACGGGCCCGAATTTCAGTGCCATCGATGAGGTCCTTTCAGCAAATGAAGGGATACGGCTTACCGCGTCAGGGGGAATATCATCCATTGATGACCTGAAACGGCTGAATGAGTTTTCTGACCGGGGGCTTACGGGGTGCATCACGGGAAAAGCGGTATATGATGGTAGAATTGATTTAACGGAAGCATTTGCCTTATTTCATAAAGAATGAATTGGTGCTGCTGCCGGAAATGTATGAGTTTTCGCAGCGAAAAACAATTACACGTGTCAGGATATTGAATGGATCATAATAACGACAGTGATTACGATTTTAAAGTGCCTGTTGAAATTGAAATCTATGAAAGAAAAATCTATGATCTCAAGCAGCTCATTGAGATCAGCAAAGGGCTCAATTCGACCCTGGAATATAATATTCTGATTGATTCCATACTTCTGACCTGTATGGGGCACATGCAGCTTATTCGTGCGGGGATATTCCTGAAGAAGGGGATTGACCATGAAGTGTTCGTGTTCCACCGCAATTATAAGGGATTCGATCTTGATCACACCATTGAATACGAACTTGAGCCGGATTCAGAAGTAATAAAACTTCTCGAAAATACCACGCAGTGTTATACCCTGGAGGAACTGATTGCGGTAATCGGCAGTGATTCCTCCCTCGATACGATGAAAATTATTGATCCTACTCTTGTAGTTCCGCTGAAGGGGAAGGGGAAGCTGAACGGAATTATTCTCCTTGGAGACCGTATTAACGGTGAGGATTTCAAAGAATGGGAGAAGGAGTACCTTCTAAATATCGCGTCCCTTGCGGGCATTGCGATCCAGAACGCCTACCTGTACGAAATGGCCACCACAGACATGATGACCAAGCTGAAGATCCATCATTTTTTTCAGGCGGCCCTTGTGGAGGAGCGGGAGCGTGCCGGCCGTCAGGGCACACCGCTTTCACTTATAATGATGGACATAGACCATTTTAAAAACTTCAATGATGAATACGGACATACCTGCGGTGATTTGGTGCTTGTGAAAGTAGCAAGGATCATCCAGGAGAGCGTCCGGCAGCTTGATATACCGGCGCGCTATGGCGGCGAAGAATTTGCTATCATACTGCCTAACACGGAGCTTGGTGAGGCGCTCATGGTGGCAAAGCGGATACGTCAGAGTGTGGAAGAGGCGGTGGTTGTCTGCAGTGACAAAAATCTGAGTGTTACAATTTCCATCGGCGTGACGCAGTATGATTATAACAGGGATATTGATAACAAAACCCTGGTGGAACGTGCGGATAAAGCTCTCTATATATCAAAAGCGGAAGGAAGAAACCGGGTGTCGCTTCTTGAGTAATATACTGTTTCGGGTGTGTGATTCCATCCGTGTTGGCAATCCGTGTATCGTGAAATGTGCCTGAACTATTATTTTCGGTCCGGTACGCTGTTATTACAGAAACATGAGGTTAGGTATGAATAGTAAAGCAAGAACCAATACTCCTGAAAAAAAAGGATGGTCATTACGGGCAGCTTCGCTGACTGTAGTGGTGATGATGGCGGTTCACGGTATTGTTCTCCCCGGGGCCTATTCGCTTACAGTGGAGGAGCAGGCGGGGCGGCGCCAGACCAGCCCCCGGACCTACAGTGAAGAGTTTTCAAGGCGTGTTCCCGAGCGGCGTGAACGGAACAGGCCCCAACAGAGCAAGGACCCCCGTCTTGCCTGTCTCATGTCCCTGATCATTCCCGGGGGCGGTCATATTTATCTCAGGCGTGACCTTAAAGGGGTAGGGTTCTGTCTCCTGGCGGGCGCGGCATACGGCGCGTCCGGATTTTACCTCTATCAGGCGTACAAAGGCGGATATGAAGGGACTGAAAAGAAGTCAAAAATGGTTATTGCGGGCCTCTTCTTTGTGGTTGCCGCCATTGTTCATGTTGTGGGGGTCGTGGAAGCCTATAACGACGCTATTGAGATCAATGAGCGTGACTACTATTATGGAAGAAATTTTTCCAGAAACCCGTATCTCGCTGAATTTGAAGCAGAATAAAAGCATTGTTGCGGATTTTTTCTGTTTATCGCCGTACCGGTGGTAGTTTTGTTATTGCCGTAACGGAATTGCCGCAAGAGATACATTCGTTATACTCCGATGGATTTCCCTGTCCGGTAAGTCTCCACTAATTTTTTATTGACTGTATTTCGCCAAAAATGTATAATACAAGTATACATTTTTTGTGGAGAGTCCAATGAAGGCAACTGTTGTAGATCTGCGTTACAGGATGAAGGATATTCTGAAAGCCCTTGACCGCAATGAAAAGATAACAATCCTTTATCATGGAAATGTTAAGGGTACGATTCTTCCCGCTGGAGGGAAAAAGGGCCGGAAGGTGTCCAGTCATCCGTTTTTCGGTATGAAAAATAATTCAGCAAATTCTGTTGAAGAAGAAATGGACAGGCTTCGCGGAGAAAGAAACCGTGATCTTTGACACAGATATTCTTATCTGGGTTCAACGGGGCAATGAAAAAGCCGCACGGCTTATTGATGCTGAAGAAATCAGGATGATTTCTGTGTACACCTATATGGAACTGCTTCAGGGGGCCGGGAACAAAACCCAGCATCTTTATGTGAAACAGTTTCTTCATGATTTTGATTTTGTAACATTACCTTTTACTGAAAACATAGGACATAGAGCTGCTATTTATATTGAAGAGTACTCCCTGTCTTCCGGAATGCGCGCAGGTGACGCGGTGATTGCTGCGACTGCCGTTGAGAACAACTGCGTGTTGTCATCATCAAATGGAAAGCATTTTAAATCCATCAGGGACCTGCAGCTGAAATTGTTTAAGCCGTAAAAACCTTGCAACAGGTTACGTGAAATATTTTTCGGGATATTTGCCTCTTTATTGTTGAATTGTGTTATATTGGTATTGTATAATCAGTAAATTGAAGTTGAAGGATGAATGGTTATGAATAGTTTTACAGTTGAATACTGGATGGATGACGGCTGGTTTGTCGGGAAATTAAAAGAGGTACCTGGAGTATTCAGTCAGGGTGAGACAATTGATGATTTGCTGGATAATATAAAAGACGCATACCGCATGGTTTTACAGGAGAGTCAATATCTTCCGGTTAAAGAGTTTAAAACAATTGAACTTCAGTTTGATTTGTGAAAAGAAAAAACTTCATTAAAGTATTGATCGCCGGTGGTTGTGTTTTGAAGCGACATGGTTCACGGCATGATATATATTACAACCCTTTAAGCGGGAGGATTGCCCCTGTTCCAAGACATCCGGAAATAAAGGAAACCCTGTGTGAACTTATCAAAAAACAGCTTGGGTTGAAATAATGTGTACCATTTTTTTGTTTTCTGTGTATTTTTGGCAAAAAGGCCGGTTTTGTCCGTCATTGTGAAATATTTTCTTGACACATAGGCGCTGCCGATGGTATGTGTCACAGATCATTGGGCCCATAGCTCAGTTGGTTAGAGCGGCTGACTCATAATCAGTAGGTCCGGGGTTCGAGTCCCTGTGGGCCCACATTTAATTAATGTTCTATTCAGAAATGCTGTGAAAGGGGATAACCCGATTTACCCCGATTGTACAATACAGATTCGCAGCTGCTGATCATAATCAATCCAATTCAGAACAGGTAAAGGTGCTTATGTACGCGATAGTTGAAGTTGCTGGAAAGCAATACAAAGTAGAGAAGGATATGACGCTGAACGTCGACAAGCTTGCGAAAAACGACGGTGACGATATAGTCCTTGAGAAGGTCCTTATGTGTGTTGACGGGGAGAAAGTGCTCGTTGGAGAGCCGTACCTCGGAAACGTGAAAATTTCCGCAAAGGTCCTTGGAGTTGTGAGAGGGCAGAAAGTCCGCGGTATTAAATTCAAGAAACGGAAGAATTATACCCGTACCCTTGGACACCGCACGGAGTTTTCACAGCTTAAGATTAATGACGTTTCAGTAATGTAATGTATTGATTACGGTTCGCCTGAAAAATATTGTAGTACGCGAACACTGCAATGTTGATTTTACGGGCGATTGTGTGTATATTGCCGCAGAAGGGCATTCCGGCACGGGAATAAAAGGTGAAGATATAGTGTGCGCGGGGGTTTCCTCCCTGACACAGTCCTGTATTATAGCAATTTCCCGCGTATTGAAAATCAGGCAGGATGTAGTGCAGAGAGACGGGTTCCTTGAGTCAGCTGTTCCTGTTACGGGAATTGGCGGGGAGTCTCTCAGTATGCTGAAAGCTGTTATCGGAATGATGGTGGCGGGATTGCTGGAAATAAAAGAAGGCAGTCCGGGTTCAATTGAAATTATTTATGAATAAAGGAGATAGCCATGGCTCATAAGAAAGGTGGCGGTTCTACACGGAACGGAAGAGACTCAAAGGCCAAAAGGCTTGGGGTGAAGCGTTTTGACGGACAGAAAATCAGCGGCGGAACGATCCTTGTACGTCAGCGGGGGACAAGAATTCATCCCGGCACCAATGTAGGCCGCGGAGGAGATGACACCCTTTTCGCGAAAATTGACGGTGTCGTGAAATTTGAGCGTCTTGACAAGTACAGAAAGAAAGTTTCAGTATATCCTGCTGTATAACCGGATAGTACTGCGTACATAAAGGGTTACGGCCCGTAATTAAGAAATTTTACAATCGCGTAGAGAGTTTCTCTTTACGCGATTTGTTATTTATATATAATGGTGAACATTCCGCATTACGGTTGTGCGGTAAATACCCGGGAGTGGAAAACAGTGGCGAAATTTACTGATACAATTACAATACGGGTCAAGGCTGGCAACGGCGGGCCCGGTGCGGTGTCTTTTTACAGGGAGAAGTATATCTCCAAGGGGGGGCCGGACGGCGGTGACGGCGGCAAGGGCGGTGATGTCTACCTTGAAGCTGATTATAATTTTTACAACCTTTCACACCTTTTCAAGGACCGTGCCTATAAGGCCGAAAACGGCCAGTACGGAATGGGGAAGAACCGGCACGGAAGGGACGGCGCCGATCTTGTCATTAATGTTCCCCCGGGGACAGGGGTTTTCGATGAGGATGGTGATTTGGTAGCGGACCTCCTTGAAAGCGGAAACCGGTATATGATATGCGCCGGGGGTATCGGGGGGAAGGGCAATGCCTATTTCAAGTCATCCACCAACCAGACCCCGCGGTTCGCGCAGCCGGGTATTCCCGGTGAAGAGAAACACATTACCCTGAACCTTCGGCTCATTGCCGACGTGGGGCTTGTGGGGCTTCCCAACGCGGGAAAGTCAACACTGCTCGCGAAACTCACCAACGCGAAGCCGAAAATCGCGGACTACCCCTTTACCACACTGATTCCCAATCTCGGTGTTGTTGACCGCGGCGACGGCACCAGCTACAAAATCGCTGATATCCCGGGTATTATCGAGGGGGCCCATAAAGGGCTTGGTCTCGGGCTTTCATTTCTGCAGCATATTGAAAGGGTGAAAGTCATTATCTATATGATTGACACCTCCGAGGAGGAGATCCCCTATACCTTTGAACTGCTCAAGTCTGAACTGCGGCAGTATAACCCGGTACTTCCTGAAAAACCATATTATATACTCTTGACAAAAGCTGATCTGGCGGATGATGATGATATCAAAACGAAGGCCGCGCTCCTGAAAAAGGAACCGGTCCTTCCTGTATCGTCACTGAGCGATGTAAATATTTCGGAGCTGAAATCAATAATCAACAGGCTCCTGGAGAAAAGCGGTGCCTCGTAAAAATCTGCTGAAGAATGTGAAGAGGGTTGTCGTAAAAATCGGCACCTCAATTATTACCGAAAACGGCACGATATCGACCAACAGGATATCAACCCTTGTCCATGATATTGTTGCTGTCATCCGCCGCGGATATGAAGTGGTGGTGGTGTCTTCGGGGTCAATCAGTTCCGGCGCCGGCGCCCTGAAGCGTGACCGTGAGGGGCTTACCATACCGGAAAAGCAGGCCATGGCGGCGGTGGGTCAGATCATCCTTATGAATGAATACCGGAAATGCTTTCAGTGGGAGGGCCTTGAGGTGGGGCAGATACTGTTGACGGAGGATGATGTCAACAACAGACGCAGGTTCCTGAATGCCCGCCATACCCTCAATACACTTCTTGGTCTGGGCGTAGTCCCCGTGGTGAATGAAAATGATTCAGTTGTGGTAAAGGAGATCAAGTTCGGGGATAACGACACCCTCTCTGCCCATGTGGCGAATATAGTCGAGGCTGACCTCCTCATACTGCTTTCCGATGTGAACGGGTTTTACCGGGACCTTTCCGACCCGGAACCGGTGGAGGAAATTTTTGACATTGACGATGAGGTCAAACGGCAAGCCGGGGGGAGCGGCACGGTCCATGGCACCGGGGGCATGGCGACAAAGATACGGGCTGCGGAGATTACCATACGCTGCGGGGAAAAGATGATCATCGCGAATGGACGGGATGAAAATGTCCTCAGCCGCATTGTGGACGGTGAGAAGATCGGTACTATTTTTGTCGGCAGGGACCAGTCCCTTGGAAGCAGAAAGCGCTGGATTGCCTTCAGTATGCGGAACAGCGGGAAGATACAAATTGATGACGGTGCCCTCAGGGCGCTGCGTGACAATAAAAAGTCCCTCCTCCCTTCAGGTATTACCGATGTTTCAGGAAAATTCGATCTCGGTGACGCGGTGGAGATTGTTGATGGAAATGACCACCCCGTAGGGAAGGGCATTGTGAACTATGATGTGCATGAACTGCGCCTGATAATGGGAAAAAAAACAAAGGAGATACGGAACATCCTCGGGGGAACGTATTTCGATGAAGTTATAAACCGGGACGACCTTATTATGTACTGACCGGAATGGTCCGTGGAGGTGAAACTGTATTGTGCCGGCATGCAGTTTTATGATACTATTGACACAGGAGGCAGGGATATCTATGAAAAAAATTGTATTGATTATAACGGGAGTAGTTTTTTTCAGCTGTGCGACACTGGGAACAATGAGTACACCTTCTTTTCATACGAAAATCAGGAAAGAGGATTCTGAAACAGCCTGGAGCAGAACACATGCGTACCTAAGCCGCCGGATGTGCCGGCGTTCCTATTTTCCGGAAAAGATGACTGTGCTGAAAAGCAGCAATAAATATGTCATTGAAGCGGAAGATGTTTTTGTGACAAGGGAATTTGAGCGTGATTACGTCCGCATCCGCATTACAAGGCCTGTCATCATCAGAAAAGACATCAATGGTAAGATATCTGAAGAATCCAAAAAGGAGCTTACGGAGGCGAAAGCATTTATTTATGACATGCTCCGCTATATCACAAGCGGCCATTCACGGTACATGGACGATGAAGATATACAGGACAAAAATGGTTTGACAGAGCATTGATTTTTATCATAATCACGTCACAAATATACAGCCTCAATGTGTTTCCCTGTAACAAATAATCCTGTGCCATGTCATGTGTATATATTGTACAATGTAAGAAATAAAATTATATGTTGATATAAATAATGTATTGAAAAAGAACAGGAATATGCACATTGTTGCTGTTTTCCGGCCGCCTGTTTTCAGCAGTCTGAGAAAAGTATATGAAGTCTAAATAACCCTGCTGCGGATGATATCAGATGATATGTGACGATAGCGGGGAATTATATTATAAAGGTAATGATGATGGTTGATAAAATTTTAAGCGTTTTGTTCGGAAGCAAACATGAAAGGGACATAAAAAAACTCGGGCCCCTTGTGACGCTGATCAATTCCCTTGAACCGGACATGAAGAAACTCTCGAATGATGAAATGCGGGCAAAAACCACCGAATTCCGCGGCCGCATCGAGAAAGGCGAGTCCCTCGATGATATACTTCCTGAAGCGTTTGCGCTGGTAAGGGAGGCCGGTATCCGGAACCTCGGGATGCGCCATTTCGATGTGCAGCTGATGGGGGGCATCGTGCTTCATCAGGGCAGGATTTCTGAAATGAAGACCGGTGAAGGAAAGACCCTTGTGGCGACCCTTCCGGTGTATCTTAATGCTCTTGAGGGGAAGGGAGTGCATCTCGTTACCGTGAATGACTACCTGGCCAGGCGTGACGCGGAATGGATGGGGAAACTGTACCGGGCCCTGGGCCTCACGGTCGGCGTTATTCAGCATAACATGGACCCCTACGAGCGGCAGCGGTCATATGCCTGTGATATTACCTACGGAACCAACAATGAATTCGGGTTTGACTATCTCCGGGACAATATGGTGGAACACCGGAGCCTCCGTGTGCAGCGGCCCCTCCACTACGCGATTGTTGACGAAGTTGACTCTATCCTGATTGACGAATCCAGGACACCTCTTATTATTTCCGGCTCAACCGATGAGTCAACAAAGAAGTATTATCTTATAAACAAGATTATCCCGAACCTCCGCGAAGAGAAGGACTATGAGATTAACGAAAAGGACCGCAATGTGCTCCTTACTGAAGACGGGGTGAAGCATGTGGAGCGGCTCCTGAAGATTGACAACCTGTATGACAGCAAAAACATTGAACTGGTGCACCACGTGACCCAGGCCCTTAAGGCGCATACTATCTTCAAACGGGATGTTGACTATATTGTGAAAGAAGGGGAGGTGGTGATTGTTGATGAGTTTACCGGGCGCCTTATGCCGGGCCGGCGGTACTCAGACGGGCTGCATCAGGCCATTGAAGCGAAAGAGAATGTAACTGTCGCCAGGGAAAGCCAGACTCTTGCTTCAATTACCTTCCAGAACTTTTTCAGGATGTATAAAAAACTTGCCGGTATGACCGGTACCGCTGATACGGAAGCGGTCGAGTTTCAGAAGATATACAGTCTTGATGTCGTGGTGGTGCCCACCAACGAACCGATGGTGCGGAAAGACCATCCGGACAAGGTATACCGTACTGAACGGGAAAAATTTAATGCCATTGCCGATGAAATACGGGAGCTGCAGCACAAGGGGCAGCCGATCCTTGTTGGTACTATTTCCATTGAAAAATCCGAGGCCCTCTCCAATCTTCTGAGGTCCAGAGGGGTGCCCCACAGCGTCCTGAACGCGAAGTACCATGAAAAAGAGGCGATGATTGTCGCTGAAGCGGGGCGTCCCGGAGCTGTTACCATTGCCACGAACATGGCGGGCCGGGGTACCGACATTGTGCTCGGCGGGCAGAAGCTGTACATGACGGAGCTCGAGGAACATCACGCGGTCCATGACAGCGCATTGTGGGAATCGTTCAGGCTTCGTGTCCTTGAAAATGATTTTGCAGGTGCCGAGGAACTCATGGAGTCCATGACGGGACAGGACAAGAACAAGGCGCGCAATATTGTGCGGAGCGGCCGTGAATGGCTTGAAAACCATAATCATGTAGTTGAAGCCGGCGGCCTGCACATACTTGGTACGGAGCGCCACGAATCACGTCGTATTGATAACCAGCTACGGGGGCGTTCAGGACGTCAGGGTGACCCCGGATCATCGAGATTTTATCTTTCCCTTGATGATGACCTTATGCGGATTTTTGCGGCTGAACGAATCTCCTCGATGATGCAGCGCCTCGGTATGGAGGACGGCCAGGAAATTGAAAGCAGGATGGTGTCAAAGGCGATTGAGAATGCCCAGAAGCGTGTTGAGGGCAGGAACTTCGAGATCAGGAAGCACCTTCTTGAATATGATGATGTGATGAACTCCCAGCGTGAATTTATCTACCGCGAACGTAACGAAATTCTTGAGGGAGAGGACATTTCCGGGAAAATCAGGGAATATATTACTGCGGTGTGTGATGACGTTGTTGATTTTTATACCGGCGGCAGCAGGCACTCCGAGGATTGGGACGTTGAAGGGCTGGCGCACTGGGCGCGTAACGGTTTTATGGTGGAGCTTGAGAATGTCGGGGACGGAAAACAGACCATTGATGACCTTGCCGATCATGTGAAGCAGCAGTTTCTTGATGTGTACAGCAGTAAGGAGAGTGCCGTCAGTGCCGATACCATGCGTCAGGTTGAGCGGATGATTTCTCTCCAGGTGATTGACACGAAATGGCGTGAACACCTTCTTAACATGGATGAACTCCGTGACGGTATCTGGACCGTGGGGTACAGCGAACGGAACCCCCTCGTTGAATACAAACTCAAAGGTTTCGATATTTTTAATGAGATGATGAGTACCCTGAAGGAGGATATTCTGGAGTTCGTATTTAAGGTACAGGTCACAGAAATGCCGCAGGAAGAGGCGGATTATGAATTCCAGACCATAGGGGAGGAGTTCCATCCGGAAGTTGAACAGTTCGGTTCGGGGGGGATTCCAGCCCAGAATATGATGCAGGCCCATGCCATGAGAAGGCCGGGGAGCGGCGCACACGAAGAAGATACTACCGGCGCCAGCAAACGGAAGAAAACGCGCCGCAGCAGGAGGCGGTAAATGTCCGCGCCGCTCATGAAAAGCGTCTCCGGCATCAGGGGTATTGTCGGTGAAACAATGACGCCGGAACTTATAACTGCCGTGGGGAGGGCCTTCGCTGCGTTTGTAAGGGGAGGAACCGTTGTGGTGGGAAGGGACTCCCGGTGTACCGGTGAGGCCGTCAGCCTTGGACTGCAGTCATCACTGATGCTTGCGGGGTGTGATGTTGTTGATGTTGGAATTGTGCCCACTCCCACGGTACAGCTTGTGGTGGAGGAGCTTGGGGCGAAGGGGGGCATTGTAATATCCGCCTCCCATAATCCCATTGAATGGAACGCCTTCAAGCTTGTGGGGCCGTCGGGTCTTTTTCTGAACGAAAAGGAGATAGCGAGGTTTTTCGCATTAATGGATTCTGATTTCCGGTATCCCCGGTGGAACAGCGTCGGCGCCCTTACAAAATATGATGATTCTCACAGGCTTCATATTAAAAAAGTCTGTGATGTGATAGATGTGAAGGCGGTAAAAAAAAGAAAGTTTAAAGTGGTCATTGACTCTGTGAACGGCGCCGGGGCTGTTATTACGCCGCGCCTCCTTGAAGAGCTGGGGTGTACCGTGATAACGCTGAACTGCGACTGTACCGGCACGTTCCCCCGGGGAGCCGAGCCGGTCCCGGAAAACCTGACAATGCTTTCTGAAAAGGTGCGGGAGGTGTCGGCGGACATCGGTTTCGCCCAGGACCCTGACGCGGACCGCCTTGCCATTGTGGATGAAACAGGCCGCCCCATCGGTGAAGAATATACCGTTGCACTGGTAACAGAGCATCTCCTCTCAACGCAGCCGGGGCGGGTGGTGATAAACCTTTCCACCACGAAGGCCGTTGAGGCAATTGCCGCGAGGTACGGCGCGAAAGTAAAGCGGACAAAGGTGGGGGAGATAAATGTTGCCGATGAAATGAGAAAACGGGGCGCCCGTATCGGAGGCGAGGGGAATGGTGGTGTTATTTCCCCGGAGGTCCATCTGGGACGGGACAGCCTTGCGGGGATCGTCTATGTCCTGGAAATGCTGGCTACGCGGAAGGTGACTGTGTCAGCGGCCGTTGCTTCGCTCCCGCAGTATACAATGAAGAAGGGGAAAGTGGCGGTAACAGGGAAACTCGATACCACGAAGCTTTTTGACGACCTGCGCAGGGAATTTAATGCCGAGAAAATTACCGATATTGACGGTATACGGATAGATTTTACCGCACACGAAAAATTCAGGGACGGCTGGGTCCATCTGCGGTCATCGAATACCGAGCCGGTGTTCAGGATTATCACTGAAGGAAGAGACGGTGCTCATGCCGCGCAGATTTATAATTATTTCGCGGGTATGATCGGAAAGAAAAAGTAAGTCGTGTATCACAGGCCCGCTCCGGCGCCGTGACGGTCTTTGAATTATTCATGTGACAGGAGAGTATGGTGAGCAGAATTGTAATTGCGGGGTTCGGTTCCGCCGGGTACGCGGCCCTTATGGCAATAAAACGGAATGACCCGAAAGCGGAAGTTACAGTTGTCGATCCCAAGGAGCGTGACCTCATGCATCCCTGCGGGATTCCATATTCCCTGGAGAATATTGTGGAGGAGGAGGGCCTCCTCCAGGACATCGGCCTGTCACGCATGAATGTGCAGAAGGTCAGGGCCCGGGGCCTTCGTATCGACACTGATAATAAAATAATTTTTTCTGAAGACGGTTCTGATTCATTTGAAACCCCGTACGATACCGCAATACTTGCCACGGGGTACCGCCCGTTTATTCCCCCGGTCCCGGGGCTTGACAGGTTCATGGGTAATGGGGTGTATACCCTTGCCTCAGTGAAGGACCTGAAGATGGTGCGCAGGTATATCGGGAACAAAAAGACCGGCATCGTGGTGGGAGGGGGCGCGATCGGTATTGAAGCGGCTGTTGCCCTGAAGGAGCATTGTGGAACGGTTACGCTCATTGAAATGAAAGACCAGCTCCTTCCCGGGGTCATTGATGATGATATATCGAAGCTCCTTGAGGAAAACCTGAAGGCCCACGGCATTAATGTCCTGCTCAGTACCGCGGTTGATGAATTTACGGGACGTGATAATTTTTCCGGCGTCTCCGCCGGCGGCGCTTCAATCGCCGGAGACCTGTGC
>ERZ795048.1586-NODE-1586-length-19958-cov-31.942270_pt1 | contig 19958 bp, 13 predicted proteins | sample MGYA00375132_ERZ795048 | MGnify/ENA primary metagenome ERZ795048 (study PRJEB30177, sample SAMN05720225) | activated sludge metagenome | isolation source: Anaerobic digester | place: Hong Kong | collected 2014-12-17 ... | reverse complement strand
TGAAAATTGATATACATACGATTATTATCATGCTTTTTCTCGGCAACTTTCTCGCTGTTCTGGTTCTCATCTCATATAAAAGCGGGAAATCACGTGAAGGCGCATATCGTGAATTTATGCTTGGTAAACTGCTGCAGGGTTTTGCCTGGCTGCTTCTGGGGCTGCGGGGAGATATTCCGGATCTGTTTTCTGTTATTGCGGGTAATTCTTTTATTATTGCAGGGACCTCGCTGGAAGCTCTGGCACTTATAACAGTGAGCGGTAGAAGCAGGGTATGGGAAACCATATATACTGTTATATCTCTTGCAGGAATTATTCTCTTCTGTTTTGTCTCTTCTGCAGCAGTGAATATACGTGTAGGTGTTGCCTCATTGATTACACTGATTATCTATTTCCCGGCCTCAGTTGAGCTTATCAGAACAGGAAAAAATTCACGGCTCAGGTCAATAGTCGGATTCATGTGCGGTTTATTGACACTGTTCCTTCTGTTTCGCGCCTGGTACGGTTTTTTTTCACCCGGTGAGTTTGCCCTGCTGACTCCAGGTGTTGTACAGACTTTGAGTTTTCTGCAGATTTACTTCTTCATGCTTGTGGCTGGTATAGGTTTTCTACTTATGCTTAAGGAACAGAACGACAGAAAACTCTCTGAGAGTGAGGAGAGATACAGGACTCTAGTTGAAGGGGCTAATGAGGGGATTGTTATTATTAAACAAAGAAGATTCATCTTCGCGAATCAGAGAATGCTCTCAATTCTTGGTGTAACAGAAGAAGAATTGATGAAAAGAGATGTAGATGATTTTCTTCATCCTGATGACCGGGTATGGGTTATGGATAACTATAAAAGACGTATTCATGGGGAGGATGTAGCCGGGAAGTATGATTTAAGGCTAATGAGTAAGGGTGGGGAGACTATCTGGGTTACTATGTCCGCATCCATGATTAATATTGGAGATGGTCCGGCAATAATGAGCCTTCTTACGGATATAACTGACAGAAAAACTCTGGAAACAGAACGTGAAAAGAATATTGAGGAGCTGCATAAGGCCCTTGGTGAAGTTAAGACCCTTGGCGGGCTTCTCCCTATATGTTCATCCTGTAAAAAGATAAGGGATGACAGGGGATACTGGAACCAGATAGAAGTTTATATCAGGGATCATTCCGAAGCTGATTTTTCGCACAGCCTCTGCCCTGATTGTGTAGATAAATTGTATCCGGGGTTAAAAAAAGGCGGGGGCCCGATTGATGCAGATGGATAATACTCCTTTTAGCAATAAATAATTCTGTTTCCTGTTGTTGCCTGAATAATTATTAAAAAAACTGCACAGCCATATATTTTTGTAGACATGAAAAATACTGTTTAAATAATTTATGCATGAAAAAAATCGATCTTCACTGTCATACAACTGCCTCAGACGGAATAAAAACACCCTCCGGACTCATAGATTTCGCCATAGAGAACGGTGTGACTGTTCTTGCTATAACAGACCATGATACAATTAACGGACTTGAAGAGGCAATAAATTATACCCGGGGAATGGATTTCCATTTTATCCCCGGAATAGAATTCAGTATTGCTTATAAAGGGGGCTCATTCCATCTGGTGGGCCTTTATGTTGACCATACATATACTCCTATTATAACAAAGACCCGCCATCTCCAGGAGGTCCGTGATAACAGGATCTACAGAATTATTGATGACCTTGAGTCTCACGGTGTTTTTATTCCGGTGGAGGAGGTTCAAAACGAAAGCAACGGCGGAGCAATGGGGCGGCCCCATGTCGCAAGAGTAATGGTCAAACACGGGTATGCGAATACTATAAATGAAGTATTCAGAAATTATCTCGTTAAGGGTAAACCTGGATATGTGCCGAAAGAGAGGATCGATCTGGATGAGGCAGTCTCTCTGATTAAAGGGGCTGGGGGGATACCTGTAATTGCCCATCCTGTTTCACTGAATTACAAGAATTTAGAAGAATTTGAAATATTATTGAAAGGCTTCATAGACGCGGGTGTCGAAGGTCTTGAGGTCTATTCCTCTATGCACAGGCCTGTAGAAGTGGAGGAGTTTTTAAGACTTGTGAAGAAATATAATCTAATTGCTTCAGGGGGAAGTGATTATCATGGAGATAAAGATGAGAAGATAGGCTATTATATGCCTTCTAAACCGATACCATATGAGGTGTATGAAAACCTTAAACGGTAATTTTCTGTGTTAATGCCGCAAAAAAGGAGAGTTGCCTCTCCTTTCCCGTTTCTGAACATCAGGTGTTATTACTTTCTTTTATCCTGATCAAAAAACCCTTTTTCAACCTGAACTGTTGAGTTCACTGTATTTGCTTTCTGAACATCAACTGCCTTATTGTGAAGATCGTATGTTGTTGTTGCTGAAAAAAGTATTAAACCTGTGATTAAAATAAAGCTTTCCATAACTCTGTTCTCCTGTTTTAAAATTAGTTAAATTATTTCCTTACATCCTGGTCAAAGAATCCCTTCTCTACCTGTACTGCTGTGTTTGAATTGCTGACGTTTTTTGCCACTTCAGCTTTGTTTGACAGATCGTATGTTACTGTACCTGAAAAAAGGATTAAACCTGCTGCTAAAATAAGACTTTCCATATATGTTCCTCCGCGAACTTTATTCTTTATGGTTTACCATATAGTAATTGGTTTACCAATTGTCAATAATAATTGAGTTGGATTACCAAAAAAAGTTATAATAATAAAAAAATTTTTTTAAAAAAATAAATTACCGGCCCGCTTTGCAGATGCCGAAAATAAATATAAGAATTACAAATAGATAAGCTTAAGGAGTTTCACAATGCAGGAGATTATCAACAGGGCGCTAATGCCGGTTATAAATGAAAACGGTATTACAGTAGAAAGGATTCGATGCCTTATTCATATAAAGGAGTTTATTGACAGGATTTCCGGAAAAGATTATCTCAGCATGGATGATTTGACAAAACTTGAGCAGAGGTACGGCGTAATACCTGATGTGGCTACCTGGGGAGATTATTTTCAGGCTGAACTCGGCACAACATTCCGTGAGATGAGTGATGAAATCTTTTTCAGCGCAGTTGACACTGTAAAATTTGACATGATATCAAGTTACCTGATATTTGAAGGGAAAGAGGAATCATTTTACAACTGGATTGAGGAAAGCTTTTATAATTTAGTTTCAGAGGAAGCTGAAACCTTTACAGAAGAGGAGCAGGAGATTATTCATCTTAAGATTCTGAAGGATTACTATATAGACCTTGGATTAAGAAACAGTTTTACAGAAGCTGAAATGATGTGGCACTCCTCATTCAAAGAAGCAGTCGCAATGTAAATTAGAATTGAATTGCTTAAGTAAACAAATACGGGCTGATCTATAAATCAGCCTTTTTTATACCCGTATTTCCGGCCTCCTTAATTTTTTATACCGTAAAGATCCTGAGTTGTATATATCATGTTTTGATTGACGGTAAGCTATATTAAAAATAGATTGCTTTAATATAAAAATATGATATTGAATTTATCCTGCTTTTAAAAAAGGTGAGTTATGTTAAACGGTTTACTCAGGTATGATCCTGGCAATCTCTATTCTGTACTTGAAGAATCCTGGAAACAGGGGGAATTTGGCTGGAACAGCAGCTTTTCTCTTAATATAAATGCCTCGGATATTTCTGATATTATAATTACAGGCCTTGGCGGATCTGCCATAAGCGGTGATCTCATAAAAAATTTCCTGGGACATGAATTAAAAAAACCTTTATCAGTTAACAGAACTTACACTCTCCCGGAATTTGCTGACGAGCATACCCTTGTCATTGCTTCATCATATTCCGGAAACACAGAAGAGACAATATCAGCGCTGCATGCTGCATTAGCTAAAAATTGTAAAATAATAGTCCTCACTACAGGTGGGGAGGCAGGGAGAATAGCCGCAGAAAACGGTATTGATACAGTGCCGCTTCAGAAGGGGTTCCAGCCGAGATATGCTCTTTATAATTCATTTTTTACTCTCCTTCGTGTTTTTCAGAAACTCAACCTGACAGCATTCAGTGACAGTGATGCGAATAAGCTTATATCAATGCTTAAAGATCTCGGGCAGAGGTGGGCTGCTGAATCAGGGAATGCATTCAAAACAGCGGTTGAACTTAAGGGGTTTACCCCTGTCATATATTCCGCAACTGATTTTAATGAAGCTGCAGGGAGGAGATTCAAGGGGCAGCTTAATGAAAACAGTAAACTTCACGCATGGGCAGCTGAATATCCTGAGATGAATCATAATGAAATAGTGGGATGGGAAACTTTTAAAATACAGGGGGTTAAATATAAAATTGTTAATCTTTTTGATGAAGAGATGCATCCCCGGGTTAAAAAGAGATTCGAAATAATAAATAATTTGCTGAATAGTGAAAAAATTGATATAATTAAACTTGAAGGTACAATGGGGAGCCGGAGGGAGAGACTAATTGAAATAGTTTATCTTTGTGACTGGATATCCTATTATCTTGCCCTTTTGAACGAAAAAGATCCCGGTGAAATTGATTTTATTCATCACCTGAAAGATAAAATGGCGGAGGTTTGAGTATGGCATTATCTGAAATTATTCTTAAAAAAATTGATGAGTGGACCAGGCCGCCGTATGATGAGAAATGTATAAGCGAAATAAAAGGGCTCGTTGCAGATAATAATGAAAAGGAGCTTAATGAGCGTTTTGCAATTGAGCTTGAGTTCGGAACAGGGGGGCTCCGCGGTCTCATAAGAAACGGAACTAACGGAATGAATATATATGTAGTGGCCAGGGCAACCCAGGGTCTGGCAAATTATGTGAAAAAGTCCGGCGAAAAGGAGCCTAAAGCCGCAATTGCATATGACTCACGGCTGTATTCAAAAGAGTTTGCCATGGAAAGCGCGGCAGTGCTTGCCTCCAATGGAATTAAAACATATATTTTCAGAGAGATGCGTCCGACTCCGGAGCTGAGTTATACTGTACGTAAACTTGGCTGTGTTACAGGTATAGTAATTACAGCCAGTCATAATCCCAAGGAATATAACGGATATAAAGTTTACTGGAAGGATGGCGGTCAGATAATTTCTCCCCATGATGAAAATATTATTAAAGAAGTCCGCGGAGTTGAAAAGATCACTGATGTTGTTAAAAATGACTTCGATTCACTTTTAAATAAAGGTATGATTGAATGGATTGATCCATCAGTTGATGAAAGTTACATAAACGAGGTGGTTTCACTTGCAATAGCTCCGGAAGAGATTGCAAAAAGTAATGTGCGTATTGTATATACTCCGCTTCATGGTACAGGCGGTACCCTTATTCCTGCGGTTCTTTCTAAACTCGGGTTTAATGATGTGATATATGTCGAAGAACAGATGAAGGCTGACCCGGCATTCCCCACGGTGAGGAAGCCGAATCCTGAAGAGAGGGATGCCCTTGATATGGCCATCTCTTACGCGAAGAAGAATAATGCTGATATCGTTATTGCAACAGATCCTGATGCGGACAGGATGGGTATTGCTGTAAAAAAAGAGAATGGCGAATTCGATGTTATATCCGGTAACCATATAGGTTCAATAATTGAGCACTATGTATTATCAAGGAGAAAAGAGAAAGGAGATCTCCCTTCAAATGGTGCTGTTGTTAAGACCATTGTAACAACAGATCTTCAGGACAGGATAGCTCTGTCATTTTCAATGAAAGTTTTTAATGTTCTTACCGGGTTTAAATATATAGGTGAGAAGATCCGTGAATTTGAAGAGCAGAACAGTTACCAGTATGTATTCGGCGGTGAGGAGAGTTACGGTTATCTCACAGATACATACGCAAGGGACAAGGATGCCCTTGCTGCGACACTTATGATTGCCGAATGCTGTGCTTATCTGAAAAACAGGAATATGACTTTAACAGCATACCTTGATTCGATCTTTAAAGAATACGGTTATTATGACGACAGGAATGTTTCCATTGATGCTGAGGGACTTAAGGGTATTGAGGTAATCAATGAAGTTATGAAAAAATTCAGGGAGAAGGCACCGGCAGAAATTGGCGGAGTTAAAACAAAATCTGTAATAGATTATAAAAATGATACTGTGTATGATTGCGATGACAGAAAAAAAGAACTGCCGAAATCAAATGTGCTTAAATATATTCTGGAGGATGAATCTACTGTAACAGTGAGACCTTCAGGAACAGAACCTAAAATAAAATTTTATTTTTCAACCAGGTCCGGCTCACAGGCGGAAACCGAAACTAAGCTCAGCAGAATGATTGATGATCTTATCCCCGGCGTGAAGAGTTTTATATCAATGAGTATCAGGGGTTAATCCCCCTGATTAGTTGAGTTTCAGATTGTCTGGATGTTCGGCATACTGTTGTTTAAGGCTCTGGTGTAAAGCGTCAAAGTCTTCTTTTTTATTCAGGCTGTATTTAGTGAGTACTTCATCCTCCATGAATAGAAAATCAAATTTATTCTCCTCTATCAGACACATTGAATTGGCAATATAGGTAATATATACCGCATCTATGTTTTTTATCTCAGGACTCAAAGGGGAGTGGTGGTAAGCTATACTTTCAATTATATATTCCGGGAAATTCCATTTCTCAGCAATCATTTTTCCTATTGAAGAGTGGCTTATCCCCATGGATAATTCTTCAAGGGCTGTGGATGTCCTCATCTGCCTGTTAACTGATATTGTTTCTATCTGGTGTGTAAGTTCAGCGTTGGCTGAAAGAAGTACAATTTTACCTAAGTCATGCAGCAGCCCCGAAAGTACAACCATATCTGAAAGTTTTGGAAGGCCGACTTTCTGCGCGATAAGTTTTGTGTAGAAAGCGCACCTGTTGCAGTGATCCCAGATATCTTTGAATGAGGAGAAGCGTTCGTCCATAATCTTTCTTGTTGTACTTGCCACAAGAATAGCATTAAGATTTTTCAGTCCTATAATCTTAAGTGCATCAGTTATATTTTCAATTCTCTTGGGTGACATGAAAAGAGCGGAGTTGGAAAGCTTCAGCACTGATGCTGAGAGCGCAGGGTCAAGGGAGATTTTGTGAGCAATACTGTTCAGGGATACATCTCTGTTTCTGCACATGGCCTGCAGTTCCATGATGTGTTCAGGGAATGTAGGGAGGTCACTTATCTCACTGACGAGTTTATCCCTTATTATATTTGTCATCTCCGCTGCCTGTGTTTTTAACGGAATCCTGAAAGAGGACTGTGTAATGGCTCCATTTGAAACAATCCTGAATGACGAATCACCTATGCCTGAGTTTTTAAGAAAAAGCATTGTAAGAGGTATGCCAAGGCCTTCACCTTCATCATCATCAGCAACGTCCATATATATATCTGCGAAGTCTGTATATTCGCGTGCTTTATCCAGTCTCATCTTTATTCTCTCCTCTTCAAAGGGGAGGAGCCCGGTATTGTTTCTAATCAGTATAACAAAACCATCATTATCTTTGCGGAGGTTTAATTCAACACGGTAGCCGCTCTCTTTAAGTTCTTCGGGCAGCTGCTCCATCTGTTCAACCATGAAATTCTTAAAACTTGTCATCCCTTCTTCATAATGTTCAGGGTTGCTTATGTCGAGGTTCTGTTTCTTAAAATAGATCCGCTTGGAGTTTGCTTTAACGGCATTTATTATCAGTTCCCTGGTTACATTTTCTACCGGGCCCTGAAGGTAGAGCATGTCGGTTTTTGCGAGAATTTTTGTGAATACAGAGTTAACGAAACGGGTAATTTCCCTGTTGTTATAATGAAAAGTCAGCCTGACCTTTTCCCCGTTTAATACCTGTTCTGATAACCGGGAACTTTTAGATAATATCATATTTTAATCTGTATAATTTGATTTTAATGAATCCTGAGCATCTGTCTATATATTATTTAAGATTATATAGGAGTCAAGAAAAAAATAAATATCCTTACTATGGTGTGAAGGAAGAAAATTTATATCTTATTGATATTTCTACTCTATTTTGCTGGAGGATTTAATTATTTATAAGTATATTATATAACAATTATGGAAAATGGTATAATATCAAAACGAAAGTATGTTATTAAAACTCTGCTGCGGGTTGAACTTCTTCTTTCCCTTTTTATTTATCCCATCGGGATATTTACAGGTTTGCAGGGCTTTCAGATGTTAAAGCTGACTGTGGCTCTTCTTGCAGCCGGACTGATACTTGCCCTGCTTGCAGCGGGGAAGAATTATAATACATTTGTAAAGCCCCTGAACCTCCTTGTGGAGTGCATTAATTCACTTCACGGGAATGATCTTACATATAGAATCAACCTTGATAGAGTTTCAGGTCATAGAGAAATATTCAAAATGATGAATATAACTGCAGAGGGACTTGATGAGATAATAAAGAGTATAAGGTTCTCTGCAACGACTTTTATTGAAAATCTTGATGATATAATGGAGATTTTTAAAAATATTTCAACTGCCAATGCTTCACAGCTTGAAATGATTGAAAAAGCTTTTACTTCTCTCTCTGAACTTTCATCAACAGTTTTTTCAAATGAACATAGTGCTGAACAGGCCAACAGGGATGCTGAACTTACTTTTGATGCTGTAATAAAGGGTGATGAAGCTGTCTCTGAAACTCTCAGGGCCATGGAGGAGGCTTCGCTGAGCAGCAGAAAAATTAATGAGATTATTGATATTGTTAACGGCATTGCTTTTCAGACGAATCTACTTGCGCTTAATGCGGCAGTTGAGGCTGCAAGGGCCGGGGAACATGGCAGGGGGTTTGCTGTTGTTGCAGGAGAGGTAAGGAATCTTGCTCAAAGAAGCGCTTCAGCCTCTGCGGATGTTCAGAAACTTGTAAATGACACAGTTCAGAAAATCGCAGCGGGCAATACTCTTGTTCTTAAGACCGCCGATTCTCTCAAAATAATAACAGATTATGCTAAAAAGATTTCATCCGAGATTTCTGAAATTAACGCGGCTTCAAAGGAGCAGTCGTCAAATCTTACTGAAGTAAACAATGCTATGAAGCTGATTCATGAGGCTGCTGAAAATAATCTGGAAATCACAAAGAAGGCAATTGATCTGGATGAAATGGTTAAAAGGATGGCTCTTTCATTATTCGGTCAGGTATCGAAATTTAATGTCGGTATGGATGATAACTGATTTACCCAAAAAAAGATTAGCCTTCAGTTCTATTACCATTGTCTGATTTACAATCGTTTCTTCGTGATAAAATGGGAAAAATCAAAACAATTCTAACGGCAATAAGTAATTAGTTGGAATAATATTTTGACTAAAAATAACATATTGGTTATTTTATAATTCAGTTCCGTGATTATATTTCCGGCAAAATCAGAACCAGGAAGAGTTAATTGTCTATTATAATAATTATTCTAACCTCTGTTATATCTTCGCTCCTTGCCGGGGGAGCTGTATATGTTTTATGCGCAAAGTCAGCAGCGGGGATAAAACTCAACAGGGAGAGAGAAGCCCTTCAATATATAGCTGAAACGATACGTGAAGCTTTTTTTGTTGTGAGTATCGACTGGAAAAAAATATACTATTTAAGCCCTGCCTATGAAAAGATCTACGGTTTGAATGTAGAAGATCTTTATAAAAAACCTGCTTCTCTTTTTGACGTAATCCATCCTGAAGACAGGGATATGGTGTTAAATAAAGCCATCGATTTGAAGACTGATTCCTACTTTAATGAATTTCCTGATTACAGGATTTGTAAGCCTGACGGGTCTGTACGATGGATAGCCACCAGGATTTTCCCAGTGAGAGACAGACATGGTGAAATCATCCGTATATCAGGATTTGCGGTTGATATTACAGAAGATAAACTTGAAAAAATTGAACATGCCAGACTTGAACAACTTTACACGAGCATTATTAATAACACCCAGGATGTAATATATAGAAGTGACATTAACGGCAGAATTATAATGGCAAGTCCCAGCGTATATAAACTGCTCGGATATGATCCTGATGATAAAGTAGCAGGCTTGAGCCTGGCTGAAGATATTTACTATAATAAAAGCGATCGTGACACTCTGCTGTCTGTTCTTAAAGGGGAAGGGAAGGTCACCGATTATGAAACTTATCTGAAAAAAAAGGACGGCTCACCTGTAGTAGTTTCAACAAGCAGCCATTTTTATTATGATGATGAAGGGAATATTGCCGGTGTTGAAGGTGTTGTACGGGATATTACTGACAGGAAACGTGCTGAAGATCTTTTTAATAAAGCTTTTTTTAATAATCCGTGCAACATGACTATCTCTGAAATTTCAGACGGCAGAATCATAGAAGCAAATAATGCATGGCTGAGAACTCTTGAATTTGAGAGGGATGAGGTCATCGGGCGTACCCCATCTGAGATAAATATATATAGAAACATCGAAGATCGGAACCGCATAATTGAATCTATAATGAAGAACGGGTTCGCAGCTAATCTTGAAATTGATTTTGTGTCAAAAACCGGTAAAATTCAGAAATCGCTTTTCTTCTCTGAAGTGGTTGAAGTTGCCGGGAGAAAGGTAATACTCTCTTCCGGCATTAACCTGACAGAACAGCGCGCAGTGGAGGAGTCTCTGCGTGAAAGCGAAGAACGTTTCAGACGGCTTGCTGAGAATGCACCGGATGTTATCTACAGGATGAAGCTTCCGGAAGGGATATATGAATATATAAGTCCTTCAGCAGAGCGGGTTCTCGGTTATACTCCTGAACAGGTGTATGCGAAGCCTAAGTTAATAGCAGAGGCAATTCATCCGCAGTGGCGTGATTATTTCCTGGAGGAGTGGAACAGACTGCTGAACGGTTCCGTTTCTCCATATTATGAATATAAAATCATTACACCTGAGGGGGAGGAGAAATGGCTCCATCAGAGAAATGTGATGATCAGAGATGAAAAAGGGAACCCTGCTGCACTGGAGGGGATTGTCACTGATGTTACTGAAAGAAAGATTATTGAAGAGGAGTTAACTCTCAAGAACGCGATACTCTCAGCTGAGCAGGATGTTTCGCAGGACGGTATTATTATAGTTGACTCTAACGGGAAAACCCTTAGCGCGAATAAACGTTTCTCTGAAATCTGGCATATACCCGATGAACTTATCGCTGAGAGAGATGATGACAAAATGCTCAGGTATGCGAAAAGTCTCATCGTTAATCCTGATGATTTTATCAGTAAGGTTGATTATCTGTATACACATGTTGATGAAAGGAGCAGTGATGAAATACTTTTTAAAGACGGCAGAACTGTTGAAAGATATTCGGCGCCTGTTAAAACCGGTGATAGTGCTTATCTCGGCAGGGTCTGGTATTTCAGGGATATTACTGAACGGAAATCAGCTGAATATAAGTTGAGGGAGAGCGAGGAAAAATTCAGGATGCTTACAGAATCCGCGCCCATAGGGATTTTTCTTGCTGATGCAGAAGGCCTTGTAATTTATACAAATCCCGCATGGCAGAATATGACCGGGCTGAGTTTTGAGCAGAGCCTTGGCAGCGGCTGGGCAGCACTTATTCATCCGGATGACAGGGATGAGGTTATTAAAGTCTGGAAAAAAAGTCTGAAGGAAAAAATTCCCGGCTCTTCTAAGTTCAGATTTTTGATAAATGATAATACTATAATTACTACATACACAAATACAGTTCCTGTTATTGATAGTGACGGGAAAGTAATCTGCTTTGTGGGTACAAATGTTGACATTTCAGAAATTGAGAAAGCACAGGATAAACTTAAAATTCTCAACGAGGAGCTCACTGCTGCCAATGAAGAGCTCATGGCTACGAACGAGGAATTCGAAGCTCAGAACGAGGAACTGATCGCCGCTAATTTTGAGCTTGAGCACGCCCAGAAGATGCTGAGGGATAGTGAGAAGGAGTACCGGGCCCTGGTTGAAAATTTTTCAGCAGGCATTATTGTTTTTAATAGTGAGAGAGAGATTATTCTTTCTAATCCGAGCGCTTCAAGGATTTTAAATCTTGCCGGTGAAAAGATGACCGGAGTTAAATCAGGAACAACCGGTTTGTCAGCCTGGGGAGAAGACGGAAGATTATTGAAGCATGACGAGCTGCCGGCGGAAATAGTTTATAATACAGGAAAAACTGTAACCGGTTTAGTTGTAGGCTTAAGCAAATCGGATGGTCAAATTTATAAATGGATTCTCTGTGATGCATACCCTGAATATGATTCAGCGGGAAAAGTGATAAAGGTTATTGCAGCTTTTATTGATATCACTGAACGTAAAATTGCAGAAGAGGAAATTCAGACTCTCAAGAACTACCTTGGTAATATAATTGATTCAATTCCGGATATGCTGGCCGGTGTTGATGCGGAAATGAATGTAACATTGATCAACAGGAAAACCGAGAAAGCATCAGGAATTACGATGGAAGAGGCTGTTGGTACTCCACTCCACAATGTCCTTGAGGATTTTGCTCCGGCGATAACTAAAATGAGAAACGCAATAACAGATAAACGTGCGTACTCTGTCCCTGACTTTCTCCTTGAGAAAAATGGAGAGAAGCGTTATTATAATCTGATGCTCTATCCTCTTGTCGCAAAAAATATTGAAGGTGCTGTTATCCGTATTGAAGATGTAACTGATCTTCGCCGCATCGATGAGCAGCTCCGTCAGGCCCAGAAGATGGAAACCGTAGGTAATCTTGCAGGAGGGCTTGCGCATGATTTTAATAATGTGCTGAGCGGTATAGTCGGCACTGTGAGCCTCATCAAGCATATTATGACAAAAGAAAATATACTGAATGAAAAGTTCAGCAACTACATTGATATAATAGACAGGTCAGGTAAACGCGCAGCAGAAATGGTACAGCAGCTTCTCACTCTTTCGAGGCGGTATGAAGTTGCCATGAAACCCCTTGACCTCAATAATTCATTAAGAAACGTGATGCAGATATGTCATAATACATTTGATAAATCTATTGAAATAATAGCGGATTTTGCACAGGGAAAGGCGGTAATCAATGGAGACCCTTCACAGGTTGAACAGGTTCTGCTTAATCTCTGCGTGAACGCTTCACACGCAATGACTATTATGAGAGCTCCGGGTGATAAACATGGAGGGACTCTCTCTGTATCGATAAGGCATATAAAAGCGGATGTCTATTTCTGTTCGGTACATCCTGAAGCTAAACCGGGATCTTACTGGGTGATCAGTCATAGTGATACCGGTATAGGTATGGATGAGGATACACTCAGGAATATTTTTGACCCGTTCTTTACAACAAAGGAGCGTGACCAGGGTACAGGGCTGGGGCTTGCAATGGTTTACAGTATTATCCACCACCATCACGGATTCATTGATGTATATTCTGAAACGGGTATCGGCTCAACATTTAATGTCTATTTCCCGGAAATTGAAGAGGGGGAAGAGACGGAGCATGCCGGTTCTGAATCTGTGATTGAAAAGGGTGAAGGTACCATTCTCGTGATTGATGATGAAGATATAGTGAGGCTCATGGCGGAAAATATCCTTATAGAGTGCGGATATAATGTTATTGCCGCGGAAAACGGCAGGGCTGGTGTTGATTTATATAGAAACAGGCATAGCGTTATTGATGCTGTGCTGCTTGACATGGCAATGCCCGGCATGTCAGGGAGAGAAGTTTATGCTGAATTAAAGAATATTAATCCGGAAGTAAAAGTTCTCCTTGCCTCAGGATTCAGGCAGGATTACCGTGTTGATGAAGTAATGAATCTTGGTGTAACAGGTTTTATACAGAAACCCTATTCTTTGAGTGAGCTTTCCAGAAAAGTTAAAGAGACCACAAAAAGCTGATGATGCCACAGGTGTTATTTAAGATTTTTTGCAGAAATTTCCTTGAATTATGAAAGGCTTTAATATCTCTGTTTTGTACTGTCAAAGAATCTGAAATGCAATACTTTCTATGGATTATATAAAATGCTGAATAACTACTCCGGGCCGGGAGATTCAAATAACTGGAGCACAACATTAAATAGAAGATATGATCTTCTACATACTTTTATTATTCTGCTGTCATGTATAAGTCCGGTATTTGCTCTCATCAATTATTTCCGTGGGATATATTCTCTTGCGATTCTTGAATCAGTTATTTTTATTATCTCTTTGTGGATGCTTTTCCTGATTAAAAATCCCCTGCGGCTGAGATTCGTCAGTTTTCTCTTTGTTGTGTCTTCATGTTCTCTGGGATTATTCGCTTCAGCAAGCCCGGGAGCGCACTCAACTGTTGCTGTCTGGAATGCTCTCTGCCCTTTTTTTGCTTTTTATCTGCTCGGTAAAAAAAAGGGGATAATCATAACATTTATCTATATCCCGGTTTCTACAGCTCTTTACATGATAAGCCACAGGACAGGTGTGAATGCCATCCCTCTTGTAGCAGTGATGAATATCGGTATTTTCATGTTATGCATATCATGGATAGCATATCATTTTGAAACTACAAGGGCTGAAACAGAACGGGCTCTCCTTGAGGATATCAATGAACGTATTAAAACCGAGCAGGAACTTGAAAAAACTGTTGAAGAATTAAAACATGCAATTTCTGAGGTAAGAACACTCAGCGGACTTCTCCCTATATGCTCCTCCTGTAAAAAGATCCGGGATGACAGGGGCTACTGGACACAGATAGAGTCATATATCAGAAAGCATTCAGGTGCGGAGTTCAGCCATGGAATATGTCCCGAGTGCGCTAAAAAGTATTATCCTGATCTCATAGATGATAATGACTGAAATGAGAAATTCATGAAAGCAGGTTATCTTTTAAACCCGATATCAGCATATAACTTCGTATCATATAAATCTTATTCTCCGCCTGTTGATGTGCCTGAATAATTTGAAATGTGTTCTTACTGTTATGCGGTAATATAATAAAATAATGCTATGGATTGCTATTTGCATGATTTTTCATTATATTAACAATAATGCTTTTTACCTGTGGCAGTTTCAGGGATGATTATTAGATAAACTTAAGACGTTAAATATTAACAGGACAACATGTCAGTAATAATATGAAAAACTCTTCCAGAAGGATACTGCTGATTGAAGATGAGGATATTACCGCAAAAGTATATATTTCTATGCTTGAGAGGGAGGGTTTTTCCGTTGTGCGTGTATCATCAGGAGAAGATGCTGTAAGAACAGCGGAACTGGATAAAAGTATAGATCTGATACTGGCGGATATTACACTGGAAGGTGATATTGATGGAGTTGATACTGCTGAAGTAATTTTAAAAAAGCGTGAATTACCAGTGGTTTTTATTTCAGAGCACACAGGTGCTGATGTTATTGAAAAAGCTGAGAAGATAAATTCATACGGTTTTGTGGTGAAAAATACAGGTGATGCTTTACTTATGGCATCCATAAGGATGGCTTTCAGACTTTATGAAGCGAACATGAATGTAATTTCACAAAATCAGGAGATTGAAGCTGCCAATGAAGAGATGCAGGCTGCAATGGAAGAGATGGAGGCAATTAACCAGGAGCTTACGGATACACAGCAGAGTCTCATAAATAGCGAATCAGAGCTGAAAAGCCTTTTTAATGCACTGCTTGTGGGGGTGGGGATGATTGTTGACCGGAAGTTTTTAAAAGTCAACAGCTATCTCTGTAATCTGCTTGGTTATGAAGAGAGTGAACTGGTAGGGAGCCCCACACGGATTATTTATATTGATGATGAGGAATATGAGCGTGCGGGCCGTGAACTTTACGGAATGATGTTAAGAGAGGGGAATGGCATAACAAAAGCACGTGTCCGTCATAAAGACGGAGATATAGTTGATGCCCTTATAACTCTCACTCCTGTTGATCCTGATAATCTTTCCGCCGGTGCATGCGCCACTCTGAATGATATTACTGAACTGAACAGGGCTGAAATTGCTCTTCGTGAAAGTGAGATGAAGTTTAAAGCTGTAATGGAACAGTCAACACTCCCTATGCTGATACTGGACATGCAGGGTACGCTGGTTGATGCCAATGAAGCGTGGATGAAAATGTGGAGTGCTGATGTAAATGCTGCAATAGGCAAATATAATATACTTGAAGATCCTCAACTGGAAGGTCTTAAGCCGCTTCTTCAAAGAGCATTTACAGGAGAGCCACTCGATTTTCCTGAGTATTATTATGACCGTGACCTTGCCGGAAGAGAGGGGGGGGATCTGTGGATAACGGGGAGAGCGTATCCATTAAAAGAGGGATCCGGAAGAATAACCAATATAGTTATAATCATTGAAGATATAACAAAAAGAAAATCAGCTGAAGAGGCTCTCCGGATAAGTGAGGAGAAGTTCAGAAATATATTTAACAACATGACAGTGGGGTATTTCAGAACCGGTATTGACGGAAGCCTGATAGATATCAATCCCGCGTGTCTTAAAATTTTCGGTTTTTCAAATCTTGAAGAAGCAAGAAATAGTCTTAACAATTCCACTGCCGGGGTTTATGCCTCCAGAACTGAATGGCAGATGATAAGAGAACGGATGATGTCCGGAACAAATTCTTTTTCCGGTATAGTTAACCTGAAACGGAGTGACGGTATGGAATTCAGAGGCGGATTGAATATGAGACTTGTCACCGGTTCTGACGGCAGACCGCAGTTTATTGAAGGGCTTGTGGATGACGTTACTGAACGTGAGAAAACACAGGAGATGCTTATTCAGTCGGAGAAAATGATTACAGTTGCCGGGCTTGCAGCTGGTATGGCTCATGAGATTAATAATCCTCTCGGTATAATTATGCAGAACGCGGAGAATGCTCTTCACCGTATGCTTGATGATCTCCCGGGAAATATTGCTGCAGCAGAGGCAGCGGGCACTGAATTGCAGAATATAAAGGAGTATGTCCGGGCAAGAAGAGTTGATCAGTATCTCACTGCTGTAAGGGATGCAGGTGCAAGGGCAGCAAAGATTGTGGCGAATATGCTTAAATTCAGCAGGGGGACAGAATCAAAATTTGATTTCCTGAATATAAATTCAATAATTGATAAAGCTCTTGATCTTGCCTCGAATGATTATGATTTACGCAAGAACTATGATTTCAGAAATATCAGGATAAACAAATATTACGGGGAACTTCCTGAGATCCCCTGTGCGGAAACACAGCTTGAACAGGTATTCCTGAATCTTCTTAAAAATTCAGCTGAAGCAATGTTTGAAAGCGGTGCAGCAGCCGGTGAACATGTTATAAATGTCACAACTGAACATCGTAACGGTTCTATAAAAATCGAGTTTAAGGATAACGGACCCGGTATGGATGCCGCCACTAAGAAGAGAGTCTTTGAGCCTTTTTTTACAGCAGGTAAAGTCGGGGGGGGCACAGGGCTTGGGCTTTCCGTATCTTATCATATAATAGTAACAGGCCATGGAGGTTCAATAACAGTAGAGTCAGAACCCGGTGAAGGGACAAAGTTTATTATATCACTTCCAGTTGAAAAAAGAGGGTTTTAAATGCTTAAACGGCTTATAATTATCGATGACGAGGAATATATAAGAATTCCGATACAGGATTTTTTTGAGGATAACGGATGGCAGGTAAATCCGTTCAATTCCGCTGAAGAAGCCCTTGAGTATCTCAAAACTGATACAGCGGAGTGTATTATCGTTGATATGAGGCTGCCGGGAATGACAGGGCTTGAATTTATAGATAAAGCAAACAGCATCAGGAGAGGCCTTAAATACGTTATATATACAGGCTCCGTTGATTTTAATATAACAGAGAATTTACGTTCTATAGGTATTACAGAGGAGTGTGTTGTTCACAAACCTGCTGAAAATCTCAGTGAACTCCTTAATGCTGCGGAGTTTAAACCGGGATGCGGAGGGTGATTTATGGAATCTAAAGGGAAAAGTATCCTTGTTGTTGATGATGAAATGGCCATAAGGGAATCAATAGCTGATTACCTTGAGGATACCGGCTGCTTTCCTGAAACTGCCTCAAACGGCATTGAAGCACTTGAGAAGCTTGCTGTAAAAGAGTATGATGCCATGATCCTTGATCTGAATATGCCCGGTGTTGACGGGTTTGGCGTTATAGAAAAGACCTTCCCCCTCTATCCTGAGATGCCTATCATTGTGCTATCCGGAGTCGGTGTTCTTGACAAAGCCGTGGAGGCAATCCGTAAAGGTGCCTGGGATTTTCTCGGTAAACCTATAGAGAGCTTTTCAGTTCTGAGTCTAACTCTGAACAGGGCTCTTGAACGTGCAAGACTGCTGAAAGAGAACAGGCTTTATAAAGAGCACCTTGAAGAAGAAGTCCGTAAAAAGACAGAACAGGTTCTTGAGATGAGCCGTTCGTTGATCCTTACACAGAAAGAGATTATTCTGCGACTTGGTGATGTTGTGGAGACACGTTCACATGAAACGGGGAACCATGTACTCCGGGTGTCGGAGTATGCCGCGCTCCTTGGAAAACTGGCAGGCATGAGTAATGAAGAAGCTGAAGATTTAAAGGTCGCGTCCCCTATGCATGATGTGGGTAAAATAGGGATATCAGACCTTGTACTGAATAAACCCGGTAAACTTACTGATGATGAATTTAAATTAATTCAGCAGCATACAGTAATGGGATACCATATTTTTCACAAATCATCACTCCCGGTGCTTCAGCTTGCAGCTGAAATTGCTCTGAATCATCATGAGATGTGGAACGGTGAGGGGTACCCCAATGGTATTGCGGGTGATAAAATTCCTTTCTCCGCAAGGATAACAACTGTTGTTGATGTATTTGATGCAATTACACATGCCCGTGTTTATAAAGAAGCATGGACAATGGATGATTCACTGAAGTTTATGAAAGAAAATTCAGGTATAATTTTTGACCCTGAACTTCTTTTGCTTTTTCTAAAAAACTTTGACGCTTTTCTTGATATATTCAACAGGCTCCCCTGAGATCAGAAATAGATCTTCTCCCAGCCCATATTTAATGATTCACCTACCTCTCTGCATGTAAGAGTGCCAAGATGAGTATTCAGGCCTTTAGCCAGGGATCTGTCATCCTTTATCGCTTTCTGATATCCTTTTTCAGCAATTGCAATAATATATGGAAGAGTGACATTCGTCAGTGCAAAGGTTGATGTGCGTGGTACTGCGCCCGGCATATTTGTTACACAGTAATGAACTACACCATATTCAGCATACATCGGATTGTCGTGTGTGGTGGGCCTGCTTGTTTCGGAACAACCGCCCTGGTCAATTGAAATGTCAACAAAGGCTGAACCCTGCTGCATAGATGATATATGGCCCCTGTCAAGAAGTTTTGGTGCTTTTGAGCCGGGGATGAGGACAGCACCGATTATAAGGTCTGATTCCCTGACGCATTTTTCGATATTAAGAGCATTGGACATTAAAGGTGTAACGCGGGACTTGAATACATCTGAAATATACCTCAGCCTTTCAATGCTTATATCAAGTATTCTTACTTCAGCGCCGATACCTGATGCTACCAGTGCAGCATTTATACCTGCAGTGCCGCCTCCTATAATGGTTACTATGCCTGGTTCAACCCCCGGAACACCGGACAGCAGGAGACCTTTACCTCCGTTTTTTGTCTCGAGTGCCGCACAACCCATCTGTATGGAAAGTCTGCCGGCAACCTCACTCATCGGCGCAAGGAGCGGGAGGGCCCCGTTATCAAGCTGGATAGTTTCATAAGCTATTCCTATGGTTTTGCGCTGAAGCAATGAAGCTGTAAGTTTATCATCTGCCGCAAGGTGAAGGTATGTGAAAATTATCTGTCCTTCACGAAGCATACCGGGTTCCGGTCCCACAGGCTCCTTTACCTTTACAATCATGTCAGAGCGGCTCCATATTTCCGCGGCTGTTTTAATAATTTCAGCACCTGCTTTTTCATACTCTTCATCAGATATCCCGGAACCGATCCCGGCTTCATTTTCAATTAAAACGGTATGCCCGAGTCCTGTCAGTGCATGAACTCCTGCGGGAGTCATGGCAACACGTTTTTCACGGATTTTAATCTCTTCAGG
>ERZ795048.1585-NODE-1585-length-19976-cov-8.985593_pt1 | contig 19976 bp, 18 predicted proteins | sample MGYA00375132_ERZ795048 | MGnify/ENA primary metagenome ERZ795048 (study PRJEB30177, sample SAMN05720225) | activated sludge metagenome | isolation source: Anaerobic digester | place: Hong Kong | collected 2014-12-17 ... | reverse complement strand
ACCTGAATGATCGGCCGGAAATAGGCCACTCTTCCGAGTTTACGGAGAAGCAGTTCCATAATACCAAGGCTGACAATTGTCTTCCCGCCTTCACCGTCAGTGGTTGTTATAAATAAGTTCTTTGCCATAATATAAACCTTTTACAGGGATTTAGATAATTCGAGACCGATATGGTTTAATTAAGTAAAAGCAATATTATTCTGCAATAGTTGAATATATTTTTTTCATATAGTGCAATTTATATTTTTCGTATAGTGAAAACCCCTATACGCCCCCATGCCGGTCCGGAATTCTATGACTACATTGTACCCCGATCCTTTCATCATCACAGGAAAAAATCATTAATTCATAATAATTACCGTTACAGCAGCGGCTTCCATAAGATATGCGGTTTATTTACAGTAAAAGGAAAGAAAAAGCAGGGAGTTGATGATATTTTCCGGGAAAATCCGATCCCTGAAAAGGTATGCCTGAGACGTGAAGAAACAGCAGGAATAATGACAGTGGTTTCCCCCAGGCGATTTAGGCAGTAATCCCCCTGAACAATGATGAATTTTTATCCATTCTGCCTGCAGAGCCCTTTGTCAGTAAATCATCCGAATAATCAGCGCTGCTCGATTCCGGTTATTGTCCCCCAGAAACGGACATTGCGGGGGTTCTCCCTGAGATATGTAATAAATTTTTTTACTGCTGAATCATCCTCAGTATCAAGGACAACCCTTACTGTTCCATCCAGGAGGTTTTCCGCAGAGGCACGCAGGCCAAGGGCCTTCGCATTTTCAATGCAGTAATACCTGCAGGCAACCCCCTGCACCCTCCCCCGTAAAATCAGTTCCTTCATACTTTCTCCTGCAACTGCATAAAAAAATCAGTTCGAGAACGCATACCCCACGGTGAAAATAAAACTGTAAGAGTCGATTGTGCCCCCGGTGCCGCCTTCAAGATACCGGCCATTGGTCTGGGGATTTGTGAGATCATATTCCGGAGAAATACTGACGGGATTCCGTATCCATTCAAAGCCGAAAGCGAGATAGAGTCCCCCGCTGAAATACATGGTACAGTTCAACTCCGCGCCATATGTCAGGCCGCTCCCTGAACGCTTCGTGTCCCCCTCATAACCGGCGAGAATCTGCTCCGCCACAGGGGTTGCATGGTACGTATAATAGGCATACCCGATAAGAGGTGTAAACGTGAAATCCCAGCTTTTCCTTGTCGTTGTATGAAATGCGACGCCAACATACAGCGCATAGTCAGTATACAGAAACTCACGCCAGTTTTTATAATCCGTACCAAAATTAGTACGCTGGACTATTATCCCTCTTCTGAACCTGGTACGGGCCCCCACATAATCGAAGGGCATATATTCAAAGGTAATACCAATACCAAACGCGAGGTGAGTCACTTCTACAAGCTTTGTGGTTTCATTATCGAAGGTGTAGGTTGTATTCTGAAGAAAGGCCTCTTCTGCATCGATCAGGTCACCTGTCGGCATCCCTACCGAGACAGTGACCCCCAGGAGCATCTGCCCCCGGTGGGAACCCTCCGGGGGAAGTTCAAGTTCTTCAAATGTCGCGGAATACATCACGGCAGGAGTCACAAGGAACACGATAATTGTTAATAATGCTGAATATATAGTACGCATATCAGTATGCTTTCCTGCCGTATTACACGGGAGAGATAATCCGTAAAGACGGTTACGCTATACCGTTCAGGCGACCTCCCTTATTTTGCTTTTTCTATCTGACCGATCGCTTCAACAATACGTCCCGCGATCTGACGGGCAATTTCATCATACCTGGATGTTTCAATTAACAGATCCTGCCTGTCCCAAATAAGAGAAAGGCTGCAGCACCATTTCATCCGCGCCCACCATGCCCATGCAATTCCAGGTTCCTTCCGTACAGTGACAAGGAGAGACCCGGTTTCAACACTTATAGCTTTCAGCGAGAATGTATCAATAAGGTTTTTTTGCTGTTTTCCATTCGAATCCTGACATTCAAGGCAGGAACCGCGCCCTGTGATAATAACATCTGCCCCGAGGAGCTTCCCTATCCGTGCGGCGTTACTGTCATCCACGATACCACTCATCGAAAGGTTCTGCTCTTTGAGAATCTTCTGCATTGCTTCACGTTCAACGACTTCTACTCTGCCTGACTTGAAAAGATAATGTCCTATGGAATCGGCGAACTCATCCCCCCATCGCCCCTGCCTGATCTGAAACGGGAACACTGCTATCTTACTTAACTTCTTTGTCAAATCAACCCTTTTGTTTACTGCCACATCAATCGTTGAGCAGCTGAATACAACTGGTACAAGACAACATACAGCGACTATTGCATAACGCTTCATACAACCCTCCTCTGATGAGTGCACCATGGATACATCCCTGTGATGCTTTATAATTTGAAAAAAAAATTTCCCTTTGAGAATATTAATGAAACACTTTTTTTGCTGAAACACCCGTGGTACACAATATGAAATGGACACATTGATCAATAAATATCTTGATAAAATTACAATGATATTATTTATATGTCAATATAAATTACTGTATCACAATCAATTAAATTTTTGCAATTGACCGGAACGAACGTTATGCAATACCATTTGCAGAATAAATCCGTTCTTCAGTTGTTCACGTTATACAAGTCAATTGCCATACAAATTCTGTACCACACGTTATGCCGGATACGGCACAGTATATCTATCCAGGAGAAACCGCACAATGGCTTTGAAGAAAAAGTCCGCCCCGCAGAAGAAACCGCTCAATGTTCTTATCATCAATTACGAATACCCTCCCTTGGGAGGCGGCGGCGGCGTTGCAACCTATGACCTTGCCATTGAATGGGCGAAACAGGGGAATGTGGACGTCCTCACCTCCTCATTCAAGGACCTTCCCCGTTTCGAAACCGTTGAAGGCGTGAACATACACCGGGTCCCTGCTCTCATGCGGAAATCGCGTGACGCGGCATCCTTTGTGTCCATGCTTTCCTATGTCTTTTTTGCTCTGATAAAAGGATTCAAACTCTGCAGAAAAAACAGGTTCGATGTCATCAATACTCACTTCGCGGTACCATCGGGCCCCATAGGATATATACTTGGGAGGCTTTTCTCCATTCCCAACGTGCTATCCCTGCACGGCGGCGATATATACGACCCCAGCAAAAAAATGTCACCCCACAGGAGCTTCTTTTTCCGGAATGTGGTAAAATTTATCCTGAACCATGCTGACGATGTCGTAGCCCAGTCCAGCAATACCAGAAACAATACCATCACCTACTACAGCCCGAAAAATGAGATCGCCATTATACCGCTGGCGTTTCACCCTCCGGCGATTCCAAAGGTAAAAAAGAAAGACCTTCCTTTTAATGAAAAGGATTTCAACATCGTTACAATTGGACGGCTGGTAAAACGCAAGGCAATGGATGTGCTGATACAATCCCTGGCGGACATCCCGGTCAAAGGAATTAAACTTCACATCCTCGGGGACGGCCCCGAAGGGGAATATCTTAAAAATCTCGCGAATGAGCTGAAGGTTTCAGATAAAGTACACTTTGCCGGCTATGTCGATGATGATGTAAAATATGTATATCTTTCAAACAGCCGGTTATTCGCCCTCACTTCGCTTCATGAAGGATTCGGCATAGTGTACATGGAAGCGATGCACTGCGGGCTTCCCATTGTCTGCGCGAACAACGGCGGACAGGTGGACTTTCTTGAACATGAGCAGAATGCCCTCTTAATTAACGTAGGCGACATACCCGCCTGCCGGGATGCGATAACACGCTTTTATAAGGAAAAAACCCTTTATTCCCGGTGTTCACGGAATAATACGCAGAAGATTAAAAAGTTTTATGCCGAAGCAATAAGTGAACAGTATATTACCCGCTTCAGGGTTCTTACTGAAAGAACATGAAACAGGGAAACCGGATTCGACGTATTGCAGCATACCCTGTCCGGGAAATCTCAGAAAACAGACTGGAAGAATGATGCCGCGTACAATTGGCCTGCTTACAGAGAACAATGAGCTGATCGATGATTTTGAATCCCAGCCTTCGGGATTTACGGTCCGCATTTACAAATCCCTTGACGCTGTGCGGCCTGATGAAATCATCGTCCTCGCAGTTGATGCGGACATCTTTGAATCGACCGACACCATACAATTCTATCTTTCAAAAATCAGGAAAAAACTTCAGGAACTCCCTGTTCTTCTCATATTGAGAATTTCCCTGCTTCAGGACCTGAATTTTGAATGGTTTTTTGACGAATTTATACTCTACCCTTTCAGGAAGGGTGAAATATCCGCACGCCTGAAACGGATTTTCTGGGACAAGGCAATACTTGACGACGAAAACATTATCACCATTGGAAAAATAAAGATAAACCTGAAAGAGTACTCTGTGTACCTCAACAATGAAAAGCTGGATTTCACCTACAAGGAGTTTGAGCTGCTCCGTTTCCTTACAGAAAACCGGGGTGTGGTTTTTTCACGCAAGGACCTCCTTAACAAGATCTGGGGTGTGGAGTATATCGGCGGTACGCGTACCGTGGACGTCCATATCCGGCGCCTCCGGGGTAAACTGGGGGAGGAATTCAACTCAATCATTGAAACTGTCCGAAATGTCGGATACCGCTGCATGTCCTGAAGCTTCTATCAGCCCTGAAGTTTTCTTTACCCTGCGCGGCACACCTTCTTCTGTCCTGTTCCTGTATCACCCCGTAATAATTATGAAAATTTCTTGATATTTTACCTGTACTAATCATAGTGTGCCAATTATTCGTTATCCTCCCCGCGACGCAGGGAAGAACGGTGCCGGAAATATTTGTACACACAGACTCCGTACCGTGCAATAACCGCATCGAAATCAGAATGATGCACAATGAAAATCCCTATCAATCTGAATTGATCCTGGTAAATGATTAAAAGAGGAACCTTATGAACAAGGAAAAAAAGGTAGAAAAGATTTTAGACACTGCCCTGACCGAAGATTTAACCGACTATGTTGAACTGCTGAAAATAATGAAAAAACGCCTCCCGTTTTTCGGCGGAACCAAACGTATCGCCGCAGCGCTTCTCAAGGAACATCTTGGAGATATTTCCAGGCTGAGCCTGAATTTCACCGACACACTCAACAAGCCCCATTCCGGTAAAGTTATGTTCGAAGACATCAAGGACGGAAAGGCCCGCATATTTATCAATATCGGAAAAAGCCACAACGTTTCACCCGGCGACCTGATCCGGGAGATCGTGAAACGGTCCGGCATTGACGGCAAGCTTGTGGGAAAAATTGACATCCACGCGACGTATTCATTCATTGAGATTCCCGAGCAGTACGCGGAGATCGTGCTGATTTCTCTGGACAAGACAAAAATGAAAGGCATTCCGATCGTCGTTGAGCCCGCAAAAAGGAGAAAAAAGGAAGGCTGATTTTCAGCATATCCCATGGACCATACCTCCACAGCACGATGCCCCCTGTGCGGGACAGCTTCCCGGAAGAGGGCTTTTTCCGGCCATGAGGGCCTGATGAAATGCCTCCGGTGCGGCATCGTGTTCAACTCCCTCCACCGCCCCCTCAGGTACAATGACAGCTATTTCATTGAGGACTACCGCGCCCAGTACGGCAAAACATACGAAGAGGATTTCGATACAATTTACCGCATGTCCCTGGTGCGCATCGAAACAATATTGCCATTACTGAAGCAAACCTCCGGCCCCCATCCTCCGTCACTTCTCGATATAGGGTGCGCCCTTGGTTTTTTCATGAAGGCCGCTTCTGACAGGGGATTCAGGGTTCGGGGAGTTGAAATTTCCCCTTACGGCTCGGCATACTGCAGGGAGAAATTCGGCATGGAGGTTTTTCAGGGTCCCTTTGACGAATTCAGCACCGGGGAATTGTATGACGTGATTACCGCATGGTATTTCCTGGAGCACTGCGCCGATCCTGTTCAGGTGGTTGAAAGAATTTCCGGGATGCTCAACAGGGGGGGTATTTTCGCGTTTTCAGCACCGTCAATTTTCGGCCCGCAGTTCCGCCTGCATCGCGAAACATGGGCCGGCACCCATCCCGTGGATCACAGGATTGACCTTTCACCCCGCTCCGCGCGGGCGTTTCTTACACGCCATGGTTTCCGTAAAATCATCATTCGGCCGGGAGGTATTCATCCGGAACGGGTCATGGCGAAGGGGTCGTTTCTGTATCCTGCATTCAGCAGACTGTATAACGGCATATCGGGGCTGATATCGTTCTCCGACACGATGGAAGTGTACGCGGTAAAATAGCCCCTCACAGAATAAGGGATTCCAGGCGCTCACACAGTTTTCCGAAGTATGATACCGCGTCCTGTACCGGCTCCGGTCCCTCCATATCGACCCCCGCCATCCTGAGCTCTTCCAGGGGAAACGCGCTCCCTCCCATGGACAGGAAATCCAGATACCGCTGCCGGTCCGCATCACCCCCCTGCACTATTTTTTCACCCAGGGACAACGCCGCGGAAATTCCCGTGGCATATTTGTACACGTAAAACGGCGAATAGAAATGGGGGATACGCAGGCACTCCAGCTCGAGTTCCCTGTCAATCACCACGGCATCACCGAAATAGTCATCCAGCAGCGCCCGATATATCCCCGTAAGCACATCGAGGGTAAGGGGCGATCCATTCTGCAAAGTGCCGTGAGCATGTTTCTCGAATTCAGCAAACATGGTCTGCCGGAAGAGTGTCCCCCTGATATTGTCAACTTCACGGTTCACGATGTACGCCGTCATGGAAGGATTGTCCCGGTATTTTTCAAGGAGATGCCGGCTCAGAAGATACTCATTGCATGTGGAGGCGACCTCGGCGGCAAATATTGTATAGCCGTGATACATGTAGGGCTGCGCCCTGTTGGACAGGAGGGTGTGCATGGAATGACCCGCTTCATGGATCAGGGTATAAAGGCTGTTAATGGAATCCGGGCGATAGTTCATGAGAATGTAGGGGGGCGAATCGTAACATCCCGAGGAATAGGCGCCGCTCCGTTTCCCGCGGTTCTCATAGCGGTCCACCCATCCCCCCAGGAGCCCCTCTTTCATGGTGCGGGAATACTCCTCTCCGAGGGGAAGCACCGCGGCGCTGCAGAGATCAACCGCTTCCTCAAAGGGCATGTGAAACCTTACGTCCTGTACCAGGGGAACGTAGGTATCGTAAAAATGAAGTTCCTCCACATCCAGGAGCCGTTTCCTCAGCCCGAAGTATCGGAACAACTCCGGCAGTCCCCGCCGCACGGATTCGATCAGCGTGTCATACACCGCATCGGGCATGTTGTCGCGGAACAGTGAGACATCCCTTGTGCTGCGGTACCCCCGTGCCCGCGCGTAAAAAAGGTCCTTTTTCATGGAATAAACAAGAGAGGAGGCAATACTGTGTTTGTGGTCATCATATACACGGTAATACTGTTCGAAGGCGCGTTTCCGGATGTCCCCGTCAGGCTTCATGAGAAATGTGATGAAATTTCCGTGAGATAGCTCCTGCTGTGCACCTGATTCATCTTCAATGGCGCCAAAGCGGAGATCGGCATTATTGAGCTGCCCGAAAAACTGCGACGGCGCCGCGGCGACATCTCCCGACATTGCCAGGAGCTCCTCCACCTCACCGCTCCTTGTGTGGGCCTTTTTTCTTAGAATTTTATGGAGATAAAAACGGTACTCCTTCAGAGCGTCCCCGGCCATATACTCCGCCATCACCTCATCAGGGACAGCATTGATTTCCGGCTCCATGAAACTCGACGCTTCACGGATACTGCGGATGATATCCATAGCCCTCTGGTTCATCGCGGCGTAATGCTGATTGGTCTTGTCCTGATCATGTTTCAGATGCGCGTAGGTGTAGAGACGGTCCGCCAGGCGGGAAATTCTGAGGTCAAAATCAATTGCCTCCGTCAGATAATCCGCAGAACTGCTGATACCACCCCGGTAACGGGAATATTCCGGAAGCACCGTTTCAATTTCTTCAGCAAGGGCGCGCCATGCATCATCATTTTCAAAAAGGGGCGTGAGGTTCCAGGCATCCTCCCGCGGCACTTCGTGCCGCGCGGGGACGTTTCCGCCTTCACCGGTGGCCATATGGTTACACCTTGAATATCTGTGCCACCTGCGTGAGGCGTTCAGACTTCTCTTTTATGGTTTCCGCGGAATCCGCGACGAGCTGCGAGGACTGCGCCACTTCCTGTATTGATTCATTGATCCTGGAAACCGCTTTCAGGATTTCCGCGCTGGTGGCCTTCTGCTCTCCTGTGGCGTTCGCGATCTGTGAGGACATGTTGCTTACCTCCTCCACGTCCTTCATTACCTGCTCACTGCCACGCACCTGTTCTTCGGATGACAGTGCAATCTCCTCTACCAGACGGGCAGCATCCTCTATTTCACGGATCATGGAGGTGATTGCCGTCGCTGTCTGGTTCACCAGGGTCGCTCCAGTCTCAATATCGTTTTTACTGTTCCGTATGAGGGACTCGATCTCCTTGGTGCTCTGTGCCGTGGCATCTGCGAGTTTGGATATCTCCTCTGAAACAACGGCAAACCCTTTTCCGTGTTCCCCGGCCCGTGCGGCCTCAATCGCGGCATTCAGCGACAGCAGGTTTATCTGGTCCGAGATATCATTGATTATCGCCACAATATCCATAATTTTCTTGGAGCTTGCGGTAATCTGGTTTATGCTCTGTATGGTATTTTTGAGAACCTGCTCGGTGTTGCGCGCCTCCTCTACTGTCTGGCCCGCCTTTTTACTTGAGTTCAGGGAGTTCTCTCCCACCACCCGTGTTGATGCCGCCAGTTCCTCCATTGCGGCGCTGGTCTGCTCAACACGTTCCGCCTGGTTCGCGGCGGAATTCGCGACACTGTCAATGCTGGCCATCAGCTCCTCATTGGCAGACGTGGTTTCTTCAATAGATGCTGCCTGTGTCTGCGATTCGAGCTCCATTTTTTTACTTACTTCCGCAAGGCTTTCAGATTCCCGGTTCAGGTCCATGGTCATATCGGCAATATCCATCATGATGGGCCTGATAGTCATAATCATATTGTTTATGGCTTCAATTATTTCCTCGACTTCACTCCTGATCGCGTTTTTATATACTTCACAATCCCTGCAGCGCTCCATTTTTTCTTCTTTACTGTTCACAATGCTTCCATCATCACACAGCGTCCCTTCGATCCTCCAGCAGGCCTTATTTCTGTCGCTATACGCAGGGCAGTCTATGCGGGTACAGTTTTTCTTTTCAGCGCATTTTACATAATGAGACTGTGGTATAAATACCGTAAGGTCCCCATTCGAAACCTGTACTGTGGTCTTTATGATCTGCCGCAAGGGCTGTATAAGTTTCCCGGAAATCACATTACTGCTTATCACCAGTATTGCTGAAAACACAATAAGGAGGAACAACATAATATTAAATATAATATTCAGGCTTCCGAATACATCATCCTCATCCGCACTCCCGGCGATAATCCAGTCCCATGGCTCAAAATACGCAAAGCTTGCAACCCGTTTGCTGATATTGCCGTCTTTGTTTTTAAAATTATATCGCATGGTACCGTTCTTTTTTGCTATCATTTCCTTAAATGTGTAATTCCCGGTAACCGGATCTTTCATATTATATATTGATTTCCCTTTCAGGTACGGGTGGGCAATAAGCTGTCCCAGGGAATTCATTACATACATATATCCCCGTTCCCCGATTTTTGATTCCCGGATCATATCAAACACAACTGTTTTCGGAGCAGGAATACCGACATATACCGCGCCTATTACTTTTCCATCCCCCGACTTTACCGGTTCATAATGGGTAATGTTCCAGTTGCCCACCACAAGGGCCCTGCCGCGGTATGGTGTACCTTTCACAATAGTTCTGTATACAAGAGATTCCTTCGGAATAAAGGTGAGGATTGCCCGTCTCCCTTTTTTATCGCGCACGTTTGTCGCAATCCTGACGAGCTTGTCTTCATGGAGCTGAAACACCGTTGCGGAAACATCCCTGATACCTATCTCGTCAACAATTGAATCAACGAAATCATTTCTCCGGATAAATGTCGTATTGCCTGACATCATTACCGGTAATGCTATCTGGAATTTTTCCTTTGTGTCCTGATTAATAACAGAGAGCTTTTCCGTGCGGTCCGATATTCTCAGATCCGGGTATCGGGAGATTTTTGCTTTCATTACCCGGTATGCACGGTCAACAGTCACTGCAATTCTTCTGTCAGCTTCGGCGCTCTGCATTCCGGCCATTTTCTTTATATACAGGATCTGGTCCGTCATCGTCTGCTCTACAATGTGCAGTACTGAATTATGGGTAATAACATACAACGCAACCAGAGAAATCACCAGGGGAACAATTGAAGAGAGAAGGATATACCGCAGGACCTTGCCTCGTATGCCGGATAAGTACCTTCTTAATTTCATTAGTAAGCTCCATTACATGTATTAAACTGAAAACAATTGATATGTAGTAATTCACAGAATTCATTAGTATTAATATTCTACTGCTTTCGCTGCCGAAAACAATAAAAACGAAACTATAATTAATTATGTAAAAAAACCTCTATATATACACCAATATATGCAGTATCAATGTCAATTTTTTTATTCACCATTTTATGAAAAACTGATAATTCGCCCGTAATGTTCAGATATTTTGAACAACAAAAACATATTTTCCGAATTGTCGAAGCTTCAAAACTGATCTCGTTATACTGTACAATACACCCATGAATGTATTTTCTATTATTATAATGAACATCGCGATATACCTTTTCTTCATTCCCGAACGACAGGCATTACAGGAGTGTATCCATATTTATGTGAATATTAATTCCAGGAGGACACATGTGGTTCAAAATACGTGCAATGAAAAAATTTTTTATTGCCAAAACCCTCCTCATAAAAAGAATGATTGCATCATTTTCGTTTCGGAGAAAACTCATGGCACATGAAGACGCCGGCAATTATGCCGCGAAACATCCGGCAGGGAGAAAACCACTCGATTCCGTACAGGAGTCAGTTCAGAGTTCCGCAAAGAACGGAACCATTACCTGCGTTGCCGCTCACCGTATTGCCGAATCATGCGGAACATCACCTGCTGAAGTCGGGTTTACCATCGATTACAACGAATACCGCATCACCAGATGTCAGCTCGGCCTGTTCGGCTATGCTCCTGAAAAAAGGCTTGTTACTCCCGCAGAAACAGTATCTGAAGAACTGGAGAAGATACTGCGCTCATCCCTTAACGAAAAAGGGCGGCTGACATGCAGCAGGGCATGGGAGATAGCAGCAGCTCAGGGAATGAAGCGGATTGACATTTCGGCAGCCTGTGAAAAACTGGAAATACGTATCACCGCCTGTCAACTCGGAGCCTTCCGGTAACACAATAACCCTCTTCCATATATTGCAGGTCCGGAATACTGTCATCGATACATCTCCTGCAACACTGCTCCCGTCGAAAGGCATCTTTTCCTTGACGTTTTTCAAGATATATATAGGGTTCTCCCGTTTGCGTCAAAAACAGCCGGCACACTATTCCCGATCGGCGCAGCATTCCAATCACCACAGAAAGAGGTTACAAGGTGACAGTAAGCAAATACTGGATCGCATTAAACCAGGTTTCCGGAATCGGTCCTGCACACCTCATCACGCTTCACAAGATACTCCGCGAGAGGGAACTTTCCATCGCTGATATATTTTTTCTTGAGCCCGGAGAAATCCGTCACGAATTCGATCTCCCGGAAAAAACTGTTGAGTCGTTTTCCGCAGCACGGAAAATCCTTCCCCGTATTGACAATGACTACCTGAAGCTCCTTGAATCAGGTGTGGAAACCATCCTCTTCTTTGAGGATTTGTATCCCGAGAGGCTGACACGAATATTAAAAAACCAGCTCCCTCCGGTACTCTACATCTTCGGGAATAAAGATATTTTAAAAAAACGGGGCGCCGCGGTCCTTGGTGACAGAAATGTAAGCGAAAAAGGCGCTCTTATTTCATACCTCGCGGCAAAAAGCCTGTGCAGCCACAACATCACAGTAATAAGCGGTTTTGCCAGGGGCGCTGATCTTGTTGCCCACCGCTCGGCACTTGCACATAACGGAACCACCATCGCGGTACTGCCCCACGGCATGCTGAACCTCAATATGCCGGAATCCTTCGCCCCGGTATATGACCCTTCACGCACTCTTTTTATTTCACCATTTTCCCCATCAGCAGAATACTCTCCTTTCAATTCATTGTCCCGGAATAAAATCATCGCAGCCCTTAGTTATGCTGTGTTTATTGTAGAGGCCCCCGGTGAAGGCGGAATTTTTGAAGCGGGAAAATCAACCCATGAGACTGGCACACCTCTTTACGTAACAGAATATTCTCAATACCCCGACAGTGCCGCTGGAAACACCCGGCTCATACAGGAATATGGCGGCATTCCTGTCCGTGGAAGAATGGAACAGGAACACCTCGTTCCGAATCTCGAGAAACTTATTGGAACAGTTAAATTTGCTGACTAACCCCCACCCTGTAATACTGCAATTCCCTTTTTTCATATAATTATTACTAAAAAAACTTGACAGGAACCTGCCTTATTCGGTATGTTTCTACACGTAGAAACGTTTCTACTCATAGAAACATCACGGAAATGGTATATGGATACAATCAAGGAAATCGCGGAAGTCCTTTCTGAAACTGATGACCCGCAGCTTATTGAACATTTTCTCAGAAGCATTCTTACCGATTATGAAGCAGGCGAAATATCATCACGGTGGGAAATTGTGAAGCTCCTGGGAGAAGGAATGAGCCAGCGGAAAATTTCAGACAAACTGGGGACCAGCCTCTGTAAAATAACACGGGGCTCAAAGGAACTGAAAAAGAAAAACTCTTCATTTCGGGAGATGATGGAGAAATACAGGTCGTTACAAAAGAACTAACACATTTTTTTAAGGAGACTTCCAAATGAAAACAAAAATTACGCTGCTTGAGAAGGAAATGCCGCGCCAATGGTACAATCTTGCGGCCGACCTCCCTTCACCAATGCTGCCCCCCCTGGGTCCTGACGGAAATCCCGTTACCCCTGATCAGCTTGCTCCGGTGTTCCCGATGAACCTGATTGAACAGGAAGTAAGCCAGGAACGGTGGATCGATATCCCTGAAGGTGTCCTGGACCTCCTTTACCGCTGGCGCCCCAGTCCCATGCACAGGGCACGATATCTTGAAGAGGCCCTGGGGACCCCGGCCAGAATATATTACAAAAATGAAAGTGTGTCCCCCGCCGGCAGCCACAAACCCAATACTGCAGTTGCCCAGGCATGGTACAACAAGGAATTCGGCATAAAAAAAATAACCACGGAAACCGGCGCCGGACAATGGGGAAGCGCACTGTCATTTGCCTGCTCTCTCCTCGGCCTTGAATGCAAAGTTTTCATGGTTCGTATCAGTTTCGACCAGAAACCTTTCAGGAAGGTAATGATGGAAACATGGGGAGGCCAGTGCATCCCGAGTCCCAGCAACCTCACCAACGCGGGGAGAGAGGTGCTTGCAAAACATCCGGACACACCGGGAAGCCTCGGCATTGCTATCAGTGAAGCCATTGAGGCGGCAGTAACTGACGAACGCGGTGAAACCCGTTACGCCCTGGGAAGCGTACTCAACCATGTTATGCTGCACCAGACAATTATAGGACTTGAGGCCAAGAAACAGCTTGAAAAAGTCGGCGAGAAAAAAGTCGATGTTGTCATAGGATGTGCCGGTGGCGGCAGCAATTTCGCCGGTCTCGCGTTCCCCTTTATGACAGATAAAATCAACGGTGCGCAGATTGAGATTATTCCCGTTGAACCGGCATCGTGCCCAACCATGACCCGGGCGCCTTTCGCCTACGACCATGGGGATATAGCGAAGATGACGCCGCTACTTCCAATGCATTCTCTCGGCCACGCATTTGTGCCCCCGCCCATTCACGCCGGCGGGCTCCGCTATCACGGCATGTCGCCCCTTGTATCACAATCAATCGTTGAAGGACTCGCAACACCGATGGCGATTCATCAGAATGAGTGCTACGAAGCAGCGATGCTCTTTGCCCGCACAGAGGGGATCATTGTAGCGCCGGAAACAAGTCATGCCGTTGCAGCGACTATCCGGAAAGCAAAGGAAGCAAAAGAGGAAGGGAAGGAACGGGTCATAGTATTCAACCTGAGCGGTCACGGACTTATGGACCTCTACGGGTACGACAAATATATGCGGGGAGAGCTTACAGACTACGCGCTTCCCCAGGAGGATATGGACGAATCCCTTGCGGAGATCCGGGATTATCCGAAAGCTGAAGCACGAAAAACAGGGAAATGGTAAATCAGCATTCAGCAGGGGCAAAGCCCCTGCTGAATATATTTCATTTCCGGAACAGTAAAATGAAAATAACAGAATTTGACACCATCGCCGGATACTGCAGAATGCTGGGGCACAAAGTGCCCTTCACGTACTGCCGTTCCATGAAGGAAGGACTTCCCTGCAGTAAAATACTGGACTGCTGGTTTGAAATACTCCCGATTGAACAGTTCGTTACAGATCATTACACCCCTGAAGAACAGGAAAAATTTCTGCTTCCCTCAAAACCAAAGGTTGCCACCCTCATTGAGCTTATAGAAAAAGCAAAAAGAAGCAAATCCTGACATCTCTTTCCCTCATGCTGTAATTTCCTGCTGTAATAATATTATTATTACTAAAAAAATTTATTGAATATAAATACATATATTTAACAATTGATCACGCAATCGTCAAATGTACATATTATTCTTTCATGGAGGCCGCACAGGTAATAAAAATATAGAGAAATCATATATTACATCATTCTTCTGATTCATTCACTTTGGGGGGAGTGGATATCAGAACGCGCATACCTTCACGGTATCGTGCATCATTTTCATAAGGGATATTATCATGAATACTATTTCAAAGCCGCAGTCCCGCTCAATAGATTTTGAAAAATCATCACTTTTTATCGAAGTTCTCCGCAGCAATCATGCGCGTCTTATCAAGGTGTTTATCAGCATTGGACTCCTTGCAAACCTCGCAACTATTGCAATTAAACTCACCGGCGCTTCATCGGAATATTTGACCTTCACCAGCATCGGAATTGAACTTTCCATGATGGCTGTACTTATATTCATAAGCGTCCTAATCGCAAAAAAAGCAGGGGAAAAAAAATATTCAGCGTATCTCATCATCACCTGCATTATGCTTTCCCTGTGGATATTCCAGTATGTCATCTACGGCGCCACGGAACTTTTTGCGATCAGCTATATCATCCTTACCATGGGCATTTTTTATTTTGATGTGAAGATATCAATCTACACCTATATTTCCGTAATGATCGCACAGACTGTTCTGTTCATACTCCGTCCGGAACTGATTCCCCAGGGTCCCGTAAGTAATATCATTGTGCGCTACCTGATGTATACCTGGGTGGGTATCGGCGCCGCCGCCGGAGCAGGGGCCACGCGGAAGGTCCTGATCATGGCCATAGAAAATCACAACACAGCGGAAATGAATTTCAGCAACCTCAGGGAAATGGTGAAAACCGTTATCAACTCAATAGACGTACTGAAAATCCAGGGAAAACGCCAGCATGATGTCACAGAAAAACTGAACGACATCTCACAGAGCCAGGCGGCTTCAATGGAGGAAATATCATCATCCCTGGAAGAGCTCGCCGCCAACAGCGAATCGGTCAGCAATGTATCCCGGACACTCTATGAAGAGATGGGAATCGCCGTGGAATCGGTGGAGGACCTGAAAAAAGTCAATGACAAGGTGCAGTCGGTATCTACCGAGATAAACGACACCCTGGGCCGGGTCATGGAATTTTCCAGGAACTCCTCCAGCCATATCGCCCACACGAATGAAAAGTTCGGCATCCTGAAGGAAAAGAGCGCCAACATGTCATCATTCATACAGGTGATCAACGATATCGCCGACCAGGTTAACCTGCTCTCCCTCAATGCCGCGATCGAAGCTGCCCGTGCCGGCGACTCCGGGAGGGGCTTCGCGGTTGTCGCAGACGAGATATCGAAACTTGCCGACGCGACGACACAGAACTCCAAAGAAATCAGCCGTATAATCAACGACAACCAGTCCCTCATTGACGCAAGCAGCACCCTCATCAACGAGTCCTCCGGAATAATGCAGAGCCTGTACAATGAAGTGCTGCACATCCAGCAGGAAATCACCGAAGTCAGCAATCTTATTAATGACATCGACATCACCATCAAAACAATTAAATCAATGAACGCACGGATAAACGAATCCGGGAAAACGATTGAAAATTCCACCATGGAGCAGAAGATTGCCACGGATGAGTCAAGCAATAATACCGCCCAGGTTGCAAAGACAGCGCAGGAAATTGTCGGCATCTCGCTGGAGATAACTGAATCATCCCAGACCATTAACCGGATCGCCGACGACCTGGGGACATATTCATCAAAGATACTTGAGCAGTAAAAATTACTTACAGGAGAACAACATGGAAGCACCTGTACTATATGAAAAAAAAGACACCGCAGCTATTATAACACTGAACCGCCCGGAACGCCGCAACTCAATAAACCAGGACCTCCTGACACATCTTTACAACTACCTTGACGAGGCGTCGGGAAGCAGTGACGTTAATGTCGTGATCATCACAGGAAACGGAAAATCGTTCTGCTCCGGGATCGACCTTTCTGTAATAGGTACTGACGACCTTTTCGATCCCCGGGGAGACGGACGGGACATGCCGGATATATTTGCCGACTGCAAGAAACCGGTTATCGGCGCGGTAAACGGTCACGCCATTACAGGGGGATTTGAAATTGCCCTGAACTGCGACTTTCTCATCGCTTCAGAACTCGCATCTTTTGCGGACACACATGTAAAGGTGGGAATTCATCCCGGGTGGGGCATGACACAGCTTCTTCAGCAGGCTGTGGGCCAGCGCATGGCAAAACAGATGTCCTTTACGGGACAGTTTGTGAACGCCGCCGAAGCGCACCGGATAGGGCTTGTCAATGAAGTTGTACCCCATGAAAACCTTCTCCCCCGGTGCCTGGAAATTGCCGCACAAATCTCTTCGGTAAACCTGAACATGCTTCCCGTAATAAAGGGGCTCATTGAATGCAGGAACCGCGCCACGCATGATGAGGCATGCAGCCACGAACGGTTCGGATTCAGAAAATTCGTCGAAGAGAACCTGAAGAAGTAAAGAGAATTTCCGCGGGAGGATCAATGCGGCAACCAGTAACCGGAAAGATTTTTTACGGGGTGATATTTCCCTTCATCCTTATACCAAATGCCATACTGCTCATTGCGCTGGTTTTTCCCGTGCGTCTCGTGGTTGCGTCCTTCTGCGTCACCTACTGCCTGCTCCTCCTGTGGAAACAGCGCACCGTACTCTCCGACATTTTCTTTTTCATACAGATATTCACTTCATCAGTGATACTCATGGTTCTCGGAGCGATACTGATTGTGCCTGTTCCGTCAGCCGCGGAACACCCTGTGATGCCGACACTCCAGCTGCTGCTGGGGCTTGCGGCAGGCCTGGTCCTCGGGGTTTTCTGCAACTATCTTTTTTTCAGAAAAACGAGGGAGCGAAACATCTCCCTTGAAGTATACGGCATGGCGGCAGTATGTGTCATATATACACTTATTGCCGCCGCTGGAATCTTTATCCGATGACCAGCGACCTTACACATTAAAAAAGTCAACCGAGCTTTTCAGCATAGTGGCCATCTGCGCAAGACTTTCAGAACTCCCCGCCATTTCCTCCGCCCCTGACGCGTTGGTCTGGGTAAGTTCATTGATGTTTTCCATGGAACGGTTCACTTCAAGGATAGCGTTTTTCTGTTCTCCCGTTGACATTTTTATCTCCTCAGATTTCCCTTTCAGCATTATTGCGTTCTCTTTCACCACGTTGTTTGTGGAAACCTGGGCCTTCATGTTTTCCGAAACCTCCTGCATCCCCCGGTCAATAATCGCCACACCCTCAATTATCCCCTGAAGCATGTTCGTCGCGGCATGGATCTGGGCCAGACCATTTTCTATCTCCTGATTGTTCTGTGTAATAATATTGCTGATTTCCTTAATACTACTTGCTGTCTGGTCCGCGAGTTTTGAAATTTCATCAGCAACAACAGCAAATCCCCGCCCGGCATCACCTGCTCTGGCAGCTTCAATTGCCGCATTAAGAGAAAGAAGATTAATCTGGTCTGAAATATCATTTATAATATTGACGATATTGATCATGTCCTGGGAACTGTCAGTAATGTTTTTCATGGTGCGGTTCATCTCGACGAGAGAGGTTTCACCCTTGTTGACATCGCTTGCTATTTTTTCAGTGATTGATATTGCCGCCATTACAGAGTTGCTCATGGTGTCGATAAAGGACGACAGGTTCTGCATGGAATCGATCAGATCAAGAAGGCTTGCAAACTGGTTTTCCGAATTTCCGGAAACATTATCAATGCTTGAGGACACTTCTTCAACTGACGCCGCGACCTCTTCCACCGTTGCGGCCTGGCTCTGGGCGTTGTGGGAAAATGACTCAGCCGATGTGGACATTTCCTCCGCCGATGCCGCAAGCTCCGTGGAAAGCTGAATAATGCTGCCGATGACCTCCCTGAATTTTTCCAGAAGTATCACCATCGCTGTAGCAAGCATACCCGCCTCATCACCGCCCCTTATAACCAGAGACGATTTAAAATCACCCTGCGCCATTTTCACCAGCACCTCCCGCGCCTCACGTATGGGAGTTATTTTCAGCCTGATAATCCTGGTGATGACAATCACCGCGACCACTGTCCAGAACAGGCCCTGCACAACCATTTTCCACGCGAGGGAGGATGAAAAATCCGTCACCATCTGCACACCTTCCGCCCCTCCCTTCAGGGCAACCTGTTCAGCAAGCTGCATGTGGCTGATTTTAATTGAGGCGACAGTAAGAATGAGACCGATGAGAAAACACGCGATACCAATAGATACAGAAAGTTCCGACACAAGTGAACTGAGGGGGGTCCGTGTTTTTTCCGAGAGGACTTTATGCACCGAATCGAATATCCGGTTCAGAGAAAACCGTTTCACCATGTAGTCAAGCACCTGATTATAGTATATTACCGAAAATACCATAACCACAACCCCTGCGACCCACAGATTTATGAGCTGCAGAAATGATATTCCTGCGATCATGTTGACGCTGATACTCGCAAAAATGAATCCGAGAATCCATCGTATCAATATTGATATAGAGCTCAATACCGCAAAACTTGAGAAACGTTCCCGTACGCGAATCACCAGATCGTCATCCGGCAGGCCCGTGTCATCATACACCCTGCCATACTGGACAAACGGCCTGTAGATATACACAACCCACACAACATTAATTATCATAAAAATTACGACAAGAATCCCCACCGTAATAATGAAAGCAAGAATCTGTTCATCGGCCAGATGTGCCGAGGCAACATACATCGCGGCAACAACAGGAACTATCAGACAAAAACTAATAACATCAGTAGCGAGGATTGTGTTGCGGATAAAAAGGCGCACCAGTGATTTTGCAGATAAAATTTGACCCACAATGGACCTCCCGTATGGCACAGAAATGATCTCATCGCAGATCCCCTTATGGTATGACAATTATTCAGGGTTCCTGCCATATACCGCACACATGTTTTTTTCTTGTCGATATAACCCTGAAAACGAACTGCATACTACCATGTGTAAAATCATTCAGCAATACTTTTTTTAACACTGGTACTGTTCAGCCCGAAAATAATCATTTCCCGTACAATATTAGTTTTCAACAGAAATCCTCCCGAAATCACTCAAAAAAAAATATCCTTCCGCTTACCATTTTTTTGTCATTTTCCATTCAAAAACAGCACTACATACCAGACAATAAAATCGCATATCTCTACAGTGAAATGTTTTTATAGCCAGACACA
>ERZ795048.1584-NODE-1584-length-19978-cov-18.186518_pt1 | contig 19978 bp, 1 predicted proteins | sample MGYA00375132_ERZ795048 | MGnify/ENA primary metagenome ERZ795048 (study PRJEB30177, sample SAMN05720225) | activated sludge metagenome | isolation source: Anaerobic digester | place: Hong Kong | collected 2014-12-17 ... | reverse complement strand
AAGAATAATGTTGTTAACTCAGATAACTGGAAGATAACAAAGCAGGTTGCCAAGATATATAATCTCAGACCATCATCAGTAGGTAAGACTCCTGCTGAATACAGCAAACTTATAGATGATGAATATAAGAAGAATGAGAATATGATTGGCTCAAAGAAAGATCATGAGATAGAACTTGATAAGATATCTGCTATGTCAGCAGAGATGGCTGAGATAATAGGTAATGAAGTAGGAAAAGCTCAGAATGGATTATATCTTGCAAAAGATCCAAGGAACAGATCAATTACTCCATCAGGAATAAAATATACTCCTGACTATACCGGATTCGGTATAAACTATATGAATAATTATGTACCATCAATACCATTTCAACCAAAAAGATGGTCAGATAAATATCTGACAAATTATCAGGAAGAAAGATTTGGATTAACTGATGATGAATATGACAAATTAACACCATTACAAAAAGGCAGTCTTGAGATTAGATCTGATTTCCGTAATGCAATGCCTTGGAATTGGGGCAAGGGATTTAGTTATGATGATCGTGGAAGAAAAGTCTATTCTGATGGTGTAATTCCAGATAACTCATTACCAATAAATAAAGCTTATCCTATTATATCAAGAAAGGTTGATACAAGCATTGATCAGTTACCTAGATTAAACCTAGCATCAAGAACAGGTAATAGATCAAATATACCATCAAATTTTGCAGAAGGACAAACATTATGGTATGATAGAGATAATGTAAAGTATACTCCTCCTACAGGAGATGAGGCTGCATTATCACCAGAATTCTTAATAGATCAATATGTAAACAATACTGCATCAAGAACAAATCCTAATATTGATTTTGGTGAATTTACACCAGATGAGATATCGTTGCCTGAGATTAAGACAAAAAATACAGCTAATTTGAAGAATATAGGTCAGACTGCATTAGGATTAGCACCAGTAGCAGTAAACGCATTCTTAGCTGCAAAGACAGCAGCAGAAGTACCGGATAAAGTAAAGTTACCTAGATTACATCATGACCCTGTTAATCCAAGACTTATTGATCCGGCTTATCAGGTACAGCAGGCAAAGGATTCATTTGCTACTGCCAATGAAGCAATGTCACAGATATCAAAAAAAGACTACTTAAGAAGGAGAATACAATCAGCTACTGAAGAAGGAAAGGTAACTAGTGGTATAAGAGGTCAGGCTTCAGTAACGAATGCGCAGTTACTTAATCAGGCAGAGCAGATTAATAAAGAGTCAATGATGCGTACTGATGCAGCTAATCTTGAAGCTGCTATGCAAGAAGAAAATATTAATGCAGCTAATAAAGGAGCATGGCAGACAAGTAGAGACTTCTATATATCTAATCTTGGCACTATGGCAGGTGAAATAGGAAGAGACTTAAGGTTAGAAGATGCAAATGAATTATATAATGATCGGTTATTTAATGTGATGAATGAGGGATTTAAGCCTCAAGGATATACATGGGATAGAAGCGGTAATCTTATCAAGATATCTGATGGTGTATCTATTCCTTCTACATTAAATGTTAATACTACTTCCACAAACCCTCATTATCTTAATCCTAGTGATGCTGCATACCAGGGAACAGAAATAGAAGGATATACCAATCATCTTACTAATCCTTATAATGCATCAAGGAAAAGGTTTTTACAGTCATATTATTCAAATCCTAAAGGATTATACTAATGAATCGATATTATAGACCATCGGCGCCTAAGTACACTAGTCAGTTTGTAGAAGAACAGTATCCTACAGATATGATGCTTGGTGTTATGAATATGAAAGCACAGCAACAGTCTGAATTTGCTAAGTCAGTTGGCACATTACAGGCTCTTGCATCATCAATACCAAATGGATTACGTACTGAAACTATGGCTCCTATGGTACGTGATGACTGGTCTAATAAGATTAGAGATTGGTCTACGAAGAATATGAATAACTATGATTCACCACAAGCAATAGCAGAACTAGCTTCATTACATACGTCATTTCAAAGTGATCCAAACATACAGCTATTAAAGAAAGATGCAGCAGATAGTGAGATGTATGTTAAGATGCTTATGCAGTCAGGAGCAAGTGATATTGATATGAATATTGACGAAAGAACTGGTACGCTTGCACAATTTCAACCTGGAGATTATTATCAGCCATATAGACCATTTATAAAAGATCCTGATGTAACAAAGAGAATACTTGAAGAATTTTCGTTAGTACCAGAGAATGAATATACATCATCATACCTGAGTTATACACAAGATGCACAAGGCAATGTAGTTCCTATACATGGTACACAGACAAGTAAACGTACCAATGAAACACAGTATGATGTTACTATGCAGAACTTCATACAGAGAGGACTTGAAGGCAAAGAAGATTGGGCTGTATATCAGACAGAGAAGTTCAAGCGTATGTATGGTAGAAAGCCAACTGCAGAAGATTGGTATAACATAGTAGCACCTGTTGCATCAAGAACAAAGGAAAAGGATTATGCGGATAGGTGGAGTCCTTATAGTGGTGGTGGATCAGGAAAAGAACAAGAAAGTCCTTTAAGCGGAGAAACTGCTAGAGGTAAAATAGTAGATACTCCAAAGGAATATATGGATGTTACCAAAAGCGATTCACGCAAGATGGCAAGAGCTGCAAAAGATCCAGGATTTACCATAGAGAAATATCCTGAGTGGTATAATATCCATAATATGATGCTTAATGATCCAAAGACTAAGAATGCATATAGTCAGATTGATAACTGGAACGACAGGTTTAAGTTTATAAAGAAAAACTATTTAGATAAGACTGCCACAGACACATATGATAAAAAATATCATTTAAATACTGAAATGTTTACTCAGGATACTGAAAAGGATAAGTATGCAAGATACTTTGGTATAGTAAACGAAAAGGGATTTATTGAAGAAGAACCAGTTGCAGAAACATTAGCGGGAGAGTTAATATATGATTATAATAAAGGAGAAGAAGTACAAGAAGTAGATAAAAAGAATATTGCAGCAAAAGGTAATCATGTTAAAATAAAGGGAAGGACATCACCTAATTTTATTGGAAAAGCAATAGCGCCAGGATTAATTACAGTAGAAGTAGGTAGGGGGAAGAAAGCAGATATATATCAGATACAAGACGCTAATTATGCTGAAGAAGAAAGAGAGGCGTGGAATTATATGGGGTATCAAAGAAGCATTAGTGGTGTAGGGGATGGATTTGTATTAGATATATATAATACAGGGCAATATAAGATAACTGATAAAACTAATGCAGATTATGGAGCAAGAGGAGATGCATCAATGCTTAATGCCGGTTATCTTAATCAATTATATGTTATACCAATGATAGATCAGTCAGATGGCGGTAGATATAAAGTAAAAGTATTTGCTGATAATCCTTATGGTGTAGATCCAGAAAATGCAGCATCACTAATGTTTAATTCTCAGAGTCCATTATTATTAAAAGAATATAATTTTTCTGATTTTGGTGGTGATGTAGAGGCATTACATAAAGCTATCGTATCAGATGCAGACCCAAATAATCAAAATAGCTTATTATATAAAAAAGAAGCAATAATCGGTAGATAGTAATTTAATAACATATTAATAAATGGCAGATAATCTAGCTAATGGATTGTCTCCTGATAAGATGGCTAAAGGGATGGAGCCACAATTAGGAAACAATGTAAAAGAAAGCTACAAACCGTTAATCCCTGGTGAAACAATAGTTACAAAAGAAGAGTTTAATAAGAAGAGGTGGGGTAATGTTTTTGGCGAGACATATACCCCACAATATTTTGGTAAGTTCTATAAAGGAACTGCCTATTCTCCTTCACCTGAAACAATGCAAGGAGAGAATCAACCATGGACATCAAAGCTAGGAAGAGGTGTAACAACAAACTTTGTAGGGATATTTACAAAGGCTGGTACTATGCTTAGTGAAGCAGGTGGTGGATTATTTGACCTTGTTACTAATATTGACCCTGAGTTAGCACAAGAGAGAAAAGATAAATATGGCACATACTTTCCTCATCTCTTTGAGAACTTTATGACAAAGGGATTTAAGTATGTAGAAGAGGATCTGCTTGAAAAGAATTGGCTGCCTGTATATGGTGGTCAGAAATATGAATCAGGCAGTCTTTGGACCAGGATGGGGGATATGAAGTTTTGGTCATCTGATGTAGCTGATGGTATTGCCTTCGCAGTAGCAGCATTAATGACAACAAAAGGATTTGGTGCTGCAGCTAAAGCATTAAAGATGACTAAGGTTGTCAATGGTGCTGTACAATTAAGCGAGAAAGGTAAGTTATTCCAGACACTAGGTACTATTATAGCTAATACTCTTGGAGAAGCAGCACTAGAAGGATATGATAATCTTAAAACAAGCAGGGAGGTTATAGCTAATAGAGATTATAACCTTGCCTATGATATGCTTACTCCTGAACAAAAGCAAGAAGTAAATCAGAGAGTAGGACCATATGCAGCCAATGTATTCAATGCTAACGCTGCAATGCTGTTAGTACCTAACCTTATACAGGCTAGATTCTTTATTGGACCTGTTAAAAGCAGTTCTCAGAAGATAATAAAGGCTGTTAAGACTGGTAAATTTAAGGCTGAAGATATAAGTGTATTAAGGAATACTCTTAAGAATGGTGCAGTAGGTGTTGTATCTGAAGGCCTGTGGGAAGAAGGTATGCAGCAGGCAGTACAGAATTACGAGAAGTCTAAAGCAGAAGGAAAAGCATTTTTAAACAGAATACCAGGATATGGTTATGAATGGGTAAATAACTGGTATGATCTGGAAGGTCAGCAGTCTATGCTTATTGGTGCTATAATAGGTGCTGGTATGGGTGCTCCTAGAGGTGCTATTGATGCTATACAAGAAAAAGCAGTAGGCACGGCATTTCAGAATAGATATAACGCATTGCTTAATGGTACTATGGCTGTTGCTGACGAAGCAATGATAAACTTTAAGCATCCATACAGATTATTTGATTCAGTAATAAAAGATGAAGATGGTAATGAGAAAAAGATAAAGACTATCATTAATCCTGCTACTGGTAAGGCTGAGGTTGATAACAATAAGTTTATAAAGATGCTTCAGGCTGATGCTTTTAATAAGGAGGTAACAGAGAACCTTCTTATGGCTGCATTAAATAATGACGAGATACAGGAGAAGTTTTTCATTAATCAGGCATTACAGAATTTCTTTTACAAGTATGCATCTGATAATATTTTTGATACTAGTGATGAGGCATTAGAGTTTATGCTTAAGCAAAGCAAGCTTGATGAGATGGCTCAAGATCCAGACTTAAAAGCATTGGGTTATGACTTTGATTATATGTCAGGTAAACTTAGGCAGATGAAGTCTGAGTGGGATATGCTTAATCAGAAGATAAACAGCATAGATGACATAAACAATGACACTGATGAATACAGAACATTTAGGCAGAAGGTAGATAAGGCTGCACTTTATAACAGGCTGAAGCTATTATGGCTTGATGAGGTAGCCGGTAATATAAAAGACCAGGATCAGGTTAATACTATAAGAGAAGATGCAAGCAATGCACTTAGCATACTTGAGGATAGGACTGAAAGAAAGAAGTTATATGAGGAATATCTTAAGACAAGAGATGTAACTACTGACTTACAACAGAAGTATGATGCTGCAGTAAAAGAAGACGCTAATTCTGTTACATCAAAGATGTATAAATATCTCCTTGATGAAGAAAAAAAGATTTATGGATCAAAGAAGATGCATGATGTTCTTACTATAACAGAAAGGCCAATAGATAGAACAGGAATACTAGGCTTAAAGAATCAGCATTATTTTAATCTTGCTGCAGATGCTATTGTAGGTATGCGATTAGAATCAGCAATGCAGGAAGCAGTATCTCCTGCCGGTAAAGCTGATTTACTTGATATAGTAAACATACTTACAGCACCTATAGATACTACAGTAGAGTCAACAGGTAAACTTGATATAAGTCAATCTGATATTGATGCTATAGATGCAATAATACCAAAGCTCAGAGAAAAGCTAGAGTCAGAACGTAATACAATAGAGCAGATAAATAAAAGACTTACTGAGGCTGCTGATGAGGAATTTGCTGAAACAAATAATTCTGACGTATACACTAATGTACAAAGAGATATAGATGCTAATATAGGGAGTATTGATGCAAGGCTTAAGAGGTTTGACGAGGGGCTTAAAAAGCTTGGTGAATTAAGGAGTCAGATAGTAGATCTTCCACAAGGAAAAGGACTGCTTAATTACAGGGATAATGTATCAAAGCTTGAAAAAGATGATGATATATTCCTGCGTAATGTAGCTGAGATACCTATACAGGAAACAAAAGATGCAATAGCAATAGCAAATAATACTACTGATTATGCTAACTATCCCAAATTAAGAGAACTGCTTGATAAACTGCTTGAGCAGAAAGAACTCTATGAAAAGACTGATCTTAAAGAAAGATTAAACAGGAAAGCTTTTAAGGGTTACATGGAGATGCTTGATAAGGCTATTGCAAGCCTTTCTGATGACTTCATGAATGCAGTGAGGGATAGATATAACTATGATAAGAACGCTGATCAGACTAACCAGAAGAGTGCAAATAAGAGAAAATTCAGAGCATTAGGGATAGATATAGAAGCCACAGAAAATAATGGCATAGTTGACCAGGAATTATTTGAAAGAATATCAGATATAGTAGGTGCATCAGTAGTAAATGGAATATTGCAGAAAGCAAAAGATGCTGGTGATATTGACTCTGAGTATCTATATCATGAGATTTTCGCTGATAAGATTATAGCATTATTAAAAGAGAAACTGGCTTTAAATAAAGATTTAAGATCCTCTTTTGATGCATTTATTAAAGATAAGTTCAGTAGAAGTATAGATGATTTTGAGATAGCATATACTCCATTTACAAGTGAAGTAACAGGAAGGAGATACCTTGACAGGCATAGAGCAAAACCGAAGAAGATGTTCTATACTATGCTTACTAATATCATTGGTGCTCCTGATCCAGACTATATAGAACGTAGTGCTACTGATAAATACTTGCTTAATCACGATATACTACAATACTATGAAAGTTTAAAAGCTGAAACCAATACAGGATATCCTGATCTTAACAAAGAGGCTATTACTAATCTTGTAGCAAAGGAAATAACAGTACAGGCATTCGAGGAACTTATAGACACTGTTAATAGCGACTTTAATATAAGAGAGCATATTGAAAAAGAGAAAGAGATATATGCAGAACTTAAGATAGGATTAACAAACCAGCAGATACATGCAGAAAGGCAGATAGCAAGTTGGTGGAAGAAGAAGCTTGATCCTATAAACTATGGTGAGAAAGACCAGGCAAAGAGAGAAAGCACCTACTATAAAAATTGGGCTTTTGTAAAAGGTAATGCAGGAACTGGTAAGACACAGGTATTGATTAATATATTACTTAGAACAATAGGCATAAAGCCTTCTGAGGTACAGTTTATAGCACCTCATCAAATGGCATCTGATATGCTTAAAGATCAATCATTATCTACAAATGATCCTATACTTGAAAAAGACTTTGAGACAGTACCTGATAGCGCGAAAGTAATAGTCATAGATGAGATAGCTGCTTTTACTGATAGTCAGTTATCGATTATGGCAGAGAAGATCTTTAATATAAATAAGCAGCGTAACAGTGAAAAGAAAGAAACATTAAAGGTTATAGTACTTGGAGATCCTTCACAGGTACAGGTTAACCAGGATGAGACACTTGTGTCACATCAACCTGCTATTAACGAGGTAACAAAGACTGGTATTGAATATATATACCTATCAGATCCTCTTACTATAAAGTTTAGGAGCATAATTACTGAGATAAATGAATTCCTTGAAATATTTGAAGGTAGCAAGAAAGACGTAAGAGGTATTACTGTTTATTCATCTGCTGATACTGCAAGAGTAGGTGGGGTTGCTATTGGTGTGCAATCTGGTGATATGGGTCATATGATGAATATGATAGAACGTCATAAGTCAACAAAACGGTCACGTATAGTAGTAGTAGCAGATAACAGACAGAAAGAAGAATTTATAGCAAAGCACCCTGAATTAAGAGATGTTGTTTATCGTTATGATGAGATAGCCGGTATTGAACGTGATGAAGTATACATAGCATTTAGTAAAGATGATTTTAAATACAGAAACGATATAAGGATACAGGATTACAATTCTGCACTTTATACTGCTGCTAGCCGTGCTAAACAATACATATTCGTAAACAATAATTTAAATGACTTTGGAAATGCTGTAAGAATGGATATGTATGATAAGTTCTTTGGAGATAAAACAAAAGGTTATCATAAGATATACAATGATGCTATACAGGAAAGAAAAGAAGCATATGAAAGAAGACTTGAGGCTGAGTCTACAATACTTAATGATGGAGTTATTAAACAGAAAGTTAAAAAGGATAATGTAACAAAAGAACCTATAAAGCAGCAGAATGATTTTAGGGATAAAGATATAGATGATCTATATCAGGATATGGAAGAAGATGATTCTGGTGAGAGTGAAGAGGATTCATCTGAGTCAGTTAAAGAGATAGCTATATCAATACCTGCATTAAAAGGAAAATATACTCATAAAGTGGCATATTCCAGTGGCGCAGGATTAAACTATCTTAAGCAACCCAAAAAAGATCAGGTAACATTAAAACCACGATTAACAAAGGATTCTCCGGTAATATATTTTATTACCGCAAATCAATATGACAAGTCATCTCCTTATACTATTCATATACTAGGTCAGTTATATAAGGCAGATGGTACGTTAATGGATGAATATGCACATCTTGGAATAGTTAGTAATGCTGAACTTGATGGTGAATTATCATTTCTGAAGAAAGAGGCTGATTCAAGAAACAAGTTTGGATCAATAACTGACTGGAGAAAAGGTGTAACATCAATAAGAAAGAAAGCAACAAAAGACGATCATGTTCTTGCTTATGGTAAGCTTAAGATAGCAAAGCCACTTGAATATAAGTATTCTGCTACAAAGAAGATGTCAGGTAAAGGATGGCTTACTAAGCTTATTGATACAGTAAGAGTAAGACTTAACAGGGCAACTAATGAAGGTCTTACATTAAACATAAGGATATTTACTCAGAAAGAACTTGCAGATCCAAAGTATTCAAGTATTGCTGATAAGAAGTTATCTGCTGGTATGCCATATCTTATTATAAACAGAAAGACAAAAACAGGTGAGGCTGCTACTACTCAGTTTGTAAGGTTAGATCCTTCAGGATTGCCATTTGATCATGAGACCGTTGTTAAGTTAAAGCCATTTGTTGAGTCACTTAGAAGGGTAATTGCTATTACAGGTAAGTATGATAATGGTACACTTGGAGATAAGCAGTTTAATAGTCTTATACACTGGTTTGCTAGATCATATAAGTTTGAGGGAGATGTTATTAAGAAACAGTATGACAGACCATATGAAGATTATGCAAAACAAGAATTAAAGTATCGACTTAATCTTACTAAGGAGGAATATAGCAATATAGCATCTCTTATTGATCCTATTATAAAAGGATATTACGGAAAAGGATCTGTACGAAAGACTGTTGCATCAGAGGCGGCAATGAGAGAAGCGGGTTATAAAGATGAGGGTACTATAAAATATACGTTTGTTAAAAACAAGAATGCAGAAGATGGTTCAGGATATATTGTAGTGACTGATTCTGCTGATCCTGAAGCAAGAAAGAGATACGAAAGAGAAGAATCGTTGGTTGCCGGAGCAGGAGAGGCACAGAAAGCTTTAAATCTTATTGCAAAGGCTAATAGTACAATTAATGGTAAGACAATAAGAACAGAGAGACTTAAGTTTAGGAATACTGCAGGAGATAAGGCTGAAGGAAGATATGTTATTACTGCAAAATCCATGTTTTCAACATCAGATAATAATGTAGGATACTATGATGCATTAAGAAAGCTGTTATCTGAGAATAATATTTCTATGCTTAAGGATTCATATACTGATCCTGAAACAGGTGAAGTAAATGAAGTATATGATTCTCCGTGGATAACAGAAAAGAATGTCCTTGCTGCAGAATATTATCTTATGCAGGAAGGAATACTTGATGAAGAAAAGAAAGAAAAGTTATTCCAGGAGCATCATAGAGATCCTATCACTCTTGATCAGTTAGATAATATAGTCAATATAAGCAGTAAGGCTAAAAAGCACAAGACATTAAGGATGCCATTACCAATGTATGAAATAAACAGATTGGGTAATGATGTGCTTGGTAATATCGATGAGCTTGAATCAATGCTTCAGACGAGCCTAACTGATATCATTGAGGGAGAACTATCAATAGAAATAGATGATGTCATAGAAAGGCGAGAACAGGCATCTAAAGAGAAAACAGAGACACATGATGAAAGAACAAAAAGGCTTGCAGCATTAGCTGATGAGATAGGTGATGAACTTGATGGGTCTAGTCTGTCAAAAAGAGTAGAAAAAGGAGAAGAACCAGGAAAGGATAAGCCAAAATTATTTACAGATAGCGAACTCAACACTATTGATAAAGGTCCTAATGTAAGTCAAAGACGTATTATAAGAGAAATACGTAGAAGTATACCTGGGATAAAAGATGTAGAAATTAAGTTCTTATTAAAGCATCAGATAGATGCATTAGCCGAAAGACCTGCATGGGGATTATTTAAGGATGGAGTATTGTATCTTGTTAAGAACACTGATGAGACTGTTTATAGAAATGTTGCAAGACATGAGGTGTTTCATAAGATATGGAATGAATACTTTACTGAATCAGAGAGAGAAAAAATAAGAAGTCTTGTAGAAAAAGAGTTTCCTGATTATAAATCATTCGTAAGAGATCTTACCGAAGACTATATAATAGAGGAATTCCTTGCACGTAAATACCAGGAATGGAATAATGGATTACTTAAAACAATAGGAAATGAAATAAGGAGCTTCTTTGAACGCATACTAAGACTACTTAAGATATATGTAGATCATACAAACGCTATTGAAGATATATTCTTTGGGGTTAAGTATGGCAGTTTTGTTACCAGGCATAGTATTGCAGATAACACAACTAGATTAATGAAGGATATTCTATTAAAATTTGATGATATGGAAACATATCTATATAGTCTTGATAGGGTAATGAAGGATTTAAGAGAGTATAGATTACATGGTGTTGCAAGTATAAGCGGTCTAGTATTAACTAATAAGGAGATATCAAAGCGATTATTAGAAGACTATCAGTATACTGTAGACTATATTCTTAAAGACAAGAAATCACCAGCCGCATTAAGAACAAAAGCACAGCTTAATCTTATAATCAAACACTATGAGGATTTAAAGAACGATATATATCCAAGATTTAATACGTTTGCTGGAGGTGAATATATATCGGAGCTTACTGAAGATGCAAAGCAGGAAATATACGAGAATAAAGCTGGCGATAATCTGTCAAGGCAGATAATAGACAATGAATATCATAATACTGAAAACGATATATCACACGAAGTAAAAGAACTATTGTCATACGTTGCTATATATAAGCCCGATAAGACAACTATAGATCATTTGTTATCATGGCGGTATGTATATGTTAAGGCTCTTGCTATGTTTGGCAATATGCCATTAGATCAGGATACAAGTAATGATCTTAATGTGCTTAAGAAGATGATAGACGAATCAATGAGGTCTAAGAATCTTACTGCTGCAGAACAAGCAATACTTGCATATTTCAAAGATGATGTTATTGGTAATGTAATTAACAGAGTAACAGAAGATGGTCATCTAATAACAAATGAAGGTAAATATATTACATCTGATGTATTTGTATATAAGAAAGGTGGTGATGTAACAGATATTAAGCATATTCACGACAGAAGAATAGATAACGATGAGGTATTAACTATAGTAAAAAGACCTGGAGAAGAAGAAACGTCTATTGAGTTTGCTGATAGAATAATGGCACAAACAGGGCTTTCTATTGATCAGATAGGAGCATTAAGTAAGCAGCAATACTATAATAACATCTGGAATAAGTTTGTCAATCACTTTAACTCACACAGGCAAAGAGATCCACGTATAGGCGAAAGAAAGATACATTATGGATCATATAAGATACGCTACATTTTTGCCAGGGGTAATGCAGTAATAAATGGTATAAGAGATAACCTAGCAAATATTATAGGCAATAAGATACCTGATCAAAAAGCATTTATAAATATACAGAATCAGATACGGCAGTGGTCTAAGGATTATGAAGGAAACAATCTTGATTTCGTAAAGGCATTTCTATCATATATAGGTCTTCCTGAATACAATAGTGATTTAAGAGATTATAATGCAGCGCTTATTGTACAGGATATTAAGAGCGTCTTTAGTGATGGAGGTAATATAGGTAGACGATTTGGTGAAGATTATATACCACAGATTGAAAAGACAAATGATAAAGATGAAGCTCTTGCTGAAGCAGAGGCAGGATTAGTAAATGAGTTAACTGTTGAAGACATATTAGAAAACCAGGAAACATCATTCTTAAATGATCTTACAGATGCTATAGCACTTGTTGATAATCTATCCAGAGTACTTGCATCAAACGATGCTAAGAACAACCGTAGATTCAATGCTGTGTTATCAAGTCAGGGTCATAGAAATATATTCAACCTAATAAATAGTAAGAATGGAATAGAAGGAATGAATAGTGTTAAGAGAATGGATAAGTATAAAAAGCCATTCTTTAAGAATAACATATTTATCAATGGAATAAATAAGATATACAGGCTAATAGATGATGACGGATTTAAGTATGACTCAGTATATGGTAATGAGTATCCAGTACAATACAGAAATGAAAAGAGAGAGGATCATAATTTTAGGACGTTTGTACTAGGTTTTATTAATGATGTATCTCATTCAAAGAAAAACAATCCTACATATACTCAGTTTATAACTCCTAACGAAAGAAAAACTCCTTTTGGAGTAGTAGTTAATGTTCTTAAGCGTGAACAACTGCTTGATTCTATAAAAGCATCAATAAATCAGATATATGATAAGATAGAACATTATGATAAGAGTAGTAAGAATTATAAAGGTGAAAGAAACTTCTTCTTAGGATTTGATATACTGCCAAAAGTACTTGGCGATAGAACGGTAATAAGAAATCAGAAAGATCTTACTAATTCTAAGGCTGAAATCAAAGCGGGAACAAAGACAAAGAATGATTATGTATCAGTAGAAGGACTAGCAATAGAAATATATAATGCACTTAATGAGAGATCGAAAGAGCTTACTCAGAGTATTATATATGATAGGATGCCATTTGATACTAATCTGCCAAACGAATCTAAGCTTGATGAAATAGTAGACAGAGTTCTTTATGAAGATTATACGGTTGGAAACATACCTAGTGTAGAAACGAGTTATGGCGGTAAGACGGTTAAACATCTTAAGCTTACACAAACATGGAAAGAGTTTGAGGAAGAGAATGAGGAAAAAGACATAGATAGGTCTACTGCATTTGACAGGGGTGATGAAAAAAGATATATGATAGAGCCTGAACATATACAGGCATTGGTTTCATCATACTATATCAATAACTACGTTAATAGCTATCATTTCTCTCAGTTAGTAGCAGGAGATCATTCATCATTTAAAGATGTTAAGGATTATGTAAAGAGGCTTTCAATAGCATTTGCACCAGGCAAGAACGGATATGTGCATGATAAGTATGGAATGAATAAGTATTCTAGAACAGCAGTCATATCCGATCCGGTAAATACTAAGGAAGAATTACGGAACTTCTTTAAGGCAATAGTAGGTGATGATCTATCAAACAGTGATCTTGAAGAAATACTTAAAGCCTATCCAGAAGATTTTAAGCCTGCCGATTCACAGGGATTCATGCTTCCTGAGAGAATGGATGATATCAACTATGGGTTTGGTGAAAAGTTTGGTAATGTACTTAAAGGAGTATACTATCATATAGAAGACGATGGCAATGCAACGGCATTTAAATACTCACAGATAGTATTATCGAATGATATATGTGAAAAAGGTAAAGATGAAAACGGAGATCCTATACTTACACCTCTTGGCAAGTTACGTAAGAAGATGCGTGAAAACAAAGACGCACAAGGTAATCCTGCTCCTATAGATGAAGTAATATTTGATAGCGGTGTTAAGACTGGTAAGCCGTCAAGACAGAATACATGGAGTGATCTAACAGATACCGACAGTGGATTTATTCCTGAGTCTATTATAACAGTTGATAACTCTGATTATCGTGTTCAGTTTAATCCTGAGTCAACACTAGAGGCAAAAGTATCACTGCCAACACAGTTATCATATATCATGAATCTTTATGGTGTTAATGATACTATAGCTGATAATATATATAGCTCACTTGCTGCAATATTTAAGAATAACTTTGAGGATCTTCAGTCATGGATGACTCCAAAATCACTGAAAGAAGTAATAACAGAGTTCTTAAAGCATGTAAAGCAGGATAATGTAGCTAATCTGATATCTGAAGGTGTTGATATAAATTTCCCAGGCATTGTTGATAACGTGTTAACTCATTACTTATCGTCAATATTTGACAGGACGATTAAGACTAAGTTTACAGGGAAAGATTTAATACTACAAACTGCAGTAGGATCTCAGAAAATATTTGAGGAAGAAGGTGTGACTCTTAGTGAGGATATGAAAAGAGAGCCACAGATAAAGAGAGATGAAAATGGTCGTTTCTATGCAGAGGCATTTGTTCCTAGAGACATGGTTCCAGATGATGTTGCAAGGAGAATAGATGAAGCATTATCAAGAGGAAAAATACCAGAAGACTTCTTCTTTTATAAGCCTGCAAATAAAGAAGAGATTAAGACTGCTGATCTGTTTGGGTTCAGGATACCGTCATCAGAAATGCATAGTGGTATTCCTATTAAGATAGTAGGATTCTATGATTCACGTAAGACGAATGTTATTGTAGCGCCACGATTACTAGTAGCGTTACATGGTTCAGACTTTGATATAGATAGTCTATTTACAGTACAGCGTAAGACTGTTCCTACATATGAAAGATCAAATGGAAGACCTATAGGATATGAGTATGATGAAAAGACTGGTAGGTATGTATTCCAGGCTAATCCTAAGTGGCTTGAAGATGAATTAAAGAAAACAGAAGGATTACCAGATAGAGATAGGCTTAACAGACTTATTACTGAGGCATACCATCTTAATAATGTTGCTGAGAACTTTATTCTTGCCTTAACAAGCAGACAGAATATAGACAGAATGATAACGCCTATTTATATAGGTGAGTTACATAATGAGGCAGCACATATAAATAAGATAAAAGGAACATCAGAACGTACTCTTGATCCATCAGATGCATTAGATATACAAGCTATACATGATACAGTATTTACTGGTGACAATGCTATTGGTTTATTCATGAATCTCTTTAAGGGATTTGCTTTAATGCATAGGGCATATAAAGAAAAGACCGGAGATAAATCACAGAAGATACATGATGTAACAAAACTTAAAAAAGATTATGTAGCTGTATGGGATGATGAACAAGGGATCTTTATAAATAAAATAAGGTTTAATAATACCAACTATACAGACCTTGTAGACTACACAGAGAAGTCTGATCTTGGTGACTCAAATATAAAGACAGGAGTAAGGTTTGATTCACTTGCAAATGCTGCACTTGATAACCTTAAAGAATTCGTTCTCCCACAGCTTAATGTAGGCAGAGAAACTATACGTGCATATGCAGTAATGGTTATGCATGGTATAAAGTTCCGTACTATAAACTATTTCATAGGTCAGCCTATATTACAGTATTCAACTAAGTTTGGTAAAAGAGATGCCAGTATATTAGAGAAGAGGCTTAAGACAATATTTGATGGAGCTGAATTAAGTACTGCACAGATAGAGCTTGAAGATATGTCTATGCAGAACTACTTAAAAAAGTCACCTGAATACATAAAAGAACTCGCAGGTAAAGAAAAGCTGACAAAGAAAGAAAGGGACTTTTTACAGTATCAGTTAGCTGTACTTAATCAGTTTAAGACACTTGATAAGCTAGGAGAAGAACTTTCTAAGGTTGCCTCATTAGCCAATATAATAAGAAACTGGCCTGTTAAGGTTGATGAGCTTGAGGAGATAATAGAGAAAGCAAAGCATATATTAGGTATTCCAAGAGATAAAAGAATATCAAATGTAACAGCAGATGATACTAATTCTGCATTTCCTTATTACATGAATAACTTCCTTAATGTTAATCAACATATAAGGAGTGCGCTTATTTCAATGGAATGGGTTGTTGGTATAGTAAATAAGAACTTTATTACGTATGGCAGTAAGTTCAGAGAGATATCTGATATAGTACTTGAGAATACAAAGATTAAGTTCGAGATATCAAATGCCAAGACAAAGAAAAAGATAAGAGAAGAATTTGTTAAGTTCTTAATGACATCTCTCATTGACTTAAGTGATGAACAACCTGCAGAATTTACTACATGGAGAAAAGAGAAGAAAGGAAAGGATCTTAAGCCAAAGAATGTAATGCTATATGGACCGGCAGCATTTAATAAAAGGTTCATAGAATACGTCAGGGATGCTAAAAGATTCGATTTAATGCTTTCAAATGCATCAAAAGATACTGACAGACCATATGATGGTAATATGTTCTTAAAATCAATCTCTATAAAGAAACAATGGTGGAACGGAAGAGAGACAATTAAGTTCAATGGTCCTTCAATGATGGATAATAAAGATCATAATCTATATCGTAATAGCTTTCAGCAGTTATGGAGGATGGACTTTAATAAGAACGAGAAAGGAGAAATAGTAAAAGACAATAGGACTGATAGTATCTTTTCTGAAGTAACTCCTGGTGGATATACTGAGTTCCAGAAAATGTTTGTTAAGTATGCGTTTCTTAATTATGGAATGAGTTTTGGATTAAGAAATTACAGCAAAGTACTTCCTGGTGATCTTTATAAAGACTTAAGTGATCAACTGATACAATTATTGCATAAGGTTGAAACACTTAATTCCGATGAATTAAAATATCTTGCTGAAGCATTTGAGGCACAGTTAGTACAAGTATTCCCCGAAGCTATTACAGGTAATATGATTCGTCCAAATAACAGGACGCTTAAGAAGGTTTATACTGTTGATGATAATACTGATGAGAAAGACTATAGCGGAGTAGTAGATACAAAAGCAGAACCCGATATAAATAGTAAGTATAATGGATTACATTTTGACAGGCATTTTATAAATGAAATACCTAGAGATTGGCCAAGATTTCATATAGAGAAGTATGGACAGGATATAGTTATATTCAGGAGAGTTAGCGATAAGAATGATAAACATGCATTCTATGTACGTATAGGTCACAAGAATGATGATGGAACATATTATCTCAAATCATTTGCTGATGCTATATCATATAATGGTGATGCTTTATTTGAAAGAATAGCTCAAAGTGGCATAAAACTCCTTAAGGGATCATTATTCAGAGATATATATGAAAATAAATACGATAAACTAGGAGTAGGTGAAGCTGTATATATATCTGAACATAATGATCCTGGTGCTATTTATGGTAAATATTATAAAGTAAAACAGGTAACATCTGAAAACAGATATAAGCTTGAAGAACATAAAGAATTATCAAAGAGTGGATTAAGTAGCGAAGATTCACCATATGTTGATAAAGCATATAATGAGTTATTAAATAGACTTGCATCAAATGAAGCACCAACAAGAAGGTGGAATGGCAGAATATATGTAATAAAACATAGATATAATGATGCAATACAATATGTGATAAAAATCAATAACGAACTATTTAGTGGAAAGAGGTTAGTTAGAATAATCCAGGAATATGACAAACTAAGGATAGTAGTAAATAAAAAAGAGTTTTCAGAGTATATGCTAGGGAAGCAATTAAAATTATTTTCAGAGTCTGCTACTATGACTAAGGAGTCTGATGTACTTGATAGTGTAATAAACAATATTAATAACTCAAAGGATATTGCAGATCTTAAAGAAATAATAATTCATATAGAAAATAAGTCTGTCGATAGGTATAATAGTATAAGAACTAAGTATAGTGAAAAGAATGCATTGGAAATTCTTGATGATATTATTAATAGAGGCACTATATTCCAAAAACAAATAGCAAGATTAATAAGGCCGTACATTGAAAAAAATATGCCAACAATTAAGTCTGCAATATTAAATAAGAAAAATAGACAGGTAGGTGCATTTTATTATACTGGAGATATAGAGATAGATTATTTAATGAGCAGTTATCTTGCAAAGGATAAGTCAATTAATGAAACAATAAAGGATATAGATAATACAATCTTGCATGAATTAATCCATTCAATAGCATCAATTCAGTATGAAACAGATCATGACTTTAAGATTAAAATAAAAGAGTTTATACGCTACATAAGAAAAAATCACTTTGATGTTATTGAAAGATTTCCATATGCATTTAAAGATGAAGGAAAAGAATTTATTGAAGAGTTTTGGTCAAATGAGGATTTTTATGACACATTAATGCAGATTAAATACGAAAAAGAATCTAGTTCGATAGGTGATAAGATATTGCAGTTAATAAAGAATATAATTTATAAAATAGGTGGGCTATTTGGTAAGAATATATTGTTTAATGGTGATAGATTAGGTTATAATATTGATACGTGGATAAAAGATAATATAAAGCCACAGTCATTTTGGAAGTACATAAAGACAACTTCGAAAAGAAATATTTATGGTGATTTAATATTTTATGATATATACAAAGATTCAAAAGGTAATATATATGAGATTAAGCATGGTGATACCTTGGAATTACGAGCAGATGCTAAATCAAAATGGATTAATAAGATTATAGAGCAGGGTATTGATTGGTCTATCATACTTGATGAACATGGTGAACAAACAGATAAATATCGTAATGGTGCTGGTACTAAATTACTAGGTAGGGTATCTGATATAAGAACAGGATTAACTAGCTTCTTTAGAAAAGAAAGTAAGAATACAACCTTTGGAGAAAGACAAGCAGATAGAGAATGGAGGTATACTAGCAAAGAAGAGAAAAGAAATGTAGATGGCAAACTGATGTCTTATGATGAATATAAGATATCACAGGATGAAAAATGGCTTAAAACCGCTATTAGAGGACGTGTACTGCATCTTATTAACAATATGGTAGTAGATAAGCTTTATAATGGTGGATTCAATGAAGCTAAGATAAAGGCACAAATACAGGATATATGCTATAAGACATATTATTTAAAAGATAGTACTGGAAAAGAATATGAGATACACATTGAAGAAGATCCCGATAAATATCTTTGGTTTGAAAGAAGATCAAAAGAGATATGGGAAACATATGGTGTAAATGCTCAGAGCGATATATCAGATGAAATTAAAGATATAGTAGCATCAGAAGTAACAGTAGCAAGTGAAATACTTGGTCATGCTGGTACTGCAGATATGGTTGTAGAGCATCATGACGGTAGTGTATCATTATTTGATATAGCAACGGGATTTAATTTCAATGATAGACTATCAAGTAGAATACTCAGATATGGTGATCAGAACATATCTATAATGGATTCACCAAAAGAACTTAAGAAACTACAGTTGATGTTATATGCTATCATGATGAAGGCAAATAACCCTGATCTTAAGTTTCGTGGATTAAGTATACTTTGGGCTCCTAATGAATACTGGTCACAATCTAGGGATAAAACACTTAAAGTAGAAGTAGCTGATTATCTAGAAATGATTAAATCGTTTCTTAAAGATAAAAAGTTGCTTAAAGAATTAGGCATAAATGAAAATGCCTATAGTGAACTTATAGCAGCAAGTCCTAGTATTTTTAATGCTG
>ERZ795048.1579-NODE-1579-length-20026-cov-17.579941_pt1 | contig 20026 bp, 14 predicted proteins | sample MGYA00375132_ERZ795048 | MGnify/ENA primary metagenome ERZ795048 (study PRJEB30177, sample SAMN05720225) | activated sludge metagenome | isolation source: Anaerobic digester | place: Hong Kong | collected 2014-12-17 ... | reverse complement strand
CAGGGTATACTGGTGGTTCTTCTGGCTCTGCTGCCTGTGTAACCGTCACAACCCATTCCTGAGTAGTAGTCTCATCAAGGGCAGTAACAGTATATGTGACCGGAGAGGTGAAGTTCTGGGCAGTGCCACTTGTAGGATTAATCGAGGCTCCAAAAGAAATCTCGATATATGGTACAAGAGAAGTTAAGTCGGTTCCATTAACAACCTCAAGAGTAACGGTATGGTTTGTCGTGTTTATAGTTGCAGATCCGGTTTCTTGTGGAAGAGTAAAGAGCACGATATCAGTAGCAGACGAAGCTCCAGTCTCTTCATATTCAAATGCTCCAAGATCCGGAGCATCTCCATCAAACGGAAGTCCGACATCAGTCCCAGCATCAATGGCATCGGATCCCTCTGCAAGCTGAAAATAGTTGCCAAGTGACGGAAGAGAACCATCCGGCCCTCTAGCTGTAGTAAGTAATGTTATTCCGGCCTCTTGTGTAGCTGGCAGGGCAGCAAAATCCGTTGCATCTATTGTAGCTCCTCCATCCCAGGAGTTATTCGAATGAGTGTATGTGGCTCCTGCAGGAATGAGGGTGTTCCCATCATGATTATAATAGGCTATATTATTACGATAAACCCTTGAATTCTCCTCCTCATCGGTACCTGCGGTATTATATATTACAAACCCGTAAGACACGCCGGCATATCCCTCGGGATATCCATTATAGTAGGCAAGGTTATTATATACCAGCATTGGCCGGGCGTAGTATGTGGTATTATCGTTTGTTGTCCATCCGTTTGCCCGGTTATAAACGGCAAGATTGTTCGTGTACTTTCTTTTTAATGGACCGAAGGCAGGCTGAGTTAAGCCAACTGCACCCATTTTAAACCCATGTCCCTCTCCCTGGTACAGCCCGTTATTGATTGACCAGCAATTATCAAATTCCAGGTATCCCACTGATATTGCCGAGAACCCCTGATCTCCGTTGTTCCATGCTCGGCAATTCCGATAATAAACACTGCCATCGGTATTCGAGAGATCTTTATTGGTAAATCCAACTCCATCATTCCCGGGAAGAGAAGTTGTCAGTGAGTCGCAGTTGTTGTAGCTATCGCAATTAAGGTAGTATATCTCATGCCCGAGAGAATTAAATCCCATACCGCCGTTGTCATGCGCCACGCAGTTTTCTATCTTCAGGTTATCTCCGCTGATTATCCATCCGTAAGCAGCGTCACTTGCTGATCGTTGATTAACGTTGCGTACTGTCAGTCCCTTAAAGTGCACATAGCTTACATCGTTTGCGTTGATACCGTAATTATTCCCTGTGCCGGTTACATTACTACAATCAAGAATTGGCGCTTCTCCAGGGTAAGCCCAAAACCTTATCGTATCTCCCACGGTTCCGTCCCTGGTGATGTCATATCCCGAACCAAGTGTGCCAGGGTAAGAGAGGTTGTTTGAAGTCATTGAATACACCCCCCCCCTGAAATATACCGTATCCCCTGGCTGTACTGCAGTTGAATTAAAGGCTTTCCCCCAAGTTGCCCAAGGCTGTTCAAACGTTCCGGGATTGCTATCATTACCATCTGTAGCTACATAGAAATCTGCAGATGCAGGACTTTCGTATATTCGTGCACCGGGTTGCCATACGCTACCTTGAGTATTTGTTGCTGGCATCTGACCTACTGTCCATGTAGTATTTTCTGCAGATAACCCCTCTTCAAAACCAGCAACTGCAACACCAAAATCTATTCTTGCAGTTGGAACAAACTCGTCAGTATCTATAAAAGCAGGGTCCATAATAACGGAATTGGCATCATACCCCAATGCCCTCCATTGGGTCCAAGTCAACAGCGATCCCTTAAACTGGAACACTGGTTCATGACTTTCTCTTTGCGTGTAATAATAGATATTATAGTCACACTCAAAGCCGATTGTGTCATTCTCATCACCCAGATTTATTGCAAACAGATTGACGTATGGGCCGTCATTATAGAAGATGTTGTTATAGATTTTAGTGTTAGCAGCGGGAGGATAAGGCTCGGTAAAGCCACCAGTGTCAGAATACTTAACGCTAATGAAATACCCAAAGGCGTTGATTGTTGTATAGAACGTATTATTTATTATCCTTGTTCCATCATATCCCTTCTCTACAAGGTGATAGGTATTATTCTTGAAGATATTGTAATAAACCCCGCCGGAACTATTGTCCATTGACGTATGATCGGGGAACCCGCCTTCATGTGTAAAACCATAGCTATAAGATGACACATAGTTATGATGAACGTCATAGTTTTGATTATACCCCATCATAATTCCATGCAAACTACCACTCGGAGATGTATTCGTACTAATAAACCTACTTCCGTATATCTGAGCACCATCAAGATTAGTCGCCGTACTTACATAATAATCATTATCACCGGCCATCAACATAAAGCCATCATCCAACGCTGTTCTCATCCTATTATATCTGAATATTAAATTTGTCTCGGACGAGCGAGATATTTCATATCCATTATGAGAGGTTGTAACAGAGTCGACTCCCTCTATCGTAAGATTAATCTGCCCTATGGTTGTCAGAGAAACGGCTAATAACAGTATGGTCAATAGTTTTCTCATATCAATACTTTGCATCCAGATAGTTATAAATGGCCGTAAGCGTCGCTCCCGAGTCAACCTGATCCCTATAGATGATCTCCCATATCCTTACGTTACCCCATCGCTGTAACGCGGGATAAGCGGCATGAGATGCCCCCAACAACACTCCGCCAGAAGTAAACCCCTGCATGTCAGTTGTATTTGTTACTGCGGTACCCCCGTTAAGGGCGAGCGATGCCGTATCAGTAGCGATATCAACGTGCATCACAAATATACCACGCGTCTGAGTTGCCAATCCGGTTATAGCTAAACTACTTCCACTGGCATGGATTAAGTGTAGATTAGGGGAGCCTCCCTCGGCTGTGTTATCCTGTGCCACCCTGATTGATCCCGTACCTGCGTAGCCAAACATAACATCATTATCCGTCCACGACTGCTGACTAATGACGGCATAAATAGTTCCCGCTGTTGTCCACCCGGATATCATTACTCTCATGGCATCATCAGTGCCATCAAATGTCACCCCATCAGTTGTGTGCCATGCCGGTCTATTCGCTTCCTGTCCGGCACTGCCGTCAGTAGCAAACGGGAGTAAATGATAGTCATTACCCGAAATATCATCCCACTGAGTAACATAACCCGTCGTAACAGATACAGCCGTATCCCATGCGAACCATGCCTTCGTATGACCGTCCCATAATTCCTCGACACCATAAGGCTCGGGTTCTGATGGGGCGGTATAATTACTATACCTCAATATCTGCCCCTCAACCGAGAAGAGCAGAAGCAGTCCTGTTATAAGTAAGAGTAGTTTTTTCATTGCTTAATATGATCTGTTACGTTTATATACTGTCATGGTTACATATAGTGCTGTAGGTTTATTATCCTTTGATGCACCTGTTATTATTCCCCATATCCAATTACCAGGAGGAATACCGTTGTTATTAAAACTAGTATCATTAGTACCTGTTGTCTTACTGGTAATTGTAAGTGCTGTTGTATTTAAACTAGTTGGTGTAGCATCTAACATATTGGCATCCCACTGTACATTAAAATCTATTGTTTCCGTTCCTGTGCCAGCAACAAGAACACCTCTTATATCAGTAACCCATATCGTATCCCTACCACTATGATAAAATGCTCCTGCTATTCTATTATTATTAAAACATGCTGTATCAGCAGGAGCACCACTACCTAATCCAAATACAAATATTGCAGTAGTATCAGATGTTCCTGCTTTTAATGCCGGAGCCCTTACTTCATACTTAAAAGTATTCTGTCCATATATGCCAATGCTGACACATAACACAATAAACATAAAGATTAATTTTTTCATCACTTTGTTATTTTATATACATTTTCCCAGTTAACATTCTCTGTTCCATTAAATCCTGTAGCATCTAGCTCGTGATCTATACAGTAATCACCATCCCTTACGATATCTCTATATCCTTCTGGATTATCATTTATATTAATGATTATGTTATCTTCATCATCTGGCATAGATACTAATGATAATTCCCATGTAGAGCCTCCGTCATCTGAATAATCTATATTATAGAATCCGTCAAAATATCGTCCTCTATATATAATTAATCCATCTTCAGCAAGAATAAAATCATAATTTGCTGCAGAGACTGTTGTTGTTCTTCTATATTCTACTATTCCACTCATTATGATATGCTATATACATTTTCCCAATCTAAATCTTCCGTTCCACTAAATCCAATAGGATTAAGAGCTTTGTCTATTACATATACCCCGTCTCTAACTCCTTTTCTCCAATTGGCTGTACCATCATTATAATACACATATTGTATTGGCAATTCTGGAGTATCCTCGGCGTATACTGCCCAATGATTTAATTTTCCATATATTACTATTACATCTGCCATTACGTTATCCCGAACTTAAGTATAATAGGTGTATCTAAATGTACAAAACTTTCCTGAGTTCCATCAAATGGATATGTTAATCCATCACCATTATTATATAATGATATTACTTCTAGTTCAGTTAATGCTCTATGCCATATACCTATTTCATCTATAATAGCTTCTGCTTCTATAACTGTTACAACAGTATTCATATAGCCTACATACATATATCCATCTGCCTGTAACGCTATATCTGTTTGATTACTGTAACTTGTATACGGCACTGTATTTACATACATTCTTGCTCTGTTGCCTATACCATTTGCAACACATACAATATGATACCATACATCTATTTCTAGTCCATCTGTATACTGAGTCTCACAATATCCACCATCATTTGTTTTAAAGTAAAAATTAAGTCTATTAGAGCTACCCCTATAATAACATGAAAGAAAATAAGCTGGTATTGTTGAATTTGACCAATATAATATTTGTTGGTTTATATTTTCTCCTTTATGTAATTCCTTGAACTTTATCCAATATGAAATAGTAAACGTATCACTTGCCGGTAATACATTTGACATATTACTTGTTAAAGCATTATAGCAATTAGTATCTGTATATTCTACTGCATATCCTTTTTTACCTATACGTAAATAACCTGGATTATTCCCAAATGAATTCATATTATAACTACTGATACTGTCTACTAATGGTGCTGAATTATCATCCATTTTGTAGAATGCAACGAGATTATCTGTTAATAATGTTATAACTGGTATTGCAGCAGTATCAAATTCAACAACTGATCCATATGCAGTTCCCGCAGAATTCGTTGCGTATGCTCTTACATAATAATGAGTGCTTACTGTTAATCCAGTAATCAAACTTATATATGATCCTTCTCCACTACTATCACTAGTAATATCATCTGCAGTAGTAGGACTACCTGTAGTATTCCAGCATACTCCTCTTGCTGTTACAGTGGCGTTACCATCTGATAATACATTACCGCCTGATGTTGCAGTAGTTGTTTGTATATCTGTTATAGCAGTAGTTGTAACTGTCGGTATTGTTACTACCTCATTCGTTTCAAAAGATACTTCATTACCATATGATGTGCCTTCTGCATTAACTGCATATGCTCTTACATAGTAGATAGTATCAGGTGTTAACCCTATAAGACTACTAGTATATGATCCTGTACCTGTTCCATTAGATGTAGTATCATCAGCTATTGTTGGATTACCTATTGTATTATAACATACTCCTCTTGATATTACTGATGACCCACCATCATCTGTTACATTACCACCAGTTGATGCCGTAGTAGTTGTTATAGATGTTACAGCTGTAGTAGTTACTGTTGGTCTTACTATATAATCAGGATATTCAAATGCACCAAGTGAAGGAGTAGATGAATGCCATGGTTTGCCATCACCATCAGTTAATAGTCCAACATCAATGCCTGTATTAATTAAATCTGAGCCTTCTGCGAGATGTAAAAATGTAAGTAATGGCAATGATCCGTCTGATTGTCTTGATGTCTCTAAGAGGCTAGAATCAAGCGATATGAAGTCTAGATCGGTAACAGCATATGAACTATTAATTGTATTATCGTAATTCTTAGTGTTATGATCTACAACTGATGATGAGTTGAAAAAGAAATAGCTTTTAGTACCATACGAAATATTGTTCCTAACAATATCTATAGGATTAATTATGTACGTATTATTAAAAACAAAACCACCGTTTAGGTTATTGTAGGCTACATTATTATATATCCACCTTATGCAACATGTGGCATTCTCATGAAATCCCCATGACCTATTAAAAGCCGCTATACAATTTTGAAGTGTTCTTAGGTGTTGGTTATACTCATGCTGATCACTTTCCCATAATGTTCTTATTGGTCCGAACTTAATACCGTTACCATCACCGCCTGCAGTTACTCCGTCTTCCCTGTAACCATTATGAAATGACCAACAGCTATCCCATACTAATAAACCTTCATTACCCCATCCATCAAATCCATCATCACTACAGTTCCACATTCTGCATCCACGAACTGTATTTGTAGTACCTGGTGTTAAATCTATGCGAATAGTTATACCATCAGTACCACCATATTCATAACCTAGTGTATATGGATCATAGCAGTCATGTGTATCACAATTAAGTACAAGATTACCTGTTCCTTTTGTATTACCTGATAATCCTATCCCAAATCCTCCATGATGACAATGCAAATTTTCAAGAGTACAATAATCCGAATCGTATAGTTGGAATGAGGTAGTACCTCCCCAATCATCATACGAAGCATACTTTCTTTGTACAAATCCGCATATTTCTAATCCTTTAATATGTACATAATCAGATCTGAGATAAAGTCCTCTAGTATTAGTGCTAGCTAACCATACAGATGATGGCATTATTGTAGGCTGCTCATTAGGGAAATTATAAATATTGATAGTATTACCCAATGTTCCGCTAACAACTCCCAGGCTTGTATATGTGTCTATTTCATATACTCCTCCCCGCATATATATTGTTACTCCTGCTGCTGCTCTCTGATCCCAAGCATATTTAAGTGTAGCATATGGATTATTAAACGAACCATTACCTGTGCTATTACTTCCCCATGGTGCTACATAATAACCATTTAATTGTTCTACATATTCAAATGCACCCAATGACGGTGTTGTATTCCAGTCCTTACCATCACAATCAGTATCAAGACTTACATCTACTCCTACTCCGATTAATCCTGATCCTGTATCTAAATGAAGGAAATTAAGTACTGGAAGACTGCCATCATACTGTCTTGTACCGTCTATACCAGTACTAGTTACTGTTACGAAATCAGAAGCAGATACAGGAAAACTTGGATTAGAAGCTCCTGTATATAGAAATGTATTATTATTTAAGATAGCAGTTGAAAAGAATGCTGCAGATGTACCATTATTTAATGATATATTATTTGATACTATGTGAGGGATATCTGTAACTGTAGGATATGTCATCCAAAATCCCTGAGTACCATTATTATATGCAATGTTATTATAAAAATGATGAATGCAGTATGCTCCATTTTGATTAAATCCTGCTGTTCTATTATTAAATGCAACACAGTTTTGTATTGTTCTCAAATGCTGTTCCTCATATCCAGTCCACGGATCAGCATCACCAGTTACTCCTAGTTTAAATCCATTACCATTGCCTCCTTCCGATACACCATCTGGAGCATAGCCACAACTAAAAGCCCAACAACTGTCTAGTATTACTAATCCAGAAGACCGCCATAAATCAAATCCATCATCACAACAGTTCCATGCACGGCAACCTCTGAATGTATTTGTTGTACCGGCGTTATTATAACCTATAGAAAACCCATCACCATCCTCATAAGGATCAGGAGTACCTGAAGAAGTACTATATGGATCATAGATATTATATATATCACAATTTAATATAAGATTATCATCTGACATTTGACCTATATGCATACCAAATCCACAATCATGTATTACCAGTCTTTCAAATATATTATGACTTGAGTTTTGTGTAAGAAATCCAAATATCATTTCATCTGTACGTGTTTGCACGTAATCAGATATCTCTATTCCCTTCCAGTAAAAATAGTCTCCGGTATAATATATTACACCACCCCAAAGAGCAGAACTATAAAATGAACCGTCATTTTTTATTATAGGTGTTTCATTTATATAATTATGAATATTTATATAACTATCCGATGTTCCATTAATACCAGATAATGTCTCTCTGCTATCATAATTATATTCACCTCCTCGCATATATACTGTATCTCCAGCACTTAAATAAGGCCACACTTTACTTAGTCGAAAATATGGATTACCAAATGATCCATCTCCTAGAGTATCACTACCCCATGGTGCAAGATACCAATCACCACCTATATCATTGCCTGTTCTTAATACATATGCTCCTACCTGCCAATTACTATCCTGTATCTGTAATTTTGCGGTTCCGTCTGCTATTTCTGTACTCCATGTATTTTCATAATCAATACCATGGCTTAGAAGTTCGCCTAATCCTAGGTTTATGCCATAGTCAAGTCTTCTCTCAGGAATGAATGCATAATATGGCCTATGTGCATCTAATACATTGTCAGTCTTATGAAAATTTGGATTAACAATTACTGAATGTTCATCGTATCCTAATGCTCTCCATTGTGTCCATGTATAGGAAGAACCATGATATGTAAATCGCGGTTCATTGTTTACGCTATTCTCACACCAATAAACATTATAATCACATTCAAAGCCAGTTGTTGAATATTCATCTATAGATATGAATCTTATGCCACTATCTACTGCATAAAAAATATTATTATAAACCTTGCAATTCTCTGATGTAGCAGATGTTCCTATGCCATCGTTATAATAACATTCTATAAAGGCTCTACCATAACCATTTTCAGTAGAACTATTCAGATCACTATAAAACGTATTGTTTATTATCTTAACCCCATTCATGCCCTTGCATACTACTCCAGGCTTAGGGTTTTTTATTATATTATATGCTACAATTCCTCCGCTTGTATCGGTCATTCCATTTGACTTTCTTATAATAGCCATTGGAACACCGTCACAATAGTTATATCTAACCTTTACACCAAGTTGATATCCTGTGAAAATGCCATGTGTTATAATTGGACTAGTAGGCGTACCATTCCACTTAAAATAATTTCCTTCAATTATAGCATCATCAAGTCTATTATTTCCAGTTCCTACTCCCTCATCTCCTGCCTCAAGCATATAGCCATTGACATTATTAGATGAAAGAAAGTTGTTCCTAAACGTTAAATCATTATCTGTTGACTGGTTTATATAATAGCCATACCATGCTGAAGGATATCCAGCACCACTATCATCGTAAACTAGATTTTCATTCTCTATTAAAATAGTAGCCATTACAGAACCGTTTTTACATCTACGTATATAGTGGTAGAAACTCCATTAACAGATGTATTCCATGCAATTTCATCACTATTCCCAAAATATATATATCCAGCGTCTTTCTTTTCATAATAATTATCATGACTATGATTTGCTACTGGATGAGGATGACTATTTATATAATCAGCCACAATGCCTTCAATAAATTTTCTTATACACATATTAAGGTGCAATATTTTGTATTGTTATTCCATTTGATCCACCAGATAATCTTATTCCATCACCTGCATATAATTTAAATGCTGAACCAATTATTCCACTAGAAATACCATGTGTATGTGTTGCATCACCATATATTTCCCAAATACCATTATAAGATGCTGTAACTACTGTACTTGAATTACTTGCTGTAGTTGCAACTCCAAATAGAATTCCATTTGAATCCTGGAATCCTAATGATCCTGCATTGTTAGGTACAGACCCTGTTAGTGTGCTACCTGACAATCCAAAGGATATATTACCACTATTACCAAATGATAGAGCATTATATGTTCCATTACTTCCAAATGCCGATATTGACATATTAACTACAGGACTAACAGAAGCAGTTATTGTGCTTCCACTCATTCCAAACGATACATTATTTGTATTTCGGAATGATATAGCATTAAATGTTCCACTACTACCAGAAGCAGATACTGATAAGGCTCCTGCTCCTCCAGTACCGCCTCCTGCGGTTCCATATATCCATGTTGAATTAGCACTTGTTGACGAACCCCAGGTAAAATTAGATCCTGCTGCATTATCGAAATAAACACTACCTGTAGCAACAGATCCACTTACTGTAGTATTTAAATTTGTATCAGAGATAATCCCAAATGATACACCACTACCATCAGTAAAATATAGACTTCCAGCATTATCAGGAACATCTAACCGTATTACACTGTTATTAAGCCCTGATATAGAAATATTGTTACCAGCATATAATTGTATGGCTGTTCCAGATGCAGTTGTATTACCTAGTGTATTACCACTTAAATAGAACGATCCTATTCCTCCGGCAGTATCACCTCCTGCAGTTCCAAATATATACGTAGTATTTCCACTAGTAGAAGACCCCCACGTTAGATTAGAGCCAAGCGAATCAACAAACTGTACATCACCTATATCAGATGTTCCTAGTCCAGTAGTTAAGAAAGCAGGTACAGCAAGCGTTAATCCACTTGTGTTCATTGTTCCTGACATCAAACTACCAGATCTTGTTACTGTAGTAAAGTTAGTTCCTCCGCCTGCTCCTGATGTTAGATAGGCAGGTACGGCAAGATAAAGTCCTGACGTATTAAGAGTAGCAGCCATTAATGAACCACTAGTCGTAGTTATAGTAGCACCGGTACGAGCATATCTTAGTGCATTTATTGATATTCCATTACTATTAACAGTCCAGTCTACATTTGTTTGTGCTGTGTTTAATCCAATAAATCTAGTAGAAGACTGATATGGCATACCTGTTGTAATGAATTGTGGTATACCTGCAGATAATCCATTAGTATTAAGTGTTGCTACTATCGCAGTTCCAGCTGTAGTAATTGATGAAAATCCTGTTTTTGCAAAAACGCTTGATGATGCTGATTGCATTGCAGTAGTAAGGTACTGACTATGAGTATGTACTGATGCAGCATAGTTTGTTGCAACAGTAGCTACAAGACTATTATTACTTATAGAGAAGCTAACCCCATTAGTGTTGCCAAAAACAAGCGTACCAGTTGATGTAGACGTACCAGAAGCTGAGTAATTAATAGACGCTAATCCACTACCTGTAACAGTTCCTATAACAGTTCCTACCGATGCATAGATTGACGTTGATAATCCAGTACTACTAGCACTCCATGATACACCATTACCATCTATATAATATAAACTACCTTGCGGTATATTAAGAGATAGTCCATTTGTGTTTAGTGATGCTGAGGCTCCTGTTATTGATGTAAGCGTTCCAGCATAATCAGTTCTTGTGTTCCATTGCGGAACAAGCATACTTAATCCTAGTGAATCATGTGTTCCTTCTAGATTTGTACCTGTATGTGTAGATGTAGTATATCCTATACCAGCAAGAGAACTGGCTATTGATGCTGTAATGGTATTATTAGACATGCCAAAGGTAACTCCATTAGCATTACTAAACATTACAGTTGTCGCCGTACTTGCAGTCTGAGACCCCGCTGCAAGTATATTATATCCATCAGCACCACCAGTAGCAGTACCTCCTGCAGCATCTATTTTTATATATTGTACTCCTGCATTCTCTGTAGTACCGATTGTTATATTAGAACCAGCCGACATAACAACAGTACCGCTAATATATGTTGTATCTGAAGCTCCTAATTGAATACCTCCAGTACCATGTATGCTTATAGTATTATTGCTCTGAGATAAGGTTATATTACTTCCTCCGGCTATTACAAATCCACCACCACTTATAGCTGAACTACCAGTAGTGCCAGTATTTCCGCCAACCGAGAATGAATTAAGTATGTTTTCAGGTCCAATAATTGATATAGTTGAGCCGTTAAGTGACTCTACGGTTACGTTTCTACTACCGGATAGGCTTACGTTTCCAGTTGTTCCATTGAGTGAAACTATCCTTGGTTGATTAGTTTGCGTTGGAACTGTATATAATCCTACAAGACTGCTATTACTAAGATATAATGTAAGCCCGTTTTCTGTTCCTAATGATAGTGTATTATATGTAAATGACGTGGCGCTATCAGAAATTGCTACAGGCTGGACTGTTTGACTTGTAATATAATTAGTTTTAACTGTAGCTCCTATTGATCCATTTGTAAGAAAGAATGTTACTCCGTTTGTATTCGCAAATTCTATTGTATTCGAACTGAATTCTTCACCTGATGCACTATACCATAATGGTTGATATGTTTGTGCAGGGAATGATATTGATGCTGATATCTCATTTGCTCCACTAGATCCAAAACTTATGTTATTACCATTAACAAACGATACAGATCCTGCGGTATACGTAGTATCACTTACTGCTATAGCACTTATACCAGTCTGTTGCTCGTGTGTATTAGCTCCACTAATTATAACAGATGATCCGTTATATGATGCTGTAATATTATTACTCCCAACTATATTTAATGTACCAGATGAGTACGTACTATCAGATACTATGATTTGTCTTATATGAGGCTCTGCTGTATTAAGAAATGATGCAGAAAACATACTTGTTGCGGAATATGCATTATGTGAGGCAGTAATAGCAGTACTATCTGTATCCATTCCAAATGATATTCCATTGGAATCATTAAATAAAACTGTTTGTACTGTTCCTGCAGTTACTGATCCCGCAGCTATTATATTAACACCATCGCCAAGAGCAGATAAACCAGCAGTATCAATTGATACACTTATGCCGTCTGAATTTACAGATAATCCAACATTTGTAGCAGATGTTTGAGTTCCTGCATATGGATGAGCATGAGTAGAATTTGTGAGTGATAATGTTAATCCATTTGATAAAGAGGCGAAACTGCCAGATAATCCATCTAATGCAAGAGATGTTGCGCCATGAGTATGAGTACTAAATGCATATCCAAGTGTACTATGTTCATGTGTAGACTGAGAATAACTAGCAGTAATCCTAGTTCCTCCACTCATACCAAAACTTACACCATTGCTATTTGAGAATAATACAGTTCCTGTTGAGTTTCCAGTTTGTGTTCCTGCTGCTATAATATTATAACCATCTGCGCCACCTCCACCACCAGTAATATTAAGTGCAAGTCCATTACTATTTAACGTCATAAAACCACCTGTTATAGTGGTTCCTGTTCCTGCATAATTGTGCGTATGAGTAAGAGAAGGAGCTGTAGTTATCCAATTAGGTATTCCTAATGTTAATCCACTTGAAGCAGAACTTAATGTAAGATTACTACCAGCAATAGTAACTGTACTTACAGATCCGTGACTATGATTTGTAAGCGCTGCGGTTGTTAAAAAATCTGGTATAGATATTGTCCAGGCATTACTAGAAGAAGATATACTCAGTGATCCTATAATAGTAGGAGTTCCATGAGTATGACTTATATTGGCGAAATTCGTTAATACTCCTAGTCCTCCCGCAGTACCAGTACCACAATAGATAATTATATTCTTATCCTGATCGTGTTCAATTTGCTGACCTAATGTACCACCTACCACATGAGGTATAGCACTTAGTACTATTGCTCCCTTACTCATCTCAAGTATACGTTAATTCGATACCATTAAAATCAAGTATCCTTGTTATCCTTCCATAAATATTATTTATCCTTGCTGTAGTAGTAGTTGTTATAGCACTACGTAAGGCCATCAATAAGCCCTTAAGAAGCAATATTTCCCTTAAGTACTCATCTCCATCAACTCCTTCATCCATATTGCAGAAAACAGCTAACATGCGATCTATTGCCATTTCTACATTTGCAAATACAAACGGAGAATAACTATTTGAGAAATATGCTGCACATAATGCTGCAGAATCTCCTATAAACGTAGATGATATATAAAAATGATTTGCATCTACATAAATAGCATCATAATCTCCATCATATATTGAACCACCACTAATTGTTACTTTCATTCCAGACTGCACATTATGTCCAGCAGCAGTAATCAATATAGTACCTGATACAGTTCCAGAATAATCAGATATAGAAGTAATGATGAATGGAGTCATCCATACATTATATACTACAGTATAAAATCCATCAGGCCATTCTCCTTCTATATCTGCAAATACAATATCTTCATCAGCCTCTATCGGCCATGCAGCATTAATACGTGCAGTGCAATCTATTGTTTCTGACGATCCATTGGGGTCAGTAACTGTTAACTGTGCTAATGATACTGCTGCAGATGATGTCGATCCAAGACCATCCCATTTAGTATCTGTGCCTGTATCGACACCAGTAACATCAGTAAATCTAAGGATAGTTGCTTTCTGTAATACTTCCAGGTCTAATACAGGTGTAAACATAGCAGTAAGATATTAAAGGGTATTGGGGATGTCACATAATGACACCCCCATATAACCCTTAATGATTAAAGGCATAATGTACCAAAATCTACAGTTGTATATGCTTCAAGCACTTCGAATACAATATCCGGCGCTTCTGTGTCAGCATATGTATCAGCAGCAGCTATGATAAGCTGTTTTGGATTATGACCAGGACCACCAATAGATTCAGTCCTGCTATCACTTGCATATGCTATAGCAAGCTGATGATAATCCGTACCAGCGACTACACGGCTAGTATAGTTAGGCATCATATAGTCTGCGCGATACCTGAAACCACTCTGTCCGTAAGTGAACCATTCAAGATCTGCAATAGCCTCTTCTTCACCATTACCAAGTGACATTGCGGTTGTGTAAGAAACAGTCGTAGTTCCGAAGTCTTCCAGGCCAAGCGTAAACGCTATCTTGCTATAAGGACGCTTGCCTACTTCATGAGTAGGAGCAATACCAGTAAAACGAATACCCCAATTTGCAGCTTCTGCAGTAACAGCCTGTATAAGCTGAACGTCAGTAGAGGCAGTATATGTACCGCTAGTACCTGTAACAGGACGATCAAGTTCAATAGTATCTGCAGCAGGAATAGCTACAATTTTGTATATAGGAGATCCTAATGCAACTGCAGCATCAGCTTCAGCAGCAGAACCAAGACGTAAGAAGTCACCTACAGCAGCAGTAACAACACCACCGTCAGTTGACCAGTCAGCAGCAGATACAATAAACTTTGATCCCTGTACAACTGTTACGTTAGCGTCAAAATCAAGGTTAGTATCAAGTGCTGCAGAGTTTAATACTGCCATTCTTATAGGTATTTCTGCCTGTTTATTAAAAGCTAGACGAAGTAATTGCTCCAAACCAAAAACTACTTCTCCACCAGTAGCAGAAGCATCTGACCCAACAAATACGCTTACAAAATCACTGATACCTTGGCCCGTTCTTCCTACCTGTTCAAAGTTTACCTTGAGCTTATAGGTATTGCTATTGATAATCTGAATTGCTCCAGACGTACCATTATAGCCAAGATGAGTTACCTGTTCTGCAAAGTTTGCACTTGGAATAGGACGTATTGATATGATATCTTCTGCCTTAATAAAGTCAGAATAAACAATACGACTTCCATACCTTCCTACAACACGGATTCCTGTCTGTGCAACCCTATCATCTGTTAATACAGTTGCAGCACTAAGAACCATGTTCTGATCATTAACAACTGCTAATTCCCCGTCTGCGAGGTCAGTCAGATCATTAATGTACGCATTCGCAGCTGTAGTAGGCGCAGCGCCTACGTCAGCGTGAATCAAGAGATTTAAAACATGAGACTGTTCCATTTTTTTAATTATTAAGAGTTAGTATAAAGCCATTATCAAGAACCGTTTGACTATCAATCGCCTTCTTAACCATAGCCCGTGAAAGGCCCAGAAACTGAGCACACTTTGTTATCGAATCATACTGACCTACCAGCTTGCCATCAAGATAAGCATAGACAATTTTTGAAGATGTCTTATTGCTTTCTTTTATAGCAACTGGTTCTTCAGATTTTTTGCTAAATGCAAGTTGCCTTGCATGAAAGAATCTACTCAGCATTTTCTTCTTTTTTATTGTTTCTTAAGTCTGCTAAATACATATAAGCCGCACGTACAACAATTTCTTCATGTACACTATCATCAATTTCCATTGTTCCTGTAGCAGGTGGAGTAGGATTAAAGTTTACCGGAAGATGTTTTTTGATATACCTGCATCTATAATTATTAAGCGTGACTCCTGAGTATAGTATTAGTTCTACTGTACTTGAGCCATTATTAACTCTCCATATTTGATCATCTTGAGGCTTAAGAAATGGATTATTTCTGTTTGCGGCAATCATATTATGCTTGAGAGGAATAACATCACACCTTTTTACCTGTGCAGTACCATTACAATCAGTATAATTGATATCTACGTTCTCAGTGATTAAGTATTGTAAATCTCCTGGAGTTGCAACATAATATCCATATGGACTGTTTGTTGTTATTGAAGTACCAGGACCTGCAACACTATAATCAGATAATAATGGTGCTAGTATTCTACTTAAGCGTTCTGTTGTCTCAAACTTTTCTGTTGGATTAATAAGACTATCGTATTTTTCGGTAATATAGTTCTGATAGGCATAATTAATATAATCCTCTACAATGGTTGACATCACTGGATCAGTGATACCATGTTTCTCCATTTCGAGATTGAACCTGTGTTGTAGTTCATATATATTCATTATACTTCAGGTTTATCCATTAATTGATCAGTCTGCTGACTTACGCCTGCTTCCTGTGGATTCCACACTTTCTTACCAAGATCTACTGCAGTATTAACAATTCTTTCATGCATAATCTCATTAACGTCAGAGTTATCAAGTAATGAAATAGGAGTAGGAACTTTTACATATGACAATGAGAAATCTTCATTGCCTGAAAAAGTAGTATGCCTATCGTATAATATTGACAATGACATATCCTCTTCCTCATATACTCTTGGCACAATAAGAATAACATGATTTAAAGAACTGCTAATATACTTCATAGCCTGTTCTTTCCTGATAAATATATTATTAACCCATTCCTCACCAGATGTAGGTTTAAAGGTGCTTCTTGTTATCTTACTGGCAGATGATACGTATGCTAGATACTGAGATATCAATGGAAGATATAGATGATAACTGTATGGATATGTACTAACAAGTGGTCCGGCAGTATCAAATACAGTGTTTTCTATAAGGTTGGATATATATGTCCATCGCCTTACAGAAACCTCTTTCATTACCTCAATAGTCTGAGCCTGATTAAGAAACCTTATGATTTCTTCTTCTTCGTATCCAGGACCTTCAAGATTGGCTATATCATAACCAATTTTAAAGGCTGTTATCATCTCACTAGTAGTCATTACTCAGTCTTATTACCTTTGCCTCTACCTTTGGGCTTTTCTTGTTCCTTCTGTTCTGGATTTTCTTTAACATTATCAGAGTTTTTCAAAGCAAGTATCTCTGACTCAAGCAAGCTATTCTTTTCAAGTGCCTGCTTAAGCATTGACTCTAACTTATCGATCTTATCTGTAACATCCGGCTCTTTTTGTACAGCTTTTACTTCTTCTTCCGTAGGCTTCTTAATTACACCAAGATTTTCATGATCTTCTATCTTTCCTATAAGAGATATCCTTATGTTATTGTTTCTTTCATCTAAGAGGTAATGTATTAATCCCTCTAGAGTATTACTTGATGATGCCTCACCAAATACCCTAAACATTTGACCATCTCTCTGTACTAATCCTATATTTATAGCCTTTTGCACTAACGCTTTGGTTTCAAAATTAGGATCTGATAAAATTGACATGAATTCTCCTGGGCGTTCTTCAATTATGCGTCCTACCTCAGACTTAAGATACTCAAGAGATGGATTGTTTGGCAAGCGTTTTCCGTCTTTATTAGTTAAGTAATAAATCCAGAGAAAATCTGATAGTTTCTTTGCACTACCGTCAATCTTGCCAAACAGCATCCATGCTTCTTTCTTTGTATCAATCCTTGTGTTCTGAAGTTTTGCTTCTTCATCTTCAAAGACTAACGCAAATTTATAAGTACCCTTGTTGTAACGTTCTTCCCATGACGGTGCTATCTCATCAGTATTGACTTCAAGAATTTTAAAATTTATGAAATCATTAATGTTTGATAGATCAAGGAATAAACCATTTTTATCAATCTGCACTGCTTTGTTAATCCAGAAGTTTTCTTTATGAGGCTTCATTACGTTAAGAGCATCAACGTCTTTTAATCCAAGCTCTTTTGCTACTCTTGCTTTTTGTTCCTCAGTAAGACCCCTGAGAGGATCAACAATAGTACCGGAACGCTGACTGCGAGGCGTAACATATTCTCTCTTTGCTCCGGTATTCATAAATGCACTGTCTGAGTTTTCAGGAAGCCAATCACTTGACCTCCTTACTGGCATAACTTTAACTTTACCTGTTCTTAAGTACCCTACATTTAATCCTTTTACAAATGTTTCCATGCTGCTATTTTATTTATTTAACGTTTATCCAAGGATTGCAGGACGAATAGTTGCACAACGTGTCGGATCTTTAACCATCACACCACCTATGAATGCCCTATGCATTGTATAACCATCCTTACCATTACTCATAAACCTGCTAGGCATATTAGGCTGGAATGGATCACGAAGACCAGGTTCCATACCCATAATATCACTACCATTCTTAACATATACAGGACGGATATTATCTTCTCCACCAACCTTACCTACGTTCAGAATCTGATATTCGTATGACTTAGCTACACCACGACCTGAAGGATGCATAATCTTGTTACGCTCCTTGTCATCGTATGCGGGATCAACGAGTACAGTTATGATTGAGCCATCAGGACCTTTGTATTCAACAAAGTTGTCCTTGAAGCCAAATCCACCGGCTGCATCATAGATAAGCTTATCTGTACGAAGAGGCGTATAGAGCGTTGAATAATCCTTGAGTGCCTTACTCCAGTTGTAAGCACCCCACTTACCAGTCCTCATGACAATCTTACGTGCTTCACCGTAACCTTTTTCGTTATCGGTAAGATCCATAATATGCTCAGTCAGCCATTCAATATCAAGTTCATACCCGTTGTAGTATGATAAGTTACTTGATTCAATCTGCTGCTCAAGACCAGCACCCTGCTCAATTTCAAATCCAGAAATATCCTTCTGTAAGAATAACCCATCTGAAGTACGGTTAAGCGTAGCAAAATTCAGGAGTTTATCTTTCATATCCTGGAACTGCTGTTCAAATTCCCAGTCTGCATACTGTGTCCATGTGGTAAACAGCTTCTGCTTACCATTTTCATCAATTGCAGGCCATGAGAAAGCAACAGGACGAGAAATCATGTTTCCAGGATGTGTTACTTCCATACGGATCATTGAGAATACGTTCCTCATAGCAAACGGGCTGGTATAGTTAGGCGTACCTCCCTTTACAGAGAGAGTCTTGCTAACGATTGACCATTCCTTGCTGAATTTCTTACCTGCAAGCAGCTCTTCATTCGGGATGAATAAAGTCTGATCTCCAGTAAAGAGTTCGCATGTATACATCCACTGTCCTGCACCATAAGGCTCAGGAATACCTACAATACGAATAGGATATACTGAATTCCTTTCACCAACAATAATGTTAGTATCTGAGAAATATCTTTCGGGGAATACAAGCTGGAATCTTGCACCTGCAATACCAGTCTTGGTAGTAGTAGCCGTAGTTACCTGTGCGCCATATGAAAAACAAGCGACAAGAGGAATATTCTTCCTTGAGTCGCCCTGAAGATGCCACCTGAAGTCAGCATCAGTATCACAATAGAACGGTGTGAACTGCCTTAATATCATGCCAAAGTTTAATCCTTTGTTTGCACGATAAAGCATTGTAACCAGATTAGATGTTTCAGTAGGTTTCTCCTGATATAACGCACCTAAATGGTTCGTAGTAACAAGACCACTGAAATCTTTCGGTTCATATTCCTGTAATGGAGAAATAAGTTTCATCTCTTAAA
>ERZ795048.1577-NODE-1577-length-20041-cov-8.573952_pt1 | contig 20041 bp, 17 predicted proteins | sample MGYA00375132_ERZ795048 | MGnify/ENA primary metagenome ERZ795048 (study PRJEB30177, sample SAMN05720225) | activated sludge metagenome | isolation source: Anaerobic digester | place: Hong Kong | collected 2014-12-17 ... | reverse complement strand
TCGGCACGGAATATAAGGATGGACGTGTGCGCTTTCGCATGCATTTTTATAAGTGAGGCCGCGCGTTCTTTCATTCCGTATATCGCATGGATGCAGATGAGGGCATCCGCTTTTTCACCGTCCCACTCCTCCCATGTCGACTGGACTATAGTTATCCGTGAAGCGATGGATGAATTGATTTTCCCCTGAAGCAGTGCGGTCATTTCCCGTGAGGGTTCAATCGCGGTAACGTGATGGCCCTCCGCGGCAAGGGGAATTGTAAAGTGTCCCGCCCCCGCGCCGGCATCGATAATTGAATCGACGGGGCCGATGTGGTCCTGTACCTCCTGTAGCAGGTTCCCCGGATATCCTTCTCCGGTAAGCCGTTCCTCGTATTCCTCCGCGAAACGTTTTTCGTTGAATCTCATGGTACACCTCTTGTGCGTTGTTACGATACCACATATTATAGTACAGCCCCCCGGGGGCAATGATTTTTAATAGTACTGTCGTTATTAACATGCGGGGTATCCCCTTCTGTTTATGGCTACTCACTATCAACCGGATTGTTTCTTCTTTGGTGCTGAAATAATGAAGTGACTGTGAAAAACTAGATGTTCCAGAATGGAGGATTTTTATCTTCGAAGAGCATAGGGCGGTATTTCGCACCGGGTTCAGACCTCGGACACCCCAGAACGAAAAAGTCACCGAGGCGTTCGTTCCTGCCAACAATCCTGTAGGTGATGTCGTTGTTCGCGCTGCACATCACTTCGTTTGCCTTGCGCATCATGTGAAAAGGGCATTTTTTACATTCCGAAAGTTTCATTTCTTTTTTCCTCTCACGGTGGTAGCGGAAAAGTGATGAAGAAAATATACAGTATGGGATGGGCGGGGGCAAATTTTTTGAGGGTTCTGGCTGCTTTCAATGATTACAGTGTTTTGTCGTTAATGCTCTTTCCGGTGACTGCCGCCCTGAACTCATCCGCTTTCATCAGGTCGACATACTGATCAAGCCGCGCGGCTTCGAACAGCTGCCGGATAGACTTCCCCGGTTCAAGGAGTACAAGTCGAATACCTCTTCCCGCAGTTTCGTTGATGAACCGTACAATAGTTCCTATCGCGGTGGAGTCAATACTCTCCAGCTCTTTGAGATGAAATGCGATTTTCACCGGATTTCCCTGTGTTACGGTGTCCCACAGGGAAATAACACTTGAAATATCTCTGCTCGTGAGACTTCCGCGAATATATATAATTACGGCATCGCCGAGATTTTCTGATAATAAATGAAGCATGCATTCACCATCTGGTTATGTAATAACGGTTATTTTTTTACTGGGTGCGCTTCAGGTATTCGGATTCAAATTTTTCTCTGGTCATGATCGTGAAATACCTGTCAAGCCTGGATATTTTTAAAAGGTCCATCAGGGATTTTGAAACATTGTAAAAGACAAGTGTAATATTTTTGTCCCTGGCGCTGTTGTTAAGTTTTATCAGTGACCCTATTGCTGACGAATCAACGTGGGTTAATTCCCGGCAATTGATAGCCGCACATTCCGGATTTTCCTGAATGTGATTCTGCCAGAATTCCTCCGCAGCGGGGACATCTTTAAAGTCAAACTCACCTTTTACGTGAAAAATTACAATATTGTCTGCTTTCTCAGCGGTTATTTTCATTACAGTCCCGCACCTCCATGTGGTGAGTAGTGCTGTTATGCCGTAACGGCATTTTTTTTCTTGTGCCCTTTTTCCGGTGAACATGCTGGGCATTTCGAGTCAGGTGTCAGCAGGATATAATCCTTCCCGCAGGACTGGCATGTGCGGCGCTGCAGAAATACAGGAAAAACAAACAATATGGTATTTCCTGATTTTCTCTTTAATGCCGCCCCCTCCTGCAGAAGAGTGTTGATGACGTGTGTTACGTTGTCGCTTTTCCCGAGTTGTACCGCAATCTGAGATGCTTTCACAATCCCGTTCTGGTTTTCCGCAAGTTCAAGCAGGTGTCTCCGTATACCGTGAACAGTATTTTCACGGGCCCCTTTAAAAAAACGGGCCCCCCATGCGATAAGGGCGATCCCGGCGCAGATGCACGCAATTCCCACCAGATGGCGGTGCAGAATTCCAAGTGCGGATATCATGAATAAGGCCCCGAGGGCGGCGGTAAGTATCCCCGTGGTTGTCAGGACTGTGCCTGACAGTATTTGTGCAATCATCTGTAATTCCTTCCGAAAAGGGTATAGGGCTATGTGGTAATTCTTTTCCTTAATATTGCGAACTCAAATCCATCAAGGAGCACCCTGAAGGATGCTGCATTAATATTTTCTGAAAGGGCGGTGACTTTCCATACCTCACGGCCGTCTGTGAAAATAATTGTAACCTCAACATCGGTACTGGTTCCTCTTTTCGCGTCAAGAATATTGGCGCGGTAGTCAATCAGTTTTATTGCTGCCACTTCCGGGAAAAGAGGGATGAGCGCTTTTTTCAACACTTTTGCGAGGGCATCAACGGGACCGTTTCCTGTTGATGCTTCGTGGATATATCTTCCATCTGCTTCAATTTGCACTGTCGCTTCAGGGGCAATACCGTTATCAATAAGTCTGTAATTGCCGATAACAGAGAAAGGAGCCCTGTATGAAACAAGAGAACGTGCAATTGAAAGAGATTTACTTGCGTCCTGGATTTCGTAATTAAGCATTGTGTCCTTTGTGATTGGTTTTATCTTACAAGCAGTTAACATGTATTATATTATATTGATAAGAATGAAACCTGTTATTGTCAAGAAATAATATTGTGATTGATTATACATTTCATATAGCTAATATGTTTCAGGTATCGCGGTAGACGCTGCGGAATGCTGTCAACGTATCGTTGCTGCTAATTTATTATGAATTTGTTTTTTAATTGATTTTACGGGTTTGGAACTGCATAGTGGTTTTTTGAAAAAAGAAACAGAACAATAAAAATCCTCAATTGCAGGGAAAATACTGCAGGGGATACATTCTAACATGAAACTAGCACCATTATTCCCGTTCTCCTTTGAAGACGGAGAATATGGTGGTATAATTTCTGAATGCCGTATTACAACCGGCATGAGAAACTAATTAACACGGCATACTATATGGATGAAGTAACAATAATATCATATCCCGGAACAAAAAATGCGAATCTTCTTTCCCTCGCGAGAGGAAGGTCAAAATATATGCTTCCCTTTGGCGGGAGGTCGAGGATTGTTGACTTCACGATAAGAAACTCGATGATTTCCGGTGCGCGGAAGACAATACTATTCAGCAACATAAAAGACAACCTTGAAGATTACGTGGAACATTATGGACCTTTCAGGGGGGAAAATTTTCCCGCGATAAAAGTAGTCTCAAAAGAGTATTCCGATATTCATGTCTGTTATGATCTGATTCTGGACAGCAACACGAATTATTATATTATCTACAGCGGGGACGATCCCGCCCTGATAGATTTCAGGGAGATGCTGGGACTCTTCAGGAAGTCCAGAAAAAAGGCAATGCTGTACAAATTAAAGTTTGGCGGCCATGCGACTCTCGCCCATACGGTGCTTATTACAACGCAGAAGACGCTTCTGAAGGTCATTGATTCCGCGATTGAAGAAGAGAGAAAGGCCCCCAACATTTTTGATATGATTATCAACATGATGCTGAATGACGGGATCGATACCGGTACATTCGGGGTAACATGCTGGCCCCTGCACAATATTCCGGACTATTATAATTTCACCATGGAAGTGGTGAAGAACAGGGATATTTTTTCACTGATATATGGTGAATCCGAGATTAAAAGCTGGATACAGTATGAACGGTACGCGAATGTTGGCGTAAACGCGAATATACAGAATTCCTTTATATCAGATGGATGTGATATCAACGGGACGGTAATTAACTCCATTGTGTATCCGGGAGTTACGATTGGCAAGAAAGCGTACGTGAAGGACTCAATACTCCTGCCATACGTCCGTATAGGCGCCGGCGCCAGGATTTTCCGCACTATTGTCGATGAAAGCTTTATAACTCCCGGTGAAGAAGAGGAGTATTACAATAACATCGGCGAGAACTGTATTGTTGGAACAGAAAACGAGGGTCTGAAAAATAATGATTACCCGCGGTCAATTTTCAGCAGTATTTCTCTCATTGGAAACGACTGCCGGATACCAGGGGGAGCCAGGGTCGGCGGCGCATGTTACATAGCCCCCGGGCTGGGGATGGATTATTTTTTTAAAACACGGGTCCTCTATGACGGGATGTCCATTGTAAAGTAAGCATACGTGAATCCGAATCCGGTTGTGTGTAATGTAATTATGAAATTCTTTCGTAACATTATGTTCGTGTTTCTGGCGGCATGGTTTTTCTGTGATGCGGCAGCTGCGGAAATTGCAGTTGTTCCGTATAAAATTGAGAATCCCTCCAGCATTTTCCCCGTTGAAACCGGAGCAGAATACGCGAAACTTCTTTCCGTCGCGGCAATTATAAGAAAAGAACTGGAAGTCTATTCGCCCCGAGATATCGATGCTGATATCCGGAGAAAAAATATTGATCCCCAGGGCACGGTTACAGAAGAGAATCTGTATCTTCTTGGAAAATCGAGGTATCTTGACCATGTTCTCATCGGTTCACTTTTCCGGAAAGGGGGCCAGTATGTTTCAGAAAGTCTCCTTTATTCAGTTCGTGACCGGAAGGTGCTTGTAACTGCCCGTGTGCAAAGCCCTGACCTTTTTGAACTCGCGGAAAAGGAGATACAGGCGGTATTTACACAGTATAATGATGTCCGGAGGGCTTCTCAGAGTAAGCCCGTTGATGCGGCATTTGTGATTGATATGTCATATAACGTGGCAGGGGAGTGGGACGCGCTTAAAAGAGGGATCAGCCGTTTTGCGTCGGTGCTGACTGATGGCTGGAGTCTTGATGCCAGAATAACTATTGTACCTTTTTCGAAGCAGCATTCAGGGAACAGCGCTGTCCCCAATCTGAAAACGGCATATGCCCTCAAAAAAGGGCTGGAGAGGCTGCGTCCCGGAGGGGGCGGTACTGTTTCAGATTTTGAAACAGCAATGCTGCATGCTGTGAAGAGCATACCATGGCGCGGCAGGGCATCAAAGGTTATGACTGTTATATCGAACTCGCCGCTTACAAGGTCACGGTATCTGGAAAATTATGCCTACATTGCCCGAAAGAAAAATATAACAATATATACAGTATCCCTGGGGAAAATGAGTGCCCGGGGAAGGGGATGCCTTAAGGATATGGCTGTGATCGGGAATGGCGATCACTATAACGCAGCATATCATCAGAGGGTTTTTGATGCGAGAGGGGGGGCTGTTGATCTTTTTATGGAAGACGGCAGGCTTTTTGAGTCCGACAGCCTCAGCAGGGAATGGAAACAGGGCCTTTTTCATTATGCCGGCCGGGGCCACAGTAAAAGGGCGCGGACACGTTCGTTCTTAAAGGAGATTTTTTATAACGATAATCGTTACAAGGTGGATCCCTATACTCTGAAGGATCGTTATGAGAAGCTCGCGGGGGCCCGAATAATAAATACAGGATCACTTGAAACAAATATTTCCGACCTTATGCCGAAGATAGCTGAAAAGCATTTCAGCCGCGGGCACTGGACAGAAGGGAGACGGGATCGTTCCATCGCGAGGGTCCTCCTTGAGGACGGGCGCACCACTCTCTGGATACATGTTCACCGCCGGAAGGACCTGGATTTTTTCAGGAAAAAAAAGCAGTCCCGTATACTATTTCCATTGGGGGTTGTTGTTGAGCGGAAAACATCGGCCCCATTCGGTGTCGCGCTGAAACCGGAATGGTACCTTACCGGCCTTTCCCGGGACTATATCCCCGATATGATGAAGACATCCCTTGAAAAGCTGATACAGTCCCCGGACCACTATACCGGGAGGGGTTTATATTCCCCGCCGGTTTGGTTTCTTGAAGTAAAAGTCGGGAAAATACTCGGTGCACGGGACAGACGTGACATCCGTGAATAATGGCTGCTCCTCTTAACGGCCCGCGCTCCTTCCTGTTTCCATCCCCAGTTCAAATGCCGCCCTGTTTTTCTCGAAATCCGGAAACTGGTTCTTTACTGTTGCAAGCAGTGATTCTTCTGAGATGGGCATGTTCCCTACGGCATAGGCGATGCCGAGGGAAAGGGTGTTCACCTGTTTAAGAGAGTTGAAACGGGATTTTGATAGTTCTTCTATATTATGAATGTGGACATGCCGTGTTACCTGCCGTATCCGTGAGTATATCTCCTCCCGGTCCGGATAGTCCGAGTCGCCGATCCGTACGGACACGGGGATCAGGGGGAAGTCGTTTATTATAACAATGGAGTTTTTATTGAGGTACTGCACATGGCGCAGGGCCTCAAGGGGTTCCATTGAAATCATCATGTCCGCTCCTGCAGCAGGGATAAGCCCTGATACCGCCATCTTCCTCTCATCGAAAGGCTCTCCCTTTTCCAGGCCGCGGTACCGTACGTTCGAGGTAACAACGCCTTCACGCTGAGCGCCCCCGCGGCGCTCGGCTCCCACAACAGTGAGACCCTCATGTATTGCGGCGAGTTTGAGGATTGTTCCAAGGGATATTGCCCCCTGGCCGCCAATGCCGCAGATTAATATGTCATACCGAATCACGATACTTTCTCCGTTTCCCTGGCTGTGCCGGGATGCAGTTTGATTTCTGTTCTTACTATGGCGCCGTTGGGACAGAGGTCCCTGCATGAGCCGCAGCGGAGACACGCGGCCTCTTCGATATAATAGAAATGCCCTGTTTCGTTGTAGTCCTTGCGGATTGCGGGACATCCCAGGTCAACATAGCATTCATTACAGAGCTGACAGCGCCCCTCTTCAATTTGATAATATACTTTATATTCAGGGGGATTAATCTTGATGCGCCGGGCATACTGCAGGGCGCATTCCTGTTCCGCGATAATGACACGAACTCCACCCTCCTGTCTCAGGGCATCCCGGACGGCAGCTATGGAGCCCTTTATGTTGAACGGGTCAATTGACCGGATATATTTTACACCGATGGATTTAAGAAGCCCTTTGATGTCGACAGGATCAAGTTTTTCCCCGTGTATTGAAACATTTGTTGTGGGGCTTGGCTGGTGTCCTGTCATTGCGACCCACTTGTTGTCAAGGATAACGAGGACCAGGTCCGCGTTCTGCTGCACGGCATTTATTACATTGGGGATCCCGGAATGGAAAAAGGTGGAGTCCCCTACGTAGGCAATGACTTTCTCTCCCTCAATTTTCTGGAGCATTCCCTGGGCGATACCGACACCGCAGTTCATACAGGTTACCCAGTCGAATGCGCTGAAGGGGGGAAGGCATGAAAGGGTGTAGCACCCGATGTCCCCGGCGAATATCACCTTTCTGTCTGTGGCCTTTACGATAGAGTACAGTGTCGCGCGGTGCGGACATCCGGTGCAGAAAGAGCCCTGACGCGGCGGAATATCGCGGGTAAGGGTTTCAGCAGAATCCCGGGCGGTTCCAACTGCTTCCGGGAGCGGTTTCCCCAGCTCTCTGCTCAACGCGCCGGCAATGATGTCAACATCAAGTTCACCGTAGCGGGGAAAAATCTGTTTCCCCTTTACGGGGGTCCGTATTTCTGTGTCATAGAGCAGCTGTTTTATCTGGTATTCAAGAAATCCTTCAAGCTCTTCCACGACAATGATGTCATCGAGGCCTTCGGCGAATTCAGAAATCTCTTTCACGTTTAAAGGATAGCTGATCCCGATCTTTAATACTGGCGCATCCAGAATGTCAAGCAGCGCAAGGGCCTCCATGAGGTACAGGTAGTTTATGCTGGATGATATGAAACCTGTTTTCCCGGAAGCGGGAACGACCTTGTTCAGAGATAATGATGGAATGTCCTTTTCGAGCACATCGATGCTTTCCAGGGCCCGGCGGTGGTTCGCGACTGACCCGCCGAAAAGGTTTATATAGCGGGTCGGGTTTCGTTCGAAATGCCCCTTTTCCTGTACCTCCCGCGGTAGTTCGCCAAGTGTCAGGGAACCGATGTTGTGGCAGAGCTTTGAGGGAGCGTTGAGTATGACAGGCAGGTTGTATTGTTCGCTCAGCTCGAAGGCCCTGATTGTAAAGTCCTTTGCCTCCTGGATCGTTGCGGGCTCCAGTATAGGGAGATGGGTATGGAGAGAATACCATCTGTCATCCTGCTCGGATGTGGAACTGGTTGCTCCCGGGTCTGACCCTATCACGACTACGAACCCCGCCTTCACGCCGGAATAGGCGGCAAAATGGAGTACCTCGCTCGCAACATTCATCCCCACGTGTTTCATGGTGACCATGGAACGGATGTTGGCCCAGCTTGCTCCCTGGGCACCGTGGGCCGCGACGTGTTCATTGACGCTGAATTCCGTATGGATATGGGGGAACTGCTTTTTCAGTGCTGCGAACCCTTCTCCAATTTCTGACGCGGGAGTGCCAGGATAGGTGCTGAAGTATCCCAGGCCCGCTTCAAGTCCGCCACGGACAATAGCGTCGTTCCCCATGGCGAGAATGGTTTTTCCTGATTCATTGAGTGCAAGAGGGTTCATAGCTACCTTTTATATTCTTTGATGATTACGGTTTTATCTTCGAATTCCGGAATGGAGGCGCCTTCCGGGACCGCAAGGAAGTCTGCGCCGTTTTCAATAAAGAACCGTGCGCGTTCATGGGCAGCGCCGCTTCCCGTGGGTGTGCGGATTCCGATTGTAAATGTTTCAGGAAGGGTTTTCTGCTTCCGAAGGGTTGTTGCCAGCATCAGTGCCTGTGACGGATCGAGGTCGTATACCGGTTTCCCCATCCCCTCCTTTTTCCCGAATACGCCGGATGCGATAACAACGCCGTCGAAACCAAGTTGTGCAGCGGAAACAAGTGAAGCCGCAGCAAGGTCTCTGTTCTTGTTGCTCAGGATGATTTCAATAAAGCGTTTTCCCCCGTTCATGGCCCCTGCGGCAGGTGCGGCCAGCGGGAGCATGGCGCCGTATTCCCCGAAGAGTATTTCTTTCTCCGGTCCGATATCGGAGAGCATCGAAGCGATGTGTTCAGTGGTGTTCAGTGCCGGTATATAGTATAATGTCTGCATTATTTCTTCTCCCAGATGACTTCCCTGGGAAGATGAGATTTTCCCCAGTCCGTCGCGTCATGATACCGCAGGTACAGATCACCCTGCCCGCGTTCTTTCAATGTTTCGTATATCCGGTGCCATACGCACTCTTTGTCAGGAAATACTTCACATAGTGTCCCCTCAATTCCTTCACAGGGGCCGTTTCGTATGCCTTTAGGGCAGAGTGTAACGGGGCACAGTTCGGCGGTGTCATTGAGCATGCAGTCGCCGCAATGTGAACATCGTTCGTAAAACTTCCCGAGCCGTTCCACCATTCCCAGAAAGCTTGTGTCAAGGGCGGCGATAACAGGTTTTCCTGTAACCTCGCTCAATGCCTGTACACCGCTGCCGCAGGTAAGGGCAACAAGGGCTTCGGCGTTCTCCAGTTCCTCCTGAATACGGCGCATGTCACGGGTCGCAATCCGTTTGTCGCAGGGCGCTTCAATGGAAATGGTTGCGAGGATGTTTTTCCCCGTAAGGTGTTCCGCCATTTCCTTCACCTGGGCGGAGCCTCCCGTCTGGCATGCCGCGGCACATTCCGAACACCCTACAATTATAATGTTGTTCCTGTCCTTCAGGAGGGCTTGAATACGGTTGAGGTCTTTTTTTTCTGTAACGATCATTGTAATGTCTCCCGGATTGTATGGCCGCGTTTTTTCGCGGCGGTATGGACGGAATTAATGTCAAAATAAAATATTTGATTATAAAGACCACCTATCGGCATTGATCATAAATATCAAGTATATTTTGATGTCCATGCCGCCGGTGTGCCTCAGGTAGGGGATGCGTTGAGGGTGATGGCAACCGGTTCGATATCACACTGTTCCTGCTGCGCGCTGTCTGCTGTACAGGGTTGGATGATATAACTGTATCAGAGATGCTACTGTATCACGATCCTGTAGGGGAACAGATACAGCGCGCTTTCGTTCCGTGAATACAGGAGCTCAAGGTTCCGGATCATGGGGAGCAGTGCCCGTACGCCGGAAGGCAGTTCATCCCTGAGGCTGCGGCGCGCGGACAATTCCATGAGCTGCGCCACGAGGGGGACCCTTTTCCGCGGGAGGTGTATTACCCGGTGCCTGCCCCGGATGCCGGCTTTCATGCGGGCGTACTCAATTGCCGCGGTGATGCCGCCGCATTCGTCAACGAGCTTTTTCTCCAGTGCCTGCAAGCCGGTGAAGACCCGGCCCTCTGCAACAAGGGGGATCTTTGACGCTTCAATATTCCGCGCCTCACGTACAAATTTTGTGAAACGTCCGTAAATGAATTCAACGCTTTTTTCAATGACTTTCCGTTCTTCCGGCGAGAGGTCCCGTGATTCAGTGAAAATGTCGGCAAACTCACTCATTTTTACGACATCCTTTGTGATGCCGATTTTTTCATAGAGCCGTTTCAGGGATACCTTTCCGCTTATGACGCCGATGGAGCCGGTCAATGACCCTTTGTCGGCGTAGATTCGGTCGCCGGTAGTCGCAATATAGTAGCCCCCTGAGGCGGCAATGTTTCCAAATGAGAACACAACCGGTTTCGGATTCTCCTTTTTCATTTCCACAAGTGACTGGCGCATAAGGTCCGAGGCCGCGGCGGAGCCGCCCCCGGAATCAACCCGTATTACCACGGCAAGGACGCTTTTGTCGGTGAAGGCTTTTTTCAGCAGCCTGCCGTAGGTTTCATCACCGGTCACTTCCGGTGAAATGACTCCCCGGTTGTCAGAGCGCCCGCGGATTATTGATCCCGTAACATGGATCACCGCAATTTTCGGGACCGGACCCCACTGGTAAATCCTGTGGCTCTGGTGCAGGTATTGTCTGTGGGATACCGGTGATGCGCCATCTTCATGTTTTTCGCGTACTTCCCTTTCTGCTGCAGCGGGATACGCCACCGAGTCCACAAGACCAGCTGTTTGTGCTTCATCGGGTGTAAGAATTCCCCGGGCAAAGGCCTGCTCGATCACATCTCTCCCAATACGGCGGTCAGCGGCGACATCAAGGATGTACTGGTCATTCAGGTTTGTCATGAGGGCCAGAAGGCTTTCCCGGTAATCCCTGGACATGTGGGTACTCGTAAAGGGTTCATTGAAAAATTTATATCTTCCTTTGCGAACTGACTCGAAACGGATCCCGATTTTGTCCAGGAGGGCCTTGAAGAAATACACTTCAGCCGCGAGGCCGCTGATCTGAAATGTCTCCGCGGGGGTGTAGTATATTGTATCAGCCGCTGACGAAAGATAATATGCCCGGTTCCCCGGGACCATGCAGACCGCGTATACTTTTTTGCCGGTCCTTCTGAACCGGTGCAGTTCCTCCCGGAGTTCCTGTATCTGCCCGATCCCGAGATTCGCGGAATCAACAGTCATTAGAATTGCGCGTACGGTATTGTCACGGGAGGCGGTCCGGACCGCGCGGAGAATGCTGTTAAATGTAGAATGGTCATCTGCAAGAAGACGTTCTCCTTCAATTTCATTAATATCGCCCCGAATGTGAATTGTTAAAATCATGGGGGGTGATATAGACGGTGCCCGGAGACGTTCGTTTGTTATGGTGACGCCGAATACCGAAACAGCCCCGGCGTCCCTTCTGTTCTGCAGGGAGTAGTCGAACACCGCGGTGGACGCCGAAGAACCGGAAAAATCGAAGGGAAGCGAGAGACCCGCGGAATAGTTCCTGTCATCGTCTACTGACGCGAACAGTGAAATATCGTTGGGCAGGGTTATATCGACACAATACATCATGTGTCCCTCTGAAAAATCCTCACCTTCTCTCCTCTGGTAATCCGCGGAAAGTGTCAGATAGTGATAGAAGGGCCGAAGGGAAAGCGAATATACGTCTGTGCGCGGTATGCCGGTATTGTTAAGGGAAGGGTTATTTACGTCCCTCGCGGTATACCCGAAGGAAAGAAACGGGAAAGGGCGCAGGAGAAATCCAAGGGTCCAGGACCGGTAGTCGTTATATCCATCGGTATCACTGTCAGTGAAACTATAGTTCGCCCCTATGCCGATGACGTTGCCGATGAACAGGCCTTTGCCGATGGTGTATAACCTTGTTCGTGACGGAATGAATTCATCGGTTGTTTCATCGTAGACGGAGTCGAACCATGTTCCCGAAAAGGTGAATCCCAGGGTATTGAGCATGACCTGGTGGATTCCGCTGCTGTCCCGGTGATACCGCATGTGCCGGTAGGAAAATGCGGTGGCGTCAGTGGTGTCAGAAAAAACAGGATTGATCAGCGGCGCAAAAGCTCCGGTGCTGTGGCTGACTGAGGTTTCCGGGACAGGTATCCGGACAGCGTGCTGCTGCAGCGGATATACCGGACCAGACGCGAATATGAGCAGCGCCGCCAGGGCAGCGGTTGTGCTATGTGATTTTAACCGCAATGAGGGTAATATCATCTTTAATGGTGTGATTGAACTTTGAAATATTGTCCACAATTTCATGTATTTTCCTCTCAATGTCAGCGTCCAGGTTTTTCGCTATTACGTCATAGAGCGATTTCTCATTGAATTCATGTTCGGTTTTTTCATCATAAATTTCAATGATGCCGTCAGTATAGAGTATCAGTTCATCATCTTTTTCAAGGGTCAGCTTTGATGAAAAATAATTGGCATGGGGATCGGCACCGATTATTTTTGACCTTCCCTCGAGGGGGAAGAATGATTTTCTGTTTTGGGAAATATGGATCGGCGCGCAGTGGCCGGCATTGATGTATGTGAGTTCCCGTGTAATGTTGTTATATATCCCCGCGAAAAGAGTAATGAGTTCGGTTCCCTGGTAACTGTAGTTGAGGAAATGGTTTATTTCTTCAATCGCCGATTCAATTGGTTTGTTTTCCTTCAGCATCCCGTGCATGATGCTGTTTGTCATGGTGAGTATCATTGCCGCCGCGAGGCCGTGGCCTGACACGTCCCCTATTATGAGGGCGGTATTGTGCTTGTCGAGTTCAATAAAATCAAAATAATCACCGGTTACCTTCAAAAACGGGCGGTTGTAAAAGCTGATGAGGAGTTTGCTTTTCGGCGGTGCTTTTTTCGGGAAAAGACGCATCTGAATATATGACGCGATATCGAGCTCCATTTCAAAGCGGCGGTTTATAATATAGTCTTTAAACAGCCTGTCATTTTCCATGTGCTGTGTTATCAGAAGCGCAACGGTATCGATATAGTTTATGTCCATGCCGTTGTACTGTTCTCCGGAAAGTTTCTCTCCCGTGAGAAGCACACCGGCGACGCTGCTGTTCCGGAAAATCGGCGTCGCGAGAATTGCACCCCGTTCTTCCATGAAATGAAATACCATCTCCTGCTCGGATGAATTTTTAAGAAGAAAAAACCTGATAGTGGTCCCTGAATTCCGCTGGAAAAAGGTTTCCAGCTCAGTCCTGTCGGTAATGTGCTCAATGCTGTTGTTTGTGTCCTGCGGGGAAAGGTCATAGGCGGAATCAAACAGGACAAGGCGGATGTGGGTGATGTGCATAAGTGTCTGGAGTTCTTCGAATATATGGCGGATTTTGAAATTCATGTCCTCCGGTGATGAGGTGAGGTTTTCAATTTTCTGCAGCGACTTTGTGTACCTGCTGCGGTTTACATAGATTACATTGCTGACTCTTCTGGTGACAGTCCGTCCAAGATACAGTACATAGCCGAAAAGCACAAGGAACCCTGCGTAATGCAGTGTAAGCCCGGAAATGCTTTTTACCCGCCATGCAGTATAAAAAATGAAGGATGCCCCGATTACGGCAATGGCAATATTTTTTACAAATAGAATAAATCCCCTCGCGAAGAATAATCTGAAGCTGAAAAGATTGTACTGAAAAATACTGTTGCCGATTACCAGGGGTATGATGAGAGTCAGCCCTGTCAGGAAGTGCAGCGCCGGGGGTATGTCGGTGAACAGCCAGACTGCGTACATACCGAGAGGCAGCAGGTATGCGAAGATTATTCCTGCAATGATCATGCTTTCACGTTTGACGACATAGGAGTTGCGTTCCCGGAATATATTCATGAGGAGTTTCCATATTGCCATTATGCCGAAGGAGAGAAGGTAGGTGAAAATTGCCTTTAACGCAAACGCGTCAAAAGGCCTTTCGGCATAGTCGGCTATGAAACAGAAAAGAAATATGGTGAGAAGGCAGAACAGCACAATTGCGTTTCTGCTTAATGTCTCCCGTGAAAGATTGTACCCCACAAGCATGGTGATGTACCCGAGAATTATTATTACCAGAATAAACAGCAATTTGAAGTCATTGAATGAAAAAAGGTCAATGAGGCAGAAATAAAAAAGACTCAGGCCTATGGATGTAAAAATAAAAAGTCTGGCCTGATAGCTGTTTGACCTGAAAATTCTGATAAAAAGACCGTAAAGAAAATGTATATTTGCAAAGAGCAGCAGAATAATAAAAAACCATGCCAGTTTTTTGTTGAATCCGTGATGAATAATATTTTCCGTGTATCGCGTCCCGTTCTGCTCAAATACAACAGAATATATCTGGTCATTACGCATGTCCTTCAGGGTATCTATGATTGAACGGGAGTCCGTATCGGTGTCGCCTATCTGTAGAACACGAAAGTGATAATAGGGGGACCGCTGGAGGAAATCGATATTGTATATAAGCTCGCTTCCTATCATTATTCTTTCAAAAGGGTATATTGACGCGATATCCCTGACACGGGCAATGAAACTGATGTCAAGTATCACAAGGATGAGCAGCAACATGATATGTCCGGCACGATGTTTCACTGTTTTGGTTCCATCCTGATCATAATCAGAAGCATGTCTTTTTCCTGCATTGAGGTCATCGGCGTAATTAGTTTCATTATCGCGGAGCGGGTTTTTCCCGCAGATAATTCATTGTTCTTTTTCAGGAATTCATGGATTTTTTCTTTCTGCTCGTCGATTACAGCGGAAAAACCTTCACAGCTGATGATGATGGTATCACCGGGCCGGAGTGTAAGCTGTTCTGCGGCGCTTTTTTTGGGCGATATAAGCCTGCGGGGAAGACCGCTGCTCATGCGGAATAGAAAAGGTTCCGGATATCCGCTGTTGCAGTAATTAAAAATTCCCTTCTGGTCGAGGGATGAGTGGAATATCGCAATGTCTTCATCGAAAAGTTCCCGCTCTTTCAGCATGGAATTTAATTTTTTAATTGTTCTGGCTGTTGAATAACCGAGACGGGCATAGCACTGCAGTAATGCCTGAATTCCCGGCATGTAGATTGAGGTGCCTGTGATGTCGCTGTGAATTCGATATGATGATATCCGCAGTGCCCCGTCATGTTTATCATTCACGAAGACATCGTAAAATTCCCTGGTCTGCAGGGAATTTGTTCTGTGATGGATGCGTACCTGGATTTTCCCGATGTCAATATCCTGTCCCGGAAAGAACCGGTGGTGGATTTTCGAAGCGAGTTCCTGTTCCTTTTCTATTTCCTTTTTCTTAAGGAGTTCATGAAAGAAAAAACTGTTGATTGAAAGGACTGCGATTTTGGATGCGAAAATTTTTAAAAGATCAATTTCCTTTATGGTGAATTTCCTTTTCCTGGCCCCTATGACAACCAGTCCAAGGAAAATTTCCTGAAAATATATCGGTACAATAATTTCGCCGTTTATTTTTGCCAGTTCAGCGGCAATTTCCCGGTGATGACTTATGGACATGTCAAGGTTGTTTTTTATTATAATGTCCTCCGGGCCGTCAATGGCACGGAAAAGCGTGTTCCCGCTTTCTATATTGGCATTTTTGATTACACGGCTCCGTCTGTTCTTTTGATAAAAGATGCTGTACTGGTCGGTTTCCGGATAATAAAAAATCAGAAGCCCGTTTTTTACCTTTGTGAGCGCGATAATCTGGTCAAAGGTTTCCTTGAGGAACTGGTTAAAGGCGTTAATATTGAGGATTGAATCGACAGTCCTGGCAAAAAGGTCTTCATAGCGGACCGGGCTGATTATTGAATCGACAATACCGTGAATATAGTTAAACACGGGAAGTATCGACATCAGCAGTATAATAAAAAAAATCAGAAGATACGGCCCCCCAAGACCGTAAAAAGTCAGGGGCAGTGCTATCCCCAGTATAATGAGGATAAGCAGCAGGTCAAGACCGTAGGTCAGTGATATGTTTGTTATCCGGTTTTTCATGCGCTGAAAAATGTTATATCGATATCATTTTTGACTGTTTCGAAGACATGGGATGCCGGGAGATTGCTGTCTATAACGATGAAGTCCGGTCCGGTAAATGAAAGATAGTTTGCCCTGATTTTCTGAAGAAGATTTTTCTTTTCAAAAAAATCCGTTATGCCGGAAGGGTCCCGTTCCCTGATTCTCTGCAGCGCACTGTCTGCGTCAATATCCAGGAGGTATACCCTGTCAGGCACGGGGAACCCCTGCTCAAGGTTTATGTCTATGATTAAACGGGGGTCCTCGTCGAGAGCTCCCTGATAGGCGGCATTGGAATGATAATATCTGTCCAGAATTACCATTTTTCCCGCAACCATGGCCGGAAGTATGTTGTTGCGCACATCGTCCTCCCGGTCAAGGAGGAACAGGCGCAGCTGTTCTTTCACGCTTACAGGTCCCCCGGAGCCCAGGAGTGCCCGTATTTCTCTTCCCCATTTCCCCTGTGACGGTTCCGCTCCTCTGTACGCGGGAATCCCCCGGGATTCGTAGTGGCGGTATATCATCTCTGCAATGGTTGATTTTCCTGATCCGTCAATCCCTTCAAACACGATAAAGGGACGGTTTTCTGCTGTCATGGTATATCTTTCTCCAGATTGCTGTTGACCGGCCACGGCCGGTATCATGAACATATGGTGCAGATTTCTATTATCAGTAATTGTATCGCCGGATAGTTCTGCCTGCTGATTAGATCATTAAAATGATAAAAAGTCAATAAGAATAATAGGAAGACCGGTGAAGAGTGCAAATCTGTCCGGATACTTCCCGCAGTATCCGGACATGACGGGATTACAACGTGGAACTCTGAAGAAACTGTACCCGTATCTCGTTGATGCGGCTGTTCCCGTGTTTTATCCGGTTTCTTAATTCCGCAATCTTTTCAGGGGGAGGTTCCGTTTTCCCTGTAAGGATTAGAATAAGCCGGTGGCCATCGGGAGTGGTTTCCGTTTTCATCTGGAATATTGAGAGGCCCGGGTGGTGCTGCAGGATATCTTTCCGGACTGTCTCCTGGGATGTGGCGATCTTGAATCCGTCCCACATGTAAATCCCAACGGGGATGGAAATGGCGGTCAGTATTATGATCGACAGCGCGATCTGATAGAGCGCCCTCTTTTTCACCTCCCCTTCGTCTGCGAGAACAGGATGTATTTTCATTGCCCAGAACACCACTGCGCCTGCAAGTGATATTGACACAAGGTTTATGATGAATAGAATTGTCGCCCCGGTGGCAATTTCCCGGTTGAACTTTCCTACACCGATTCCAATTGTACAGAGAGGCGGCATCAGCGCCACGGCAATTGCGATACCCACAAGGGTGTTGCTGATTTTTTTATTGGCGTTTCCATAGGCTCCCACAATGCCGGAAGCAACCGCGACAATAATGTCAAAGAGACTTGGTTTTGTCCGTGCAATTATTTCCGCAGAGTACGTCGGGATCGGCACAAGGTATGCGATGATCGCCGAGATGAGAATAGCAATGATGGCGCCCTTCGCGATGGACTGCATGGATGTTTTTATCAGATCGATATCGCCCCATATTACACCAAGAGAAAACGCAAGGATCGGTGTCATGAGAGGGGCAACGATCATCGCGCCGATTATCGTTGCCGTGGAACCCTGAATAAGCCCCGTTGTGGCGATGATGCATGAGAGCACCGTGAGAATGTAGTACTCTATTGTGGGGCGGGCGCCGTCTGAGAGGAGCTTGAACACGTTAAGGTCCTGTTTTTCCTTGGCCTTTATTTTTGCATACTGCTCACGTTTTTCTTTCCAGAAGCTTATGCTGGTGTAGTTTTTCAGTGTCCGTTCCTCGGGCTCAATTACATGGTCGAGCATTCCCCGGACGTCCTGTGATGTTGAGGATATTTTTTCCCTGACTTTCGCGAGGCCTTCCTGCTCTGTTCCTTTGTCGGGTTTCTTTTTTTCAGAGGGGGAGGTGTCCCTGTTCTCTGCATCCGGTTCGCCGGTTCTTTCCGGGTCGGATGCTTTCATTTTAATTTTTTTTCTGATGCCCGGTTCCTGCGGGGCAGCCGTTTCCGGAGGTTCCTCCCCGCGGGCCGTTCCCTGTGTTTCGGCTGTATCCGTTTCCCGGGAGGGATTTCCGGAAATTCGGTCAATAAACCTTGAAAACAGATTTTTTGTTCCCATTACGGTTCTCCTCAAATATGATGCGTATAAACGGTTTCTGTGTTTTCGCGGGCTGGTGCCTGTGCTCTATGGGATGCGGAAAAAACCTGACACAGGGCAGCCTTTTACACACAGCGCTTCCTCAGTCAAGGGAAGATTTTATATGGTCGACATACAGAAGTGTCGCCCCCACTGCTCCGAGATTTAACCCGAGAAATCCGATAACCGGAACAATGGATATCAGAAAAAAACCCGTTCCGAGTCCCACGGTGGTAAATTTGAATTTCCACATCACTTTCAGTTTTTCACGGAACACCATTTTTCTCCGCTCGAGGGGGAAGTCAAAAAACTGGAACCCGAGAAAAAACATCGCGGAAATAAAACTTATCGCGGAATACAGTACGCTCCCCGCAAAGGGGATGATGTTGAGCAGCAGCAGTATGATCTGAAAAACGGTGATAATTGTAAGGAGTTTGATAATATTACCCGTAATCCGGAGAATATCGCTGATCATTTCTGAAAGCGAGAATGAGTCATCAAGCACTGTGCCGGTGAGACGGGATTCAACTTTCGCGGAGATGATATCATTGAAGGGGGCGATAATTATACTTCCGGTTATGGAATACATTAACGCGGTGATTATGATGAGCAGGACCGCGAGAATCGGCGATATGATATAACGCAGTACCTGAATATACCATGCGTCACCACGGGGAAGGAGGCTTTGCATGAAATCACCGAGGTAATGAAAGGACAGAAAAAAAACCAGAACCAGAATCAGAATATTCAGAATAAATGGAATCGCGAAGTGCCTGAGCAGGCCTTTCTGCTCCATTACGGTAATAATTGATCTGAAAGGGGCTCCCATGCCCTGTGCGAAGGCTGCGAACGGCCGGATGCCCGGGAGGCGCTGTGGAATGGTTTTTAGTGTCATTACAGGTTGCTCCAGTTTGATAAATTTGGTGCTATACTGTAACTGACATTACAGAATCTGCAAGGAAAAAACCGGAACACTCATGTGCGAACGCCGGGATTGAGAATTACCCTCACCGGTATAAAAACGGTCTTCGCCGGTCAGGAGAGTTTCAGTTTCGCAAACATGCGAGGGGCACCTGCAGAGACCCACAGCCCCATTATCCATGAATGCAGAAAGGTGTATACAAGATAACCGGGTGTGGTTATGCCGAACAGAAGCTTCCCTCCGAAGAAGAGAAGAAACATAACGGTAATTCCTGAGACGTACCGGAGGGCCCCTTTCCAAAAACTGTCTGCCGGCAGAAACCCGGCGGTGTTTCGTTCTATTATAAGGCCGGTGCAAAACCCGGATACTGCGCCGATCGGTGCTACAGACCACCGTGATGCAAGTATAAGTGCAAGGAGAGCCGGTACAAGAATTGCCCCGGCAGTGAGCAGCGCAGGATGAAGCGTTTCCACGACGCGTTCAAGTTTGCTGAAAGCCGGCCATGATGCTGCGAGGAGCAGTGCCCCGAGTATCCATCCTCCGAGAATGTCAGTGGGGAAGTGTACCCCGAGGTAGAGCCGTGAAAGGGCAATGGAGAGGATCATCACTACGGCGAAAAAAGTGAAAAGAGGCTTTCTTACCCAGACAGCGAGGTATGCCCACAGTACGAGGGACTGCTGCGCG
>ERZ795048.1576-NODE-1576-length-20072-cov-6.203977_pt1 | contig 20072 bp, 17 predicted proteins | sample MGYA00375132_ERZ795048 | MGnify/ENA primary metagenome ERZ795048 (study PRJEB30177, sample SAMN05720225) | activated sludge metagenome | isolation source: Anaerobic digester | place: Hong Kong | collected 2014-12-17 ... | reverse complement strand
GGCGTCACGATCTGCGCCATGATGTTCCCGCCGAATGCGGGACGAATCTGCACAAGGTCGGTGTTTTCTTTCATTTCCAGGATCGTGCAGTCCGCCGTCAGCCCCGCGCCGCACCTTGCGGCGACCTTCGGCGCGAGCGAACGGCCAAGACTTGTCGCGCCCACGAGGATCGACGACGGCTTGACCTTTTTGATAAAATCATAGAATGCGGCGGCGTACGGCGAAACCGTGAACCGCTCGAACGCCGGGTCGTCATAGACGTAGACCTTGTTCGCACCGTAGTGCAGCAGTTCGTTGCCGAGTTCGTTTACACTGCTTCCGATCAGCACGGCGTAGACGGGCTCGTTCGTTACCTTCGCGAGCTGTTCCGCTTTGCCGAGCAGTTCCAGCGTGACCGGGTGGATGTCATTGTCCCGTTTCTCCGCGAACACGGCCACGCCGCACCACGCGGATTTGTCCAGAACCGGCTTTGTTTCGTCCTCCCACGTGACCGCGCCTTCCGGCCCATTCTTCACGCAGAGCCTGCAGCTCTTGCACGCGGCGTTAACAGAAAGGATTCCGCCCTCATATTCCAGCGCGCCGAACGGGCAGATCTCCTGCAACCGTTCAACGATCTCGCCCGTGATCTTGCCCTGATGGATTACCAGTCCCATGAATGTTACCTCAAACGAATTTCTGCTCGTGCAGTATGCCGTACAGCGCGTTCGCAAGTTTCGCGCCCGTGCCAGTGAACGTCTGCTTCTCCACGTCGTTCTCCGGCGGAAAGATGCGTTCCACCTGCGTCGGCGAGCCTTTCAGCCCCAGTTTCACCGCGTCAGCGTCCGGCAGGTCGCACGCGGCCAGCACGCGGATTTGCTTCTCCGCGTCGATCGCCTTCTTGCGATTGTACGACGGTAATCTTGGCGTGTTCGCGTCCTTGTCGATCGTCAGCAGGCACGGAAACGCCATCTTTTGTGTCTGCAGCACACTGTCGAGGTCAATCGTCACCGTAATACTGTGTTCGTCAATCCCGTCAATCCGAACAACATTCGTTGCGTGCTCGATGCCGAGCCGCTCCGCGAGCTCCGGCCCGACCTGAGCCGTGTCGCCGTCGGTCGTCTGCTTACCGCAAACGATGAGGTCGAAGCCCCCCGTTTTCATTGCGCCCAGCGAAAGTGCATAACTCGTGGCCGCAACGTCCGCGCCCGCAAACGCCTTATCGCACAGCAAAGTGCCTTCGTCCGCACCCATCCAGAGCGTTTCCGTCAGCGCGTCTTTTGCCTGCGGCGGGCCCATGCTCAGCGTTTTTACACTGCCGCCGGTTTTTTCCGCCAGAACGAACGCCGTTTCCAGCGCGAACAGATCGTACGGGTTGAGCTTTGCCGCAATCCCCGCGCGCCGGAGAACCCCGGTCTCCTCATCCACTTCCACCTTGTTCGTCCCCGGTACCTGTTTGATGCAGACTAGGATGTTCATGTTTCCTCCGTCCCGATAATTGGAATGATCGTCCCCCGTTCCGCCGAAATGCGTGCAGCTTCAATAATCCTGGTAACACGCCTTGAAAACGCGGGAGAAACCCGATAGGCTTTTGTTCCGTCCAGCGCTTCCGCAAGTTCGTCGTAGATCACGCGGCGGTCCACGGGATGGAAGTGCGTCCGCTCCAGTTCCACACGCACGCGGTTGCGGTATACGCCCTCAATCAACGATTCCGGCTGTTCCACGCGATAGAGTTCGATCACGTGGTCGCGCGCGACGATTGTTCCGCCGTCCCCCTGCACGACCCAGTCCGGCAGAACATCCGTCATGATGTTGTATTCCACATCAAGAATCGTGTTACCTTGCGTAATCAGCCGGGCGGTAAACATATCCTCGGCGTCGCCGCCGTTAACGATGCGGCGCGTTTCTGCACAAACGCTTTTTACCGGCTCGCCGAGCAGCGCGACCGTCTGTCCGAATAAATGCGGTCCCCAGTTGTTGAGATATCCGCCGCCAAGCGCTTTATCGGTTTGCCAGTCGCTGCGCGCGCCGAACGTAGCGGCACTCCTGCGCACGCGGTAAACCCTGCCGACCGCACCGGAGGAAATCAACTGCTGCAGCGTGGTCAAATCCTCCTCAAACTGCTGCGCCAGGACTTCGTAAACCTGCACGCGGTTTGTATTTGCCGCGGCGATCATAGCGTCCGCTTCGGCGGTTGAAAGTGCCCATGGCTTGGTTACGAATGCATGGACGCCGTGTTCAAGGCACTGCACGGCAAGCTCCGCATGCACGCTGGAAACCGTCAGGATTACCGCAAGATCGATGCCGGAATGCAAAAATTCCTCAAGCGTGTCGCATGCCTGCGCTTCAAAAGCCTGCGCGTAGCGTGCGGCTCTAGCAGTATCCCGGTCATATGCAGCGGTGATCAAAAATCTCGGATGACTTCGCAGGAGGTATCCGTGCAGTTCCCACGCACTGCGGCCGCAGCCGAGAATGCCGACTTTATATTGCTTCATCCCCGCCATCCCTTTCTATTCGTATGCAATGCCAAGGCGCGTCAAAAGCCCGGTCAGCGCGTCATATGCACATGAAAAAGGTCCTTTGCCGGAAAACCCTCTGTAACGTCCTGCCGATACCAGATGCGGCTCCAGTGAAAGAAACAGGCCTCCCATTTGGCTAAACGCCTCCAGCAACTCCGCAATCTGTGCGTCGCCCTGTCCGGCAACGACCTTTTCGTCCGTTCCGTTTTTGGAATCCTTGATGTGCACATACGCAATATGCGGCTTCAAACGGGGAAAACTCTCGTCAAACGGCCGTTCCCCGACGCCGCGGAAATTGGATGGATCGAACGCCGCACGCAGGTTTGGATGATCTGCCAGCCGCAGCAATTTTGCGCATCGCGGCGACGTATCGGTCAGCACGTCGCACTCGTTTTCCGAAACGAGAACGATTTCTTCGCCAGCCGCAAATTCCGCCATTTGGCGCAGACGTTCCGCCGCGCGGGGGATTTGCACATCCGGGTCATCTTCTGTTTGAAAAAATGAAAATACGCGGACAAAATGCGTTTCAAAAGCATGTGCGGCTTCGACCGCCTTTTCCAACTGGCGCATGGCGGGTGCGAGGCCGTCGGAAAAGGGAATTTTGCCGACAGCAGAGCCGACGCACGCAACACGAACCCCCGCGTCGTCCAGATTACTTCGGATTTCTTTCAGCCGCGCCGCGGAAAGCTCCAGAACGGAAACGTCGCTCTCGCTGCGAAAATCCATATACTTCAAGCCGAGCCGGCTCATTACCTTGAGCTGCACGCCAAGCTCCGGTGAAATTTCATCCGCAAAACAGCTTAGTTTCAGCATATGTTTTTCTCCTCGAGCATGAAATTGAACGATAACCGCTGCATAATTATCATATCGTCCGCGCCCGGCCATGAACAGGCAAAATTCCTGCGTGGATTTGCCGTCTTTTTTTGAGATTGACGCGGCGGCGGATTGCTTGGTAGCATTACTATATGAAAAACAATCAAACAAACAGCACCCCGGCCATCCGCTTCGGCGTCCTCGGCTGCGGCATGATTGCAGACTATCACGCTGCGGCGATCGCCGCGGTCGGCGGAACGCTCGCCGGCGCAAGCAGTCGCTCAAAGGAAAGCGCAGAGCGTTTCTGCTCTCTGCATAACGCAGTATGGATTCAAAGCTTTGAATCCATGCTGAAAAGTCCGGATATCGACGTAATCGTCGTCTGCACGCCGAGCGGCCAGCATGCGGCGCAGGCAATCGCCGCTATGCGCGCAGGCAAACACGTGGTCGTTGAAAAGCCAATGTGCATTACACTCGCCGAGGCAGACGAAATAATCCGTGTTTCACAGGAAACGTGCAGGCTGGTAAGCGTCATCTCGCAAATGCGTTTTTCGGACGGCGTACGCGCGGCAAAAACCGCCGTGGAAAGCGGAATGCTCGGAAAGATTTCCTGTGCCTCGCTTTCCATGCAGTATTTCCGTTCGGACGCATATTATGCACAGGCCGCGTGGCGCGGCACCTGGGCGCTCGACGGCGGCGGATGTCTTATGAACCAGGGTATCCACGGGATCGACGCGTTTCGCTATATCCTTGGCCCGGTGGAATCTCTCAGCGGCTATATCGCGACCCGGACACATGAAATCGAGGTTGAGGACGCCGCCTGCGCCGCGCTGAAGCTCCGCTGCGGCGCGCCAGCAACGATCGACGCCTCCACCGCCAGCAATCCCGGCTACCCGCGCCGCATTATGGTTTGCGGCAGCCGCGGCAGCATCATGCTGGAAGACACGAATGTCATCCGCTGGGACATTCCGGATCCATGCCCCGTTGCGCTGGGGGGCGGTACGCAGAACGCCGCAGCGGCTGATCCGCGTTCGCTTAAAAAGCTCGTTCACGTACCGCAGTATAAAAATATCGTGGCTGCAGTAAACGGTGAAGAACCACTTGTGCTCGGTGCGCGCGAAGGACGCGAGGCGCTGGAAATCATACTCGGCATCTACCGTTCCGCCGCGACCGGGGAGCGTGTTAAAATTGCCGGGCAATAGCGCCTGTGCCTAAGGTACGGCAAGGGCTGCCGGAGAAGTTTTGCCGGTTTATGAAACAAAGCCCCTGCTGCCGCGCCGTTTCAGGATTTTGCGGCAATCGTACCGTTGCGCCTTTGTAAACACCCTAATATAAGAGTGCGTTCCTGAAAAAGAACGCACTCTTATGTATCGCCTCGGAAAAGGTTATTGATTCAAATGGATCACTTCTCCGGAATCGGCCGAAGCATGGATTGCATCCATGACCACCGTCAGATAACGCGCGAACTCCAGCGTGATTTTGTAATCGCACTTCCCGCGTACTACGTCCGCAATATGCGTGTAAATTGCATACCGATCGCCGTTATACTGTCCCTCAAGCGGGTGCGCCTCCACGTCGTCCTGGGTTTTGCTCCGATAAGCGGTCACGTCCAGCGGCCCGGGATAAGATATGCGGTGGATTTCGATATCCCCGTCGCGGATGAAGACCGTGCCTTTCGTCCCCTCGACGATCCAGTGCGGAAGATTATCCACCATGATGGCAAATTCCACGTTGATGAGCACGCCGCTCTCGGTTTTGAGTACGGCGAAGAATACGTCCTCGCAGTCGCCGTCCATGACAACCTGCTTCGTTTCCGCATATACGTTCGCAATCGGCTCGTCCACCAGTTCGAGCAGCTGTCCAATCAGGTGCGGCCCCCAATTATTGAGGTAACCGCCGCCGTACTTTTTCCATATCTGCCAGTCATAACGCTTGCTGAAGGCCGCTGCACGCCGGCGGACCATATAGACTTTCCCAATCTCGCCCGAAAGGGAGAGCCTCTTGATGGTATGCATGTCGGACCCCCAGTTCTGCGGCAGGAACGGCATAAGATGCTTTCCGCTTTCCTTTGCAACCTGTATGATAAAGTCTGCATCAGCCGTGTTCAGCGCCCAGGGCTTGGTCAGCAACACGTCCTTTCCCGCGCGCAGGCAAGCCGCGGCAACTTCCGTGTGCACATGGCTGTCGGTCAGCACAACAACGTATTCCACGTCCGAATTCAGCAGCGCTTCGCGGCTCGGATATGCCGTGCAGTTGAAATGCTCCGCCAGTTTCCGGGCGGCTTCCGGCTTGATATCGTAGGTGCCGACCACCTTGAAATCCGGATGTTTTTCCAGAATCGGGGTGTGCAGCTGCCAGGCGTTGCGCCCGCAGCCAATAATTGCTGTTTTGATGGGTTCCATGGTATTGCTCCTTTTAATCTCGTGGTTTTTTTCTTGGCATGGCCGTCCTGCAGCCTATTTGGAAAACTTGGATTTCAGCAACAGAAGCGCCTTTTCCAGCCCGTCCGGCGTAACGGCATCCTTGCTCTCAAATGAAATCGTCCCGTCGTATCCGCCGTCCGCAAGGATATCCAGACAATCTTCGAGATACGCGCTGTACGATTCTTCCGGCAGAACGCGGTTGAGTTCGCAAAGGTGCACGTGGCAAAGGCTCGGAAACGCGGCGTGCAGATCCTCCGGGTCTTCCTCGTTACAGTTCATGTGCATAAGATCGGCCAGCAGCATAATTTCCGGCGAGTCTGCCAGGTTGACGACCTTCATCCCGTCCCGCAGGGTAATCACGAAATTCGCGCTCTGTCGGCGGATGGGTTCAATGACGACATATATATCGTATTTACGGCAGGCTGGAATCACGCAGGTGCGGATCATTTCCAGTAATTGACGATATCCTTCTTCCTGGCTCACTCCCTCGGGAAGATTGCGCGAACCGCAGCTTCCGAACACGATTTTTTTAACACCCATTCGCTTTGCCCGGCCCATTGCATGGTCAAGGTAAGCGCGGATTTCATCCATGTTTGCATCCGGTCCGACCACTTTGATTCGTCCCGGGAAATAGTTACAGGCACAGTCGCAGTCAAGGCGGATCGCCTGCAGTTCGTTCAATAATTGTTCGAACGCCTCGTCGGAAAGCGCGTCGATCATCATCAGCGGGAACTCCGCATAATCGAAACCGGCGTCTTTAATGCGGCGCACTAGTGTGTACTCCACTTCCCCGCGGGTCGACGTCGCCGTATCGGTACAAAATCCATAACGCATAATATCAGAATCCTCATTAAACAAATTATTTCAGTTCAGCCTTCAGCCAATATACCCGCAGACCGTCGGGAGATACATCGTCAGCGCCGGAACAAAGGTAATCAGCAGCAATGCCACAACCATAACGATAAACTGCGGCAGAAGTGATTTTGTCAGTTTTTCGACAGACAGTCCCGAAACACTGCTGCCAACAAAGAGCACCTGGCCGACCGGCGGCGTTAAAAGCCCGATACCAAGGTTAAGAATCAGCATGATTCCGAACTGGACGGGATGCATCCCGAAATTCTGCACGACCGGCAGAAGGATCGGCGTCATAATCAATATGATAGACCACATGTTCATAAAGCAGCCGAGGATGAGCAGCAATACATTGATAATCAGCAGCATGACGTATTTATTCTGCGTAACGGCAAGCAAACCTTCCGTCACCAGTTGCGGTACGCGCAGATAAGTTATGACCCAACTAAACGCCGTAGCGGTTGCAGCGAGCACCAGCACAGAACCGATCATCTTGATCGTGCGCGCAAATACGCCGAGCAGTTGATTCCATTTTGCCGTCTTGTGTACGAAATACGCTACAAAAAACGTATACAGCGCCGCAGCCGCAGCTGCTTCCGTTGCCGTCATAATGCCGCCGAACACAGCGCCGACCACGATTACCATCGCGCCAAGGCTCCATGCGGCGCGTACAAACGCTTTTCCGAGCGCTTTGAACGAAAAATTGCTGTTCCTTGGATAATGCTTTTTCCTTGCGACAAAGAATGTAAATACCATCAGGCAAAGCCCCAGCATCACACCGGAAAGAATGCCGCCCATATACAGCGCCGCAATGGAAATTCCGCCTGCAGTGACTGCATAAACGACAATATTGTGGCTTGGCGGGATGATAATCCCCTGAATGGAACTTGTCATCGTCAGCGCGGCCGCAAAATCTTCCTCGTATCCCTGTTCCTTCATAAGCTGAATTTCAAGCGGCCCGAGAGACGCGACGTCGGCAACGGACGAGCCGGAAATGCCTCCAAAGAACATGGACGCAACGATGTTTACCATGCCGAGTCCGCCGTGCATCCATCCAACAAGCGAATAAGCAAGGTCAACAAGCCGTGTTGACATACCTCCGATCGTCATGAACTCACCCATCAGCATAAAAAACGGGACTGCCAGCAACGAATAGTTTGCCATTTTGTTGAAAATCGTCTGAAACAAAACCATCGGGCTGATACCGAGGTAAATACACGTAAAGACGGCCGCAAGACCAAGCGAATAGGTAATCTCGATTCCCATCAGGAGCATCACAAAGAAAGAGCTTACCAGGATGATAATTGCAGTTGTGGTGCTCATTCAAAAAACTCCTCCAAATTCAGATGATCATACCGGTCGGTCATCTCCTGCTTAACGCGCAACAACAAAAACAGCAGGCAAAACGCTCCTGTCAGCAACCCCGGCAGGAACTGCCATTTACGCGAAAGGGGAATCGCGCCATAGCGCTGCTGCGTCGAGACGAATAGCTTGTATCCGTAAAATGTCATCATGCCGAAAAATCCGAGTTTCAGAAAATATCGGATGATACCAAAAATCCGCAACAGAATCCGGGGATAAAACCGGTCAATAAATGAAAGCCGGATATGCGACTTATCGTGCTCGGAAATGCTGGAACTGAACAGGCCTACCCACGTCATCAGAAACAACGCCAATTCCTCGCTCCACGCGGGCGTATAGTTAAAGAAATACCTTCCGAAAACAACCATGATTACCAGCAGCAGCATCAGCATCAGGCTAACCATACAAACCCAGTTTGCCGTGCTAAACATTCCGCGGTCGAATCGGTCCAGAAATCGTTTCATAGATCAACCGGCTCCTTTGGTGTTTTTAATTCTGCGGCCGGAGCCGGGCGCGCAACAGGCGCAAACGGTTGCGACCGCAGAATCTTGTTTCGTTTTTATCGCTTCTCTTTATCGCTTATTTGTAGGACTTTATTTCGGTGATAAAGTCCCCGAGGTCCGCAGCATATTCGTCATACAGCGGCTGGCACGCTTCCTGCCATGCTTCCGGGTCAGTGGGTTCGGTAAACGTAACACCTTTTTCAACCAACTGCTGATAGACTTCCTCAACATGCTCATTCTGAATCTGCTGGAAGTATTCACAGGCGTCTTTGAGTGCCTGTACCATCATGATCTGCTCGTCCGCGGTCAGCTTGGCCCAGGACACGCCAGAAATGAGAAAGATGCTCGCGTTGATCGAATGCTCGGTCAGCAGACAGTACGGCGCAACTTCGTACCATGCGTTGTCGTAATAGCCATGGAAAGCATTTTCACAGCCGTCAATGACGCCGGTCTGCAGCGCCGTATAAATTTCATTCATGGCCAGCGGCGTGGCGGAAGCCCAGCAGTTGATCATGTCGACCTTGATGTCGGACGTCTCGGAACGAATTTTTTGAGCCTTCATCTCCTCGATGTTCGTTACAAGCGTTTTGGTATACATATTGCGCGGCGTAGTTACAATGTAGTTATACAGAGATACAATTTCGCCGCCGGTCACTTCAGCGACCCGGTCTGCAATCGCTGCACCGCTGTCGCTGTAAAGGAAGTCGATGCCGCCCTGGATGCTTTGCACAAGGTACGGAAGACCCAGCGCCGTATATTCGGGAATGTCGATACCTCGCGCAGACGTGTTTGCGGGATTGATGCGAATAAAATCGACAACGCCAAGGCGAAGCTGTTCAATTGTTTCAGATTCGTCGCCAAGCTGACCGCCCCCGTAAACGTCAATTTGAATGCGACCGTTGCTCCGCTCGCTTACGAGATCGGCAAAATAACGTTCCATCACGCATACGTCGCCGGTGTCCGCATTGATTTCAGGGAATTTCATGACAACTTCGGGGGTGTCGTACGTAACGGTTGCTTCAGCAGTCTCTTCGGTGGCCTCGGGCGCTTCGGCGGCTTCGGTTGCTGCGGCAGCCTCCGCGGGTTCTGCAGAAGTTGCTTCTTCCGCCTTCTGGCATCCGGCGAAAACAGACACGCAGAGCAGGAGTGTAAGCAGGATACTAATTGTTCTCTTCACTTTTGTTTTTCCTCCCTAAGAATGATTTGATACAGATATGACATGGCGGCACGTACTTTTTTCGTGTGCCCTTCTGCATCTATTATTTGTTCAGAATTCGGCAAATGACAAGGCGCAAATTATGTTCAAATTGCGTGCTGAAATTAATATTGACTTTTCTGTGCCAAACGAATAGAATATAGTTTTTATAAATTGCTATTGCTTACTGATCCTCAGAAAATCGCCCAAAAATCGCGCTGTCATGTATGTATTGGCGGAAAAGTTCGACGAATTCGGATTTTGTGCTCACGTTTGCCGCGGCATATATTTTTTTGAGCCGATAACGAACCGTACCGCCTGAAATATAAAGCTGCTCGGCAAGCGCTTCAAGATTAACATTATTCAATAATCCGCGTACGATGTCGAGGTCGAGTTTATTACATTGCGAAAGACAGTTTTCCAGCGCGCGGATCGCACGTATCGCAATCTGCGCCTCGTCATCCTGTTCACGGAGGTCTTTGTGCTCGACACGGAAGTTGGCCGGCAGGTCCGGCAGCGGAGAAAACCCCGTGCTTCCCCGAACGATGATGCGGCACTGCACGGTGGTAACAATCGACGTTACGTTTTTATTCTGGTTCAACTGTTCCCAGATATCATAAACTTGTTCACCCGTTTCGTAATAAAAGCGCGTTGCACTCGTCAGTGTTGGCGTTGTGTACTGGCAGAGCATAATATCGCCGAGTCCAGCCACAAACAAATCCTCCGGCACGCGCACACCGTTACGGACGGCATAATCGAGAACGTGCGTCGCAATATAATCGTTGCTGCAAATCACGCCGTCATAACGGTCGATCTGATCAAGGAACCGTTTCGTCATATTGTACGAAACGGGTTCTTTATAATAGATATCGTTCTGGCTGATCGGGAGGTCCAGCAGATGCGCTGTCAGCAGAAATGCGTCCTGTTTGTTCACGTCGTTACTGGCGTTGCCGTTAATGCCAACCAGCGCCATACGACGACGGTTGTAACAGTAAAAATAATACATCATTGCTTCTATCGACTCTTTGCTTGAATAACGCGTACCGCTGACGTCTTCACCAAACTTATTGGGTACGGTTCCAATCAGAATCGGACGGATTTCACGCTCGCGCATCTGGCAGATTACATCGCGCGTCCACTTGTCGCTTGTTCCGACGATGGTGACAGCGCGAACATCGTCCTCGTCAATTTCGTCGACAGAATTGATATGCTGCAGCAGCTTTTTTTGATGGGAAGCCCGACGCTTCAATCCATCGATGCTTTGTGAATACCACACCGGTATCATGAAACTCGGTTCCACCAGCAGATAGATTTTTTTCGGGCTCATAGGTACCTCCTGGCTGTTTAAGACACTTGATTATATCATTCGATACAACTCCCAACAAACAAATATCGGCGTCTTTTTTAGCACACGCTTTTGCCTTGTGTTCGCTCTTTTGCACGCCTATCCTTAAATTGTAAGCTGTGCTGTATCCTGCAGCGCAGCGTTAGAAACCTAGGAGCGACCAATTATGACAACTGGAATCTTAACGGGCATACAGCGCTTTTCTCTGAACGACGGTCCCGGTATCCGTACCACCGTATTCTTTCAGGGCTGCAACATGCACTGCGCCTGGTGCCACAATCCCGAAACCATCCCGATGAAACCGAAACTGATGTTTTACCCGTTGAAATGCGTTGGCTGCGGTGCGTGCATCCGCGTCTGCCCCACGGGCGCGCAGACACTTTGCGGCGGCGAACATAAAATCGACCGCAGCAAATGCGTTTCCTGCGGCAAGTGCGTCGAAAACTGTTTTTCCAGCGCGCTGGTCATGTCCGGCAGGGCTTACACCGTGGACGAAGTGCTCAGCGAAGTGCTGCAGGATCGCGAGTACTATGTGCAGTCCGGCGGCGGCGTTACCTTCTCCGGCGGGGAATGCACGCTGCAGAGTGGGTTTTTGATCGAACTGGCAAAAGCCTGCCGCGCAAACGGAATCGCAGCCGCACTGGAAACCAACATAGATTTGCCGTTTGAAAAACTGCAGCCGATTTTTTCTGAAATGGATCTGATCATGTTCGACCTCAAGCTGGCCGACAGCGCGGCACACGAGACCTGGACCGGCATGAAAAACGAGCGCGTAAAAGAAAATATTCTGCAAACGAACCGCCTCGGCATCCCGATGATTGCGCGAACACCCCTGATTCCCGGCGCAACCGACACGGTCGAAAACATACAGGCAATCATCGATTTTCTCGCACCGCTGGAGCATGTCACACTCTATGAACTGCTGAATTTCAACCCGCTGGGCGGATCCAAGATGGATGCGCTCGGTGAAGAAAACCCGTTTGCCTGCACGAAGCCCCTGAAAAAGGACGCACTGAACGAGCTGACGGAAGCACTGACCATTCCAGACGGCTTTACCGTCCGGATTCGATAAGAAAGGAGAGGATTTTCGTGAGTCAGATCACGTTTTTAAATGAATTCGATCCCGCCCGCACCTTCAGCTACGACGAGCGGATTAAACTGCTGCGCAAACGCAAAATCGCGCAAACCGAGGAAAAGGCGCGCGCCGGCGGCGCGGACGAGGACGATTACGGCCTCATCGAGCAGGACGCTTTCCATTACCGGCTGAAGCCGAGCCATCCAAACGGATCCATCTACGGCTATCAAGCATGGACGGAAAATTATACCGCAATCTTACGCGAACATCCGATTTACTGCGACCCGCTGGACGCATTTGCCGCAAAGGGCTTCCTGTTTTTGGAACGTCTCCGTCCGAAAGACAAAAAATGGAATCCGGATTATCCGTACGACAATCTGCAAACTCTTTTCGACCGCTACAATATCATCTCCGGCGTGGATAACTGCCATCACTTCACGCCGGACCTGGAAATCGGGTTTGAACTCGGCTGGGGCGGCATCCTCGAAAAACTAAGGGAACAAAAAGCCCTGCACGACGAAACGCACGCAGAATTTTACGACGCGGAGATCGCCGTCGTGGAGGCCGTTATCGCATTCATTACACGCGCCGCGGACGAAATCGGCAAAATGGCTGAAATTGAACAGAACCGCCAGCTTTCCGATAACCTGAAGGCGATGTCGGCCATCGACCGCAAGATCGCCGCCGGCAAACCGGAGACCTTCCGCGAAGCCGTGCAGTGGGCCTGCTGGTTTTCCATGCTCAGCCGCACGTATAACCGCGGCAGCGCAGGCGGCCAGCTTGAAGACATGTTCAACCGTTTTTACGAGGCGGATATCGCCGCAAAAAGGCTGACCGACGAGGAAGCCGTGTTTTATCTTGCCTGTATGTTTCTCCAGGATAGCCGGTATTTCCAGCTTTCGGGGCCCGATCCGGTCGATGGGCACGACAAGACCTGCCGGCTGTCTTACCTTGCGCTCGAAGCGGCGGACAAGATCAATCTTGCGTGCAATCTGACAGTGCGCGTGCACGATCGGCTCGATCCGGTTTTTTTCAAAAAGTCTGTGGAATACCTCTTCAAGAACAAACAGGGCTGGCCTCGCTATACGTCCGACAACGCGCTGGTCAAGGGCTTCATGCGCAGCGGCTATCCCGCCGAACTGGCACGCCGCCGCGTTGCGGCCGGATGTCACTGGATGTGCATTCCCGGCATGGAATACACTATGAACGACACGGTCAAGATCAACCTGGTCAAGGTGTTTGAAGTTGCTTTCAACGAGATGATGTCGGATGCCGGAGTGAAGCCTTCCATCGATCGGCTTTTCCGGCTGTATCAGAAGCATCTTAAAATTGCCGTGGACGCGACCGGTGCGGGCATCATACACCACCTGACTTACCAGACCAAGTCACAGCCGGAACTGATCCTCAACCTCTTCCAGCACGGGCTGATCGAAAAAGGACTCAACATTACCGACGGCGGCGCCAATTACTACAATATGTGCGTCGACGGCAGCGGCATCGCGGTCGCTGCGGACAGTTTCGCCGCATGCGAGCAGCGCATAGACATGGAGCACCGTCTGAGCTATGCGCAGCTCAAGCGTCATCTGGACGAGAACTTTACCGGAGAAGGCGGAGAAGCCGTCCGGCAGATGCTCGATCATTCGCCGCGATACGGCGGCGGAAATACGCTTGGCGACCGCTGGGCCGTCCGCATTTCGAAACTCTATACCATGCTGGTGCGCGATCTGGTCGAACAATACCGCGAAAAGCAGATCAATTTCATCCCCGGCTTTTTCAGTTGGTCAAACACAATCTTTTTCGGCAACGCCGTCGGCGCAACACCCAACGGCAGAAAAGCCGGCGAGCCGATCAACCACGGCGCCAACCCAAACGGCGGCTTTCGAAAGGACGGCGCGGTCACGGCGATGTGCAACTCGATCGCCAGTATACAGCCGAATTTCGGCAACACCGCTCCGGTGCAGCTTGAGCTCGACCCCGGCATTGCCAACGATCCGGAAGGCGTGGACAAAATGGCCGCAATGATCAAGGCCATCCTTGCCAGCGGCAATACGCTGCTCAACATCAACATCATCGACGCAAAAAAGATTCTGGAAGCACATAAAGATCCCTATAAATACCCGGACCTTGTCGTGCGCGTTACAGGTTTTACAGCGTTTTTCGCAATGCTTTCCGAGCCGTTCCGCGAGCTGGTCGTCGAGCGCGTCCGCGCCGTCAACCCGGAAGCGGAGGAAACGGCCGCGACGGAATGCGTCTGCGATTACTGAAAAACAACTCAAATTATCAGGAGGAACCCCCATGTCAAAAGAAGTACCCCGCGTCGTTGTAGACGTAAAGAACAAGATGACCCGCTCGCTCGCAATGCTGACCGACTGCATTCCCGGCGCGACGCCATACCACCACACAATCGCCGCAGGTGAGAAAATCACGCTCAAACCCGCCGGCTGCTATCGTATTTTCGTACTGATTGCAGGCGAAGTCACCTTCGCCACCTACGGCGAAAAATATGCATACGCAGAGCGGGTTGCATTCGTGCCCGATCCGAAAAAGGACGTCACGCTTGAAAGCGGCAAAGGCGCGCAAGTGCTCGAAATTTGCTGGGCCGAGCAGCAAGGCGACGACGCGCTGCTGGCAGAGTATAAAACGGTCTTTCCGTACCGTCAGGTTTATTCCTCCTCAAAGCAGTATCGCGACCGCAACAAGAGCGACAAAACCATCAGCCGCGTAATGATTGAGCAGCGTAATATCCCGCGTTTCTGCATGGGCTCGGTCGAAACCTATGGATACGACACGGTCAAATCTCACGACCATCCGATGCTCGACCAATTTTTCTTCAGCTTCCCGGAGAACGACATGGACGTGCTCATCGACTTCGAGCCGGTGCCCATGCCGGGCAATATGCTCATGTATATACCGCTCGGTGCAATGCACGGCGTAGAAGTTCAGGAGGGAAAGCGCCTGCATTACATGTGGATCGATTTTTACCAGGGCGAAGAAGGGCTCAAGCGGCTCGATACGTCCCATATCGCGACCGGCGTGATGGCGGATTTCGACGAACAAGGAAACCGGATCTGACCATGGAATCCATCAGTCTGGAGGCGCCGCTGCGCCTCGACCCCGCGCGTGCATGGCGCACCTATCTCGGCGGCAGTCGCATCGACGCGCTGCACGGGCGCGCCGGGCAAGCCGACGGGCATTTCCCGGAGGAATGGATCCTCTCCGTCGTGACCGCACGCAACACCGGTCGCGAGGATTATCCGAACGAGGGATTGAGCTTCGTTTCCGGCACGGATATTTCCCTGCGGGACGTGATTGCCTCCGACCCGCGGAGTGCGCTCGGGCACACGCATGCCGATGCGTTCGGCGCAACAACCGGCGTGCTGCTAAAGCTCCTGGACGCGGCCGAGCGGCTCACAATTCAGGTGCACCCGGACAAGTCGACGGCAAAGCGGCTGTTTCATTCCGGCTTCGGCAAGACGGAATGCTGGTATGTGTTAGGCGGACGCGAAATTGACGGCGAAAAACCCTGCGTTTATCTGGGGTTCAAGGAAGGCGTTACGCGCGAGCACTGGCGTGATCTCTTCATCCGGCAGGATATCCCCGCAATGCTGAACTGCCTTCACCGCTTTGAAACTGAACCGGGTCAGACGATCCTGATCGAAGGCGGCGTTCCGCATGCAATCGGCGCGGGCTGCCTGCTCTTTGAAATTCAGGAGCCGACCGATTACTCCATTCGCACCGAGCGGACGACGCCGAAAGGAATGCCGGTGCCGGACTTTCTGTGCCATCAGGGGTTAGGATTCGAAGCGATGTTCGATTGTTTCCATTACGAACCTCTTTCCGAGCGGGAAACGCAGAAACGCTGGCTTTACGCGCCGAAACCGGTCGTGCGCACCAAAGGCGCGGACTCCGTCCGGCTGATTGGCTACGACAAAACACCCTGCTTTTCTTTGTACCGGCACGAGATAGAAAAAAGCGCGGCGTTTGCGCCGCAGGACTTCTTTTTCGGGCTTTACGTGCTCTCCGGTTCCGGCGAACTGGAGTGCGGCGGCCGGAAGAACCCGCTGCGGCCGGGTGCCCAATTTTTCGTGCCCGCCGCGAGCCGGTCGTTTACCGTAAGGGCCGAGCGGCCCGTAACGCTGTTTGAATGCAGGGGGCCGAATCCCGGCTGCGCCTCTTAAAAAAGGTGGAAACGCTCAGCAGGGACCTAACAAAGGGCAGCATCGGCCGGGAATTGATTCGATTCTCGCTGCCGCTGCTGCTCTCATATTTTCTGCAGGCGTTCTATGGGCTTGCAGACACGATCATCGTTTCGTATTTTTCCGATATGGCGAATATCGTCAGCGTAACGCAGGGCAGTCAGGTGACCAACATCCTCACCTCCTGCGTAGCCGGGCTTTCCGGCGGCGGCACCGTGCTCGTCGCCCAGTATGCCGGTGCAAAGGGAAAAGAAGACCTGAACCAAACGATCCAAAGCGTGTTTACCGTTTTCGTCCTTCTGGCAGTTGTCTTCACCGCCGGAATGCTGTTGATTACAAAATGGTGCGTGTCCGTGCTGGATATCCCGAAGGAAGCGCAGATTCCCTGTGAAACATATCTTTACATTTGTTTATCCGGCACGCTGTTCGTTTTCCTGTATAATGGCATCAGCGCATGCTTGCAGGCGCTTGGAAATTCGCGGCATCCGCTGGCGTTCATCGGGGTAGCGTGCGCCGTCAACATTCTGCTCGACCTTCTGCTGGTGGGCTGGTTCGGCATGGGCGCGGCGGGCGCGGCAATAGCAACTGTTTTTTCCCAGTTTGTAAGCGTGCTTGCTTCCGCGCTTTTTCTGCGGAAACGCAATTTCCCTTTCGGGTTTTCGCTGCGGAGCTTACGGCTCTATCGCGATAAGACCGCAAAGCTCTTCCGGCTTGGGCTGCCGTACGCGTTTCAGCGGACGATCGTCGCGCTGTCGTTCCTTGTCGTCAGCGGGCTTTCCAATTACTACGGCCTGGTCGCGGCAACGGCCGCGGGCGTCGTATCCAAAATCAACAGCATCGCAACGCTTCCGTTTGCGGCGGTCAATCTTGCCATCTCGTCGATGTGCGCACAAAACCTCGGCGCGGGGCAGCTCTCAAGGGCAAAAAGAACGTTTTTGACCGGGCTTATGCTGACGCTTGCCATCGGTGGAAGCGTGTTTGCGCTGGTACAGCTTTTCCCCGGCGCTCTGATAGCGGTTTTCTCTGCCTCCGAGGAACTAAAAACCGTCGCAATCCCGTTCCTGCGGCTGTACAGCATCTGCTATTTGCTCATGCCGTTTTCCTATGCGATCAATGCGCTGATGACGGGGTCCGGCCATACGCTCGTAACGATGGCGAGCGGACTTTCCGCGGCGCTCGTGCTCCGCGTGCCGCTGGCCTACCTGCTCTCGCGCACGGCAGGTCTCGGATTCCCAGGTGTGGCGCTCGGCAGTGCGGCCGCGGTGCTTGGCTCCATTTTTGTTGGATTTGCATTTTATCAGGCAGGCGTCTGGACCCGGCCGCTGCTCAAACGTATATAATTCACCTGTTGAGGAGGTTTTATGGCATATCTGCAAAGATCGGAGCGTATAGCGGTCGACGAAACATACGATCTCATCGTAATCGGCGGCGGCGTTGCCGGCGTGGCCGCGGCAGTTGCGGGCGCGCGCCGCGGACAAAAAACGCTGCTTGTGGAAAAATCCGTGCTGCTGGGCGGTCTCGCGACACTCGGCTATATCGCCATCTATCTGCCGCTCTGCGACGGATGCGGGCGAAGACTCATCGGCGGGATTTCCGAAGAACTGCTCTGGTGCTCAATCCGGGACAGTTACGGCAACCTCGCCGCCTGCTGGCGGGGCCGCCCGGCATATGCAGCGCCGGACGGCGGACGCTACCGCACAACGTTCAACGCGCCTGCATTCGCCGCGCAGCTCGACCAAATTGTGCTGAATGCAGGCGTAGACATCCTGTTCGACACGCTGCTCTCGGGTGCCATATCGGAAGGCGGACATATTTCGCACGTTATTCTGGATAATCACGACGGGCGGACCGCCTACACCGCTAAAGCTTATATTGACGCGACCGGCGACGCTCTGCTTTCGTATCTCGCGGGCGCGCCGACAAAATCGGGCAAAAACTACCTCTGCTACTGGAGTTACTATACGGACGAGGACTCCATTGCCCAGGCCGCTGCTCAAAAGGACGTTTCCAAAGCGGTAAAAATGTTCATGTGGGGCGACTGCAACGGCACGTCGCAGCCCGACGATATGCCGCTTGTTTCCGGCACCGGCGCAAACGAAATCACACGCTTTGTGCTGCGCGGCCGCGCGCAAACGCTGGAAATCCTCCGTGCACGCGGCGCAAAGCAGTTTTCGTTTACGGGCCTTCCCGCTATGCCGCAGCTGCGCACCTCCCGCATGACGATTGGCGATTATGCTCTTGCCTATGCGGACGCAGGAAAACCGTTTTCAGACTCGGTCGGCTGCTGCGGCGACTGGCGGACGCCCGGCACTGCGTTTGAGCTTCCATACCGCATCCTCACCATACCAAGATTCGACAACTTGCTTTCTGCGGGACGGAATCTCAGCAATGCGGACGCCGAAGCATGGGAAGTGACCCGCGTAATCCCGGTTGCAGCGGAAACAGGCGAAGCGGCGGGCATCGCGGCGGCGCTTGCGGCCGGCGGCGACGTGCATGCCGTGGACGTTGCCGCGCTCCAGCGCGAAATGTCCGCGGGCGGGACGGTGATCCATCTGTAGCCATACCCCCAAAATAGCGAAAGGAAGATACCAACCCAATATGGACTATGTACTCATCGGCTGCGGACGGATCGCAGTCAACCATCTGCGTGCGGCGCAGGCAAACGGCCTGACCGTTCGCGCGGTATGCGACATTGTTCCGCAGAATGCGGAAACACTCTTGCAAAAGACGGAATTCGCCGGACAAAAAATACCCGTCTACAGCGATTACCGCATTATGCTGGACGAGACGGCGCCTGCTCTTGCGGCGATTGCGACCGAAAGCGGGAAGCACGCGGCCATCGCACTGGAATGCATTGCACGGAAAATTCCCGTGATCGTCGAAAAGCCGATTGCGCTGAGCATGACGGATGCGGACGAAATCGCCGCTCGTGCAGCGGCGGCAAACCTCCCCGTCTGTGCCTGCCATCAAAACCGGTTTAACGAAGCCGTCCGTCAGGCGCGCTGCGCGCTCGAGAACGGCAGGCTGGGGAAACTTTCGCACGGTGCCGTCTGCGTCCGCTGGAACCGGAACCGCGCGTATTACGAGCAAGCCCCATGGCGCGGCACCTGGGCACAGGACGGCGGAGCGCTCATGAACCAAAGTATCCACGGCATCGATCTGCTGCGCTGGATGATGGGCGGCGACGCCGTTGAGGTATGCGGCATGACCCGCCGCTGTTTTCACGATTATCTGGAAGCGGAGGATACCGGACTGGCGCTGGTGCGTTTTGCCTCCGGCGCAATTGCGAGCATCGAAGGCACGACCAATGCGTTCGGAGGAAATCTGGAAGAGACCCTGACGCTCTTCGGCGAACACGGGCTGATCCGCCTCTCCGGGATGTCGGCAAATCAGGTCGACGTATGGCGTTTTGAGACCGATTCCCCCGGCGATGAGGAAACCCGACGCCTTGCCGAGCAAACGCAAAACGTTTACGGCAATGGGCACAGACTTCTGTATGCAGATATGCTTCACGCCATCGAGTATGGCCACGCGCCGCTGATCGGTGCGGCGGAGGGACGCAATGCGCTTGAGCTTGTGCTGGCCGTATACAAAAGCCAGCTCACCGGTCGCCCGGTCACGCTCCCTCTGCGGGATTTTTCCACAATGGACATGGCTCGCTCGCTGAAAGGATGCCGCCTGTGAAAAAAATAAAAATCAGTTCGTCCGCATATGAAAAACGCTTTGCTTCCGGCGGCTGGCTGATCGCCGCCAATGGATATCGCGAAGGCGTGAACGATGCCGGGGGAACCGGCACTTTGGGCCGTCACCACG
>ERZ795048.1574-NODE-1574-length-20080-cov-10.546267_pt1 | contig 20080 bp, 28 predicted proteins | sample MGYA00375132_ERZ795048 | MGnify/ENA primary metagenome ERZ795048 (study PRJEB30177, sample SAMN05720225) | activated sludge metagenome | isolation source: Anaerobic digester | place: Hong Kong | collected 2014-12-17 ... | reverse complement strand
GGCAGGGTGCGACACGGCCGATTGCCTTCGGTGACTACCGGATGTCGCTGGCAGCAGGTGGTGGCGGCAGGACGATCCTGATGTCGCGAGTGCGTGAGGCCCCAGACCACAACGGCCTCGCGTTTGGCGCCGATATGATTGGCCGGTCGAGCAAGCAGCGTGCGATCAGGGCGATCGAGCTGATCAGTGGCGCACTCGAGGGTCGCGGCATCCACCTGCAACGCGTACACCCGGTACAACGCGGGCGCCGGGTCGACGCGTACTATCTGCAGTTCTCCGACAACGCCTACGAATACCTGAAGCAATTCACAGTGCTCGAATCCGGGCACTGGCCGTCCAGCCAGGCCAGGGGGCACTGATGCCGATGTGGCACCTCTACCTGGTCCGTTGCAACGACGGCTCGCTGTACACCGGTATCAGCACCGACGTACAGCGGCGCTTGGCGGCCCATGGTGCAAGTCGCGGCGCACGCCGCCTGCGGGGCCGTGGTCCACTGGAACTCGTCTACACGCAGGCGGTTGGCGACCGCAGTCAGGCCCTGCGCATCGAGTACAGGGTCAAAAAGCTGAGCCGCGCGGAAAAGGAAAGACTGATTCGCAGGGAATCCTCCCTGCCTGTCTGAACACGGCAGTGCCCTCAGCCCTGCAGGCCCAACGCCTCACGCAGCAATCGCACCCGCTTTGCGGACAAAGCATCCGGATACGGCACACCCGGCGAGTGCCCCCACACGGGTCCCGGCCACGCCGGGTCATCGCGCCGCCGCACCACAAGATGGACATGCAGCTGCGGTACCAGGTTGCCGAGTGCACCGAGGTTGAGCTTGTCGCCGGGGAAGGCCCGCATCAGCAGTTCGCCAACACGACACGATTCGTCGAGCAGAAGCTCCCTGTCCGCGCGGCTCAGCTGGTAGATCTCAGTGATCGCCGCCCGCCGCGGCACCAATACCACCCAGGGATAACGGCTGTCGTTCAGCAACAGCACGCGCGACAGCTCGAGGTCGCCGACCAGGTGGCAATCACCGGCCAATTGCGGATGCAGAATGAAGTCACTCAAGTTCGTGCTGTCTCCAGGCTCTCCGCGTGAAGGCGTTCGCGGACGTGCCGGTCAAGAAAGGCAAAGAATCTTGGGTGCCGGCGAGCACCACGTCAATGCGCCAGTTCAGGACTTGACGATGCGCTTGCGGCCGCTGAACAGCCCGAGGATGCCGATACGGCCATTCTCCTGCTCCCACAGCCGGCGCTCCTTCACGACCTGGCGCGACAGCATCACCACGCCGCGGACGCTGTTTGCCGCATGGATATCCTTGCGCAGGTCTTCCTGTGTACGCGGATCGGCCCAGGGGCCACCCTTGGACTTGCGGATGAAACTTTTCACCTGCACCTGCAGCAACTGGCGCAGGTGTTCGACGATGTCGCGCTCGGCATCCTGACTGGTCTTGCCGGTCATCGCCTGGATCAGTCGCTTCGCGGTCGGCACATCGATCAGGCCCGTCTGCACACAATCCTCGAGCAGCAGCTTTTGCACCGGCTTGCGTTCGTCCTTGAGCTTGTCTTCCATGCTCTTGACCGACGGCACGTAACCGCTTGGGGCTTTCGTGCCGCGCTGCGACTTTTTTTCATTCCCGGTGATGACGTTTTCCGGCTGTTCATCTGTAGGCGGAAGATCGCTATCGTCGCACCATAGCGCCTCCGCATCACCGCTCGCTGCGGAAGGCTGGGCCGGCACATTGTCCGGCTCGCTCACCGCTTCCGGCTCGCTGTCATGTTGCGTGACAGATGGACGCAGCCTCGCCCGCAGCGCGTCTTCGAGCAGGTCGAGCTGCGCACTGAGCAAGGGTTCGATTTCCGCGAGACTGGATACCGCTCGTGAACTTGTGCCGTTGCGCAGGGCGCTGACTACCGCACCCCTGTAGATCGACAGACAACGCGCATCGCGGATCCCCAGGCGTGACAACAAAAGCATCACGCGCCCACTCACATTCATCTCGATTGCGTCGTTCACTGCGGGGAAATGTCTCGTGGCACGGGGGGTTTCAATGGGTATCGGCTAGAATGGACGCATCCTTGAGAAGGAGCCGCACCATGTCACCGAACGCCGAAGGGGCCTGCTGGTTCTGCGGGGCCAAACTCACCGCAAGCGAGTACCAGCGCGAAGGGGAATGCCTGCAATGCCGCAAGCAGACCCATGTCTGCCGCAATTGTCGGTTTTACCAGCCGGGCCGCCCGAACGACTGCCAGGAGCCGGTGGCCGAGGTCGTGCACGACAAGCAGCGGGCAAATTTCTGCGACTATTTCGAACCGAGCACCAACGCCCACAAGCCAGGTCCAGACGCGGCAGCACTCAAGACAGCGGCCGATAGCCTGTTCGACATTTGAACTTTCAATGATCGATCTGCTTGTGAATTACCACCGCAGGCCGCCATACTGATTCAAATCAAGGTAAATACCTGGCCTGCCGCCAAGTATGCAACGAACTCTTCAGGAAACCCGCCAATGGACATCGTAAGTCTCGTCATCACATTCCTGCTGGCCGGCCTGATGTTGTTGCTGGTGGTACGTCTGCCGCTCGCAATCCTCAGCAATCTGCGGGCGGGTCATCGCTTTCGCGAAGGCCTGGCTGATGCGCTCGCCGAGTTGCGGCTGTCGCGCATGCTCAAGTACCTTGGCATCGACGCGGCGACCTACCTGCACAAGGAGCAGGCGGTGGAGATCAAGAAACACATGGAACGTTGTGACGCCTGTGACGCCAAGTCACGCTGCGACCAGGTGCTGGACAACGAACCGGCCGCCGACGCCGAACACCTGGGATTTTGCGCAAACATCGACGATCTGAAGGAAATCCGCCGCGTACGGTGACGTTGTCACGGGCGCTCGTTTACGCGACATCATCGCGCACTTCCCGATCACCGCGATCGGTATCCGCTGTATCAGACAGTGCGCCAATCTGGCGATCCGTCAACGCCGCCAGCGCCATCTCCGCCTCACCATAGAGTTCACGCACAAAATCCGTACTGGGACCGCGTTGACGCAGGATCTGCATCAGCGTAGTCAGGTGTGCACGCGCCTTGCCGATGCTGTCGCTGTCCTCGTGTCGCCTGGCCTGGACGAGGTGGAAACGCGATGCCACTTCGGCCCGGCGCTCACCCAGCTCCCTGCCAAAGATGGTGCGCACGTCGCGGGGAATTGGCTGCAACGTATATCCGCTGCTGACAGTTTCTATCAATGTATCCAGTGCCCCGATGGTGGTGCGAAACGCAGCGTCGCTGTCGATCGGGCCCACCCCTTTGGCAACTTGTGCACCTTCAGCATTCAACGCGGTCTCGGCCGCGCTGATGTTTTCCACGATCGACGGGTAGCGGCGATACAGACGCCGGATCTTTTGGTAACGGGCGAGGACCTCGCCGCGCAGGGTGACTCGAAGTTCACGAGACAACGGGACCGAGCGCAGTGCGCTGAGCGCGCCCGTGATGTCATTCACCCCTGCCTCCAGACGCCGCACCGCAGCGTGGACCCTGGACTGATGGGCCTGATAGCGATTCAGTGCCGAGGCCATGAACAGCATCAGCAACAGCATGCCGACCACTGCCAGCGGCATTCCCCACTGTTCCAGTTGCATCACCGCAACACACCTCCGGGTGAAATCGATGCCTGACGTAACGGCAGCTCGCGATGAAACCTGACTGCGGTGCCGCCACTTACCCGGCCAAAGTGTCGGGTCGCTTTACAGATCGACGGTGCGATCCGCTGGCACATTCATCAATTTACTGTTTTAACTGATTATTTCCCCAGTGGCAGATAATTTGCTTGTGTAGAACCACGTTCACTGGACCAGGAGGCGCATCTCAATGTTGCTTGCACACAAAAGCCGATATACGGGGCTCGCGGCCTGCCTGGGCATCGGCAATGCCACGGCGGCGCCAATCGAGGGCGAGATCGGCAGCAACCTCGCGTCCCTGCTGGTCCTGCTCGGTGTCTGGGCGCTTTTCATGGGCATGCGCAACCTGCGCGAGCTCCGGCACAAGCGCCTGACACCGGAACGTCAGCGACGCTGTGACGACGCAGACGAACTGTCGCGCGCCGAGGCACCGGTTCAGCTCTGAAGCAGCGGGTTCGCTTTCCCGACTACCAAGGCGCGGCCCGAGAAGCTACCCTGTACCGACAGGATCCCTTTCGTCGAGGCTTGCGGTACAAGTGGACCTTTTCTTGTACATGGTGCTCGGCCTCGCGGCCACCTGGGGCGGTTACGTCCTGTACATGCTGGTGGCGACGCGCGCCTCCGAAGGTCTCCCAGCCGCGCCGCTGCTCCCGGTATTCCCGCAACTCGCCCAGGTGCAGGGCCGCGCGCTGGTCTACTGTTTCAGCCCGCGCTGTGGTCCGTGCCGGCCCATGTCCAGGGACGTGGACACCTTGGCCGCGAGCGGTGCACCGGTGTTCAAACTCGACGTCACCGAGCACCCCGAGGTATCACGCGAACTGGGCATCCGCGCAACCCCGACACTGATCGTGATCGAAAGTGGAACCGTGGCGCGCATGGTCCTAGGCGTGAAGACCGCCAGCTACATGCGGCAACTGATGAGTGCCACGGCGGCGTGACACAAAGAACCCGCCGCGGCACACCCGACTAAACTGCTGTCAGTGCCACTACAAATAGGCGACCTGACCAGCGATGACAAGACTATTTGCTCGAGCCCTCTGGCTGCTGCTGGGCTGGGTGGAACTCCTGGTCTTTACGCTGCTGCTGTACGGGCTGAGTTTTCTGCCGTCAACCTGGCGCGGCAACTGGTACCGGCGGCTGTTCCAGGTATGGAGCCGCACCTGGATTCACGCGCTCGGCGTCGACCTCCGGCTGCACCACAAGAACATCCACCCGCTGCCCGAGCGCTTCATTCTCATCGCCAATCACCCGTCGTCGTTCGAGGACGTAGGGATCCCATCACTGTTCGATGTCGACAGTCTCGCCAAGCGCGAGGTCCGGGACTGGTGGCTGGTCGGAAGGATCAGCGCCGCTGCCGGCACGATCTTCGTGCAGCGCGATTCCAAGGCATCGCGCACCAGTGCAACGCAACAGATAACACACCTCCTGGAGAACGGACGTTCCATTGCGCTGTATCCGGAAGGTGGGATCAAGGGGCCACGGCTGCAGCCGTCATTCCGCCACGGCGCCTTCGCCATCGCCCTGGAAACAGGCATACCGATAGTACCCGTGTATCTGCACTACGAGGCGTCACACGATTTTCATTGGGGACCGCACAGCCTTGTGCGCAATATGCGCAATATCATCGCAGCGAGGAATAACCGCGCGAATTACTACGTGTTTGATGCGATCGAACCACGCCTGTTCCATGACAAAATCAGCTACTGTCAGCACGTCTACGGGCTTTACCAACGCTGGCAGGCGCGGTACCTCGACTGAACACACAAACTGGCGAAATCAAACGATGTCCTACCCCGACCCGACAGCAGCAGAAACGGCCTTCTACGCAGCATTTCGCTCCCTCGATCTCGAACAGATGAGAAGCGTTTGGATGGATTCGAGCGGCAGCAGCTGCATCCACCCGGGCGGCGGATTGTTGCAGGGCATCGACGACATCCTCGCCAGCTGGGCCGCGATCTTTCGTGACAGCACCCCACCTCGAATCGAACATCGCCTGATCCAGGCCAGCACCGATGAACGCCTGGCTGTACACACGGTTCAGGAAGACATCAACAGTGGCTCCGGGACCCGGCGTGCGGTCGTACTGGCCACCAACATCTACGGTTATATCGATGGCGGATGGCGCATGTTGGCCCACCACGCGTCGTTGCCGTTGGTCGAGACCCAGTCAGCCGATAGCCAGGCACTGCTTCACTGAAAAATGCGCAATGCCAAACAGCGGCTCCGCCGTCGGGCATTGCGGCAGCGTATCGGCCTAGGGGAATGCCGGGATCTGCGACTCCAGACCCTTGGCCTGGGCCTCGGGGTGATGCGCCATGATCAGCTCGCGGATCTCCTGCACGCGACGAACCGGGACGTCCACCATCAGCAGAATCGCACCACTGTCGATCGCGGGCTGGAACCGCTTCAGGCGGGAGTTCGGGATACTGACCGCGATCATGCCGGACACCCAGGAACCCATCATCGCGAACACGACCGCGAGCACCAGTATCCCGGCATTGCCCACCGATTGGCCGAGATCCGGATAGAACGTCAGTGCTGCGCCGGCCAGGGCGCCGGTGATACCGCCGGCGATCATACCGATACCTATCCCGTGCAGGACATCGGATCGCTGCAACAGATTGGCCACATGCAGACGGCCCAGATTCACCCCGTCCTTCGCGAGGTAGTGAATGTGTGAATCATCGATCTTGGACAGCAGCAGCTCCTTCTCGATGGTTTGTGCCGAATTCACGTCCGGCAAAATAAAGTACAACCGTCTGCGCATTTCGATTGCCTCCTTCTGATGGATACAGACCTCTACGTTCGCCGCGGCAATAGGCACCGTCAGCGGGGGTCGTTCCCGTCAAGTATAGGAAACCCTAGAAAACCGGTTGGTCTTTAGGGCCGCCTCGAACAATTTTTTGAACTCGCGGCGGAAAAATTAGACTATAAGTGTATTATTTTATTCTGATGTGTATTCGACGGCAGCCAGCTGCCAGGGGAGTCCCGCGATGAAGAAATTGATGTTACTGATTACGATCATCGGCCTGGTCGTCGTACGTGCGGCCAATGCGGACGTTTTGGTGCTGGTTCACGGTTACCTCGGCACGGCCCAGAGCTGGGCGGAATCCGGCACCCTGGACCGCCTCTACCAGCGCGGCTATCGACAGGTCGGAATCTACGGTTACAGCCCGCAGGGCATGGTGTACCAGCGCCTGGGCAAGCCCGACGCGGCGCGCCCTGTGTATGCGGTCAACCTGCCCTCGCAGGCACCGATCGTGATCCAGGCCGATTGGCTGGCCGCTTTTCTGCGCGACATCGGCAAGCGTCACCCTGAACAGGCGATCAACCTGGTCGCGCATTCCGCCGGCGGCCTCGCCGCGCGCATGGCGCTGGTGCGTCACGGTGCGCTCGGGGTAAAGCACCTGATCACGATCGCGACACCGCATTTCGGCACCGGGCGGGCCATTCAGGCACTCGACGCCACCAACAACGGCGGGATGTTCGGGTTCGTCAAGAGTTGGCTGGTGCGCCGTTCTACCGGTGATGCGCTCTATGCCACGGTGCTGCAGAGTCGTGGCGTGCTGTTCGACCTCACACCGCCGATTCCCGGCAACCTGCTGTTCTGGCTCAACCAGCAACCGCACCCGGACATCACCTACACCAGCATCATGCGCACCGGCACCTTTTACATGCCGGGTGACCAGGTGGTGCCGCCGCTCAGCCAGGACCTGAACCGCGTACCCGCGCTGGCCGGTCGCGTGAAGACCTATTCAATGGCGGAAGGGCATCTGCTGACACCGGCAGATGGCGACCTGATCGGCAACCTGCTGGCCACCGGAGCGACCACCAGGAAGTCACCGTGAGCTAGTCTTCGGTGGATGCGACAGGCACTGCAACAGGCGGAAAGACTGCTGCGTGGGTATGGCCGGAACTACGAGGCCAACCTCGTCGCCATTGCGCTCACCACGTTCGACAGGGATCCGCAGGCCGCCTGCCGTGCGATCAACTGCGACGAATGGTGGAATGGCACGACCGCGGTGGCCGCCGTGGATCTCGCGGTCGCCGGCGGTTTCACCGCGCAGTCACGTACCGACGCGCAGGATCTGCGCCAGGCCCTGCTGGTGATCTTCACCACCATGCGCGCCTATGGCGAACTCAACGCCGCTGGCGAGGTCGTCGTGTCGCAGTTCAGGAAGTGGAAAAAATCGCACGTGTGACAGGGATACGCCTCTAATCGGCGTAAGGTTCCCCGTCCCGCGGCCGCCAACTGGCATAGGCGGACACGCCCCAGGATCGAAACTGGACGGTCGCCGAACTGACGAAGAAAAACATTCAGCTAAGAGGCCCGGATGCATTCGTTCGACATCTATTTCCTGGGCGAGTCCCTGCCCGGCGCCGACCCGGTCGCGGTGCGTCGCGGCGTGGCAAAACTGTTCAAGGTGCAGGAGGCATCGGTGGATCGCCTGTTCTCAGGCAACCCGCTGCGCGTGAAACAGGCGGTGGATGCGGATGCAGCGAGTCGCTATCGCGCTGCTTTTCGCGAAGCCGGGGCGCTGATACAGGTCGTTCCCAGCGGATCACCGCCTCCGGCCGCCAGACCACAACCGCCGCGGCTGCCGATCACGGATTCCGTTGTCGACGTACAGACGCAGGAAACGCCAGCACCGAAACTCACAACGTCGCCAGCCGCGGCCGGCGACGGGGTGGATGCAAAGACCGGCGAACAGGCGCGTGACGGCAGTTTTGACCTGGCAGAACCGGGGGCGATCCTCGACCACAGCTCGCCACCACCAGCAGCACAGATCGACACCAGCAGCCTTCAGGCCCTGCCGCCAAACACCGGGTCGCTGGAGGACTGCCGGAACGAGAAACCGCACCGCCCGATACCGGACATCAGCCATTTGCGACTGGTCGACGACTGAGCCACACCCCGGCGACCGGTCAGCGATCGGTCAATGCCAGATGCTGTAGCGCCGAAGGGGGATGCAGTTCGATCCGGAATACGCCGATCGGGTGCTGGCTGTCTGCACGCAACGGGATGTGTCCCGGCGCCTGGCTGAGCCAGATGATGGCCGGCCGGTGCGCCGCCTCCTCTTCTCCATGCTTGTTCAGGTGGAAACCGGCAAAACTGACCTTCCACGCCGGCACCACGAGTGGTCCGATGTTGACGGACTCCAAACCCTCCACCTTGACGCGGTAGGTCAGTTGTTCACGACCATTGGTGACCGGAAAACTGAACTGGGCGGATTCGATCAGCGTCTGCGCACGGACACGCTGCAGCATGCCCAGGCGGTCGAGCAGATCACCCACGATCACGGCCGCGTCGGGTAGTTCTCCGGTGTCGAGCCGGGCGATCTCGTCGCGCCCGACACCAGCATTTACGTCGAGCCGCTGGACGCCCAGGTCGGAGCCGTCACGCAGATAGAGACGGTGTCGTAACTTGCGTGATTTTTCGTAGGTCTCGAATCCCACCAGTTGCCCCGCATCCTGCGTCGACCAGGTGCGAAACCGGTAGCGGATCGGATACAGCGACTCCACATTGGGGTAGGCAGCAGACGTCACATCCAGGCGGGTCTCGACCAGACCCGCCGCACCGCGCGAGGCGAGGGTTTCCAGGCTCAGGTCGGCGATCTCCAGGTCGGATCCCAGCGAAAACACGCCGCGATAAATCACCCGGAACTCGAGCTTCTCCACGGCATCCGAGGCCATGCCCGGCCATGCAGCGAGCCACGAGAGGAGGACAATCAGAAAGCCATGCCTGATCTTCACAAGTAACCCCTCGTTGCAGTGAACCTGGTGCTAGTCTTTCGGTTAGTACACAAAAGGATTGTCGAGTTCCTGTTGGCACGCGTCGTGCGTAATCTACTCCAAAGGCCGTTCGCGACAACAGAAAAGTCAAAATATTGACGAAATTGGGACACTTTCTTGACTAACCGCATCGATAGCGACAATTATTTGGCGCACTCAACGCCAAAACAACGCAAAGCCGGCAGCGCGCAGACCAACCAGGACACCGCCGGGCAGCAGGTGGCGTCTCCGCCGCGGGCGGATGTCGAACGCGCCCAGCAGCGTCTCTTACAGGAAACCGGGGATGTACGGCCGCCCGCTGTGGATAGCCCAATGCAGGCTCGTGCGCGCATCGCCCTGCTCAAGGAGCAGCTGGCCGCCGACCCGAAACTGGCCATGCAAGCGCACGGCCGGGTAAACGTGAACCAGTTCGAGGCCGCCACCGCACGACCCAGCGCCTGATCCATTTATCCTTTCTCGGCACAGGCGAGAGCATATCTCGCCATTGACCCGGCCCCGTTTCGGCGGAAGCCGGGTTTTCTTTTGCGCCGCGCAGCGGCCGGCAATTGCAATTCCCGATGCCGCGCTCGACACTAATAAGATGCGCGTCATCTATCTCACACTCGGTTTCTTTGTCTTGATCGGCATCGGTGCCAGCTGTCGTACGCCGTCTGCCCTGCCAGATGACTGCGAACGATTGGCGGGGGGACTCGTGCGCTGCGCCGACACCGCCTCTACCGGCCATGATTGAACCGTCGTTCGCACAACTGACACCTGTGTACTTCGCCGACCTGGCGAATGCCCTTGCGGTGAACAGCGCCCTGGTCGATGCGTTCGAGCGGGAAAAGGACGGCGCGGACGTACGGCGCACGCACCTGTTTGCCGGACGTTACGAAAACACCTACCTGCCAGCCGAACGCGTACCCGAACTCGCCCCGGTCAGCGCGCTGGCTCAGGCCACGGCAACCCGGATTCTCGACCGCGCCCCACTACGCCAGGGTTTCTGGTTCAACGAGATGCACCCCGGCCAGCGCACCACGCTGCACGATCACGCGGAAGGCAACGAACTGCTGTCGGCGGTGTACTACGTCGTCTGCCCGGAAGGTAGCGGCCGCCTGATCCTGCACGACGACGAGGCGCAGGTGGTGGTGATGCCGCGCCCTGGCCTGCTGGTGCTGTTCGCACCCGACCTGCCACACGAGGTGGAGATCAACGCGAGCGCACAGACCCGCCTTTCGATCGCATTCAATTTTGGCCCGGTGGACGACCCGGCCTGATCGTCGACGTCTCCAGCCTTTCGGTTTCCGCGAGGAATACGCGCCGACCATCAGTCGTCAGGAATTCACGGTCTTCGATGTCACCACGTTGTGCCCGGTACTCCGTTGCCCGACCGGTACCCGCATCGACCACGCGGATAAAGATCACCTCGGTGCTGTCACGCCAGTGTTCGTAAAGCAGAAATCCGGAAGCCAGCAGCATCAGACTCACCACGCCGAGCGCCAGTATCCGCAGCGTGGAACGGCGCGCCGGGGGCGGATTGACCAGCCGTGGTTGCGGCACAAGTTGCTGCTGTCGCGGCTGGCGCGTGCGCCAGATCAGCGCCACAACCAGAATCACGGCGAGGGTAAAAAGGATTTTTCCGATCATGGTCGAATCTTAACAGGCCGCGAATTCGTTATGATTGGAACAGCGAAAGACAAAGAGAACAAGCGATGCCCCCTATGACTGCCCGCATTTCCCTGCTGGCCATGGCGATGCTACTGAACCTCGTCGGCGTGGCCGTTGGCGAGAACCAGGAAAAAGCCGTTCGGATCACCCCGGAACTCGATGGCGTGACCACAATGCGCAACGGCACACCGATGCGCATCGAGCGCAACCAGGATCAGAGCAATACCATCCACCCCAGCTTCCAACGTACGTCACGCCGATGCCCGCCGTTCTGTGTCCAGCCGATGCACATGCCGGACGGGGTCGAGACCATCGGCGAGATCGAGATGCTCCGCTACCTGGAACGTGTCGGTGCCGGTGACGACTCGGTCCTCGTCATCGATTCGCGTGGCCCCGATTGGCTCAAGCGCGGCACCATCCCCGGCTCGGTCAACATCCACTACAAGCGTCTGAGCCTGAAATCGTCAGACGAGTCCGAGGTCGCCAGAATCCTCGAACAACAATTCGGCGCCGAGCGCACCGAGGAATTCTGGAACTTTCGCGACGCCAAGACACTGGTACTGTTCTGCAATGGGCCCTGGTGCGGCCAATCACCGACCAATATCCGTGGCCTGCTGCGCATCGGTTACCCGGCGTCGAAGCTGAAATGGTACCGCGGCGGCATGCAGGCCTGGGAAACGGTCGGCCTGACGACCGTGGTACCCGAGTGAACGGTGTGTCTACATGAAGCGCCTGGCTGTAATCCCCCTGCTGATGTGTCTGCTGCTCGTCGCGTGCAGCGAGCCTGACAGACCGAGCATCGCCCTGTACCTGGCGGTGCAGCGGGATGATCTCGACCAGCTGGAACGCCACCTGTATTGGGGAACCGACATCAATGCCGTTTTGCCCAACGGGCAGTATCCGCTGCAGACGGCAGCACAGAACGGCCGCATCATCATGGTCAAAAACCTGCTAAAACACGGGGCGCAGATTAACGGCACCACGACCGCAGGGGACACGGCACTCGACCTCGCCATACTGGCCGGGCGGACCCAGGTTGCCGACGTGTTGTTGGCAGCAGGCGCCACTCTTGACGCCTCGGCATTGCTGTTGAAAGCGGCGACAAACGGCGTCACCGATCGCGACACCGTGCGCTTCCTGATCGAGCACGGCGCCGACCTGGAGAGTCGCGACAACAGTGGCGACACGCCGCTGCTGATCGCGATCAGACAGGACAACCACCGCCTGGCGACCCAGCTGGTAAGTCTGGGTGCCGATGTCAACGTCAAGACTACGGACGGGATCTCTGCGCTGAGTCTGGCCACTCGGCTCAAGACGCCCGAACTGGTCAGCCTGCTGCAACGTCAGGGCGCCCGTCCGGCAATCGATTGAGATGACAGCGGGGCGGCACCTTTGCTAAGGTCGCGCGCCTCAGCACACTGTCCCAGACGGAGAATCACCCATGGCGAGCACCCCCGACGAACTCACCATCAATTACAGTGAAGGCGGTATCGACGTCGTCAAGGAGCTGGACAAGGCAGTGCTCAGCAAAGGCGCCTGGACAACGATACTGTTTCGTTACCAGGACTGGGATGCGCGCAAGGAAGAGTACAGCAAGGACAGGTATTCGATTCGCCGATACCAGAAGCGCAACGGCGAATACCAGCAGAAATCCAAATTCAATATCTCGAGCCCTGACCAGGCGCGCCAGCTGATCGAATCGCTCAACAAGTGGCTCGACGAATAGTCGCGCCCCATCCCGTCTGACTGACACCATCCGTTTCGTCGGCAGCTCGCCGTTGACGGGTCCGTGCCCCTTTCCGATCAGTTATCCGCCCTGCCCGCGGCCAACAGCGCCTGCGCCTGAGAGACCCACTGCTCGCGCTCGATGCGCCCGCGAAACCGCAGGTGATCGTTGACCCGAGCCACATCCTGAGGTGTCCATGCGGCAATCTGCTCGAACCGGCGGACACCGAGTTCCTGCAGTATGCCGGCGATCTTCGGGCCGATTCCCTTGATGCGCTGCAGGTCATCGGCCGCGTCACTGTCAGTGGCCGTCGCCAAAAGCACCGCGCTGCCGGCGGGCGCCGGTGACTCGTCCGGGGGCGATGTCGGCGCGCCCGGTTCGGCCTCTTCAGTGGTGTCAGGCCCGGCGATGTCAGGCGCAGCCTTCAGCGCATCGAGCTGTTCTCGCAGTAACTTGCGCTCCGCCTCGCAGGTACCGCGCGCCGTCACTGCAATATCCAGTTCAGCACGCAGCTCCCGTGCATCGGTCTCGGCATTGCGCAGCCTTGCCCGCAGCGAGGCGCGCACAGCGGCTGCGGAAATGCGCGTCAGATAGGCGCCCAGGAGCATGCCGAGCAGTGCCGCAATCAGCAGGACAATGAAGGTTTGTGTAATCAGGTAGCTCATGAAGGCGCCTCAGGAATTCACGGATTGCGGGGTCAATCGGCGGGCCGGACATCGAAGGTGATACGGCGGTTGGCGGCCCTGCCCTCAGCGGTCGCATTGCCCGCAATCGGCTGGCTGTCACCATAGGCGATGATCTGCATGCGCTGCGCCGGGATGCCCGCAAGGTAGAAAAAGCGCTCCACCGCCTCGGCGCGCGCCTGGCTGAGACGCAGGTTGGCGTCACGATCACCCGACGCGTCGGTGTGGCCGCCGATCACGATGGTGGTTTGCGGGCACTGGTACGCCACGGATGCGAGATCGTTCAGCACTGCGTAACTCTCGAGCATCGGCGAGGCACCGCCCGTTTCGAAACGCACGCTGGCGGCGGCCGCGAGGCGCGCCATCGTGCGCTGGCAGGTGCCAGCGTCCATCGGGTTCGAAAGATCACCGCCGAGGCGCACAATGCGGCCCGCATCGAATCTCGGGTTCAGTGGGTCGTCCTTGTCAAGCATCGACGAACGCTGCCTTAGGCCATCGAATTCGACTGTGCGCACGCCCCAAACCTGCTGCGCGATCGAGGCGACATAGCCTGGATCGGTACGGCGCGGGATCTCGCCGCTGAGCCGTAAGTCACGTCCGTCCGCTTCGATCGTCAGGCCGGTAATCGCATAGGATGCCAGCGCCTGTCTGACACGTTGCACCAGATCGGTCTGGATCGGCGCATGGCGCACGGCCACGGTGATCCAGGTCAACAACAACAGGCTGGCCACCCCGACCAGGAGGGCGGTACTTCTCGACACGGCGGTATCCCCAGAGGTCGCGCACTCCGCGCGCTTTTGTTGTAGCCAACGCCGCGGCGTTAGCGCTGGTTAATTTACCCCATTTCGCTGCTGATGTTGCGACAATGCGTCTCGCGCACGCGCAGCGCCGCAACCACGGCCAGCACCGCAAACGCGAACGACAGCCACAGGCCGTTGTGGTAGTCGCCCGTCGCGTAGCGCCGCAAGCCATCGACCAGCGTGCCGTCCCAGGTCCGGTCCAGCACCCAGCCGAAGGCCGGCTGCATGATCGCGGCACCGAGAAACAACCCCGTGTTGACCAGGGCGATCGCCATCCCGGCACTGGCCGGCGCACATACCTCTTTCGCCGCGGCATACGTCAGCACGAAGCCGCTGGCGCCCAGTCCCAGCAGGCCGTAAAGGGCATAGCCGCTCAGGCCGGGACCCCAATCGACGAACAGCAGGCACAGCCACGCCAGCGCGGACAGCAGACCAGTTGCCAGGATTACCGGCTTGCGCAGGCCCAGGTGGTCGGAGAACCAGCCCATCAACAGGCAGCCGACCGCGAAACTGACCAGGCTGACAGTGGTGTACAGCGATGCGTCGGTGCGTGACAGACCGTGCACGTCCTGCAGTAGCGGCACACCCCACAGGCCGACAAAACTGAACATGTTGCCGGTGACACCCAGATTGACCCAAAAGCCCGGCCATGCCGCCAGATTGCCGTATACCGCCTTGAGCGCGCCGAACCAGTGCGGATGCGATCTTGCATGCGGGGGCAGGCCCTCCATTTCGCGTACCGAGGGAAACCCTGCCTCCTGCGGCTGATTGCGTACCGCGAGCCAGGTAATTACCGACATCAGCAAGGACATCACGCCGATGCCGACAAAGATCTCGCGCCAACTCAGCACCCCAAGTGCCCAGGCCAGTGGCGCGGCCGCCATGATCGAACCAAGGTTTCCCAGCAGCAGGGTCAACCCACTGACGCGCCCGTAGTGCCGGTCGCTGAACCACACGGCATTGCTGCGCATCAGCCCGACAAACACCACCGATACACCAAGGCCAACCAGGAAACGCCCGACCGATGCCATCGCGAAATCATCGGCGAGGCCGAACAGGATAGATCCGGCACCGGCCACCAGCGAACCAATGGTCACGCTGACACGTGGACCGAGCGTATCCGCAAGAATGCCGGAAGGCACCTGCATCGCGGTGTAGACGTAGTAATACATCGCCGCCAGTGAACCCAGCGCCGCACCGGTGGTGTGAAACGACTGCATCAGGTCCGAGGCCACGGCTGCCGGTGCCATGCGGTGAAAAAACACCAGCATGTACGAAATCACAAGAATGAAATAAACCCGCCAGCGCAGCGCATTGAAGTCCGCATAGTCGCTCCGATTCATGGCTTCACCTTGCGTGGATGCACTGTTCAGAGGCCGAGTTCAGCCGGCCAGTCGAGCAAGGCGTTCACCACCTTGCGTTGCCCCGGCGTCAGTGCGGGATCCACCGTCAGGCGCGACAACTGCCTGCGGTAGTCATCCAGGACGATCGACGCGCCTGCCGCCGGCTGGGTGAGACGCTCAAGGCGGAACTCCTCCCAGCGCACACGTTCGTCGCGGTCCAGGGTATGCGGCCAGTTGCGGGCGCGGTAGCGAAACAGCAGTTCCTGCAGCTTCGACGCATCGAACCCTAGGCTGAGTCGACCCAGTTCCTCGGGCGCACTGCGCCGCACGATGTCACAACGTCGCCTGTCCTCATCCGACAGGAAGCCGCCGTACAGGTCGCGGTCCGGATCCGTCTGCGGGGGAAACCGGTCGCTGGCGTCGAACACTTCGGCCAGCTTCACGGCAAGCCCGGGTGTGCCGCGCAATACGGCCAGGTGATGCTGCTCTGATGTGGCATCCATCTGCCATTGTTCGCGTGCAGCATCGGTGATCGTTCCCATTGGCACGATCACGGGGGACCGGTTGACGTGAACCACCTTGAGCGGGATGCGCTCCACGCCCTCGGGCAGGTCGGCACTGGCGGTGTACAGTCGGGCTCGGATCTGCTCCGCGGACATCTGCAGCAGTGGTGTCGGGTCGGTGCGCAGGTCGTACACGATCACCCCGTTGCGGTTGCTCGGATGCATTGCCAGTGGCACCACCGCGGCGATGCATCCGAGGCGCGCCGGGTAACGTGCCGAGACATGCAGCACCGGGTTGCCAGCGCGCACATTCAGCTGCGCTGCCAGCTTTTGCTTGTCCCGGTTGTTCAACGCGAATTCGTACAGCCTGCCCTGGCGCTCGCGCAGCAACCGCGCCAACGCGATGGTGGCCCTGACATCGGCCAGCGCATCGTGCGCACCGCTGTGTTCGATGTCGTTGGCCGCGGTCAGGTCTTCGAGGCGAAAGCTGGTCACGCCGGGTTCCTTCTCCGGCCAGTTGATGCCTTCGGGGCGCAACGCCCGGGTCAGGCGCACCACGTCGATCATGTCCCAGCGCGAATTGCCGTTCTTCCACTCACGCGCATAGGGATCGAAGAAGTTGCGGTACAGGCCGTAACGCGTCACCTCATCGTCGAAACGCAGCGAGTTGTAGCCCAGGGCACAGGTCCCGGGTCGCGCCAGTTCCTCGTGAATGAAACGAAAAAAATCCGCCTCCGGCGCACCGCGTTCACTCGCGATCTGCGGTGTGATGCCGGTGATCAGGCAGGCCTCGGGCTGCGGCAGGAAATCGTCGGCCGGTTGCGCATAAATCACCAGCGGCTCGCCGATCGGATTGAAGTCCAAATCGGTGCGCAGGCCGGCAAACTGTGCCGGCCGGTCGACCGCCGGCTGTGCGCCCCAGGTCTCATAGTCGTGCCAATAGAAGGTCTGTGCCTGGCTCATGGCTTGGCCCACGCAACCTCGTTGCGCAGATACACCGGCTGCGCCTGTGCCGCGGCGACACCGGCACCTTCCGCGTACAACACGGCAGCCAGCTGCGCGACATCGCGCGCATGCACCATTGACTCTCCATGACTGCACAGCGCGGCACCCAGTCGAGCCGCCAACTGATCCGCATAGGCCTGCCAGCCGCTACCGCTGCCGACCCAGTCGTCGCCCACCGGCACGACCACCTGATCCGGTGCATGCACACCCTGTGCACCGGCTGGCCGCATGATGCCGTCGGCATCGACCCGAAATGCCCCCCAGTACACCTCGTGCATCCGCGCATCAAAAGCGGCGAGAACCGCACCCGTCGCATGTTCGCGCAGCGCACCCTGGGCCAGCGCCTGCAGACTGGACACCGGCACTACCGGCAGGTTGGCACCGAGCGCAGCGCCCTGCACGATCGCGGTCGCAATCCGCACGCCGGTAAAGGCACCGGGACCACAGGCAAATGCCAGGGCATCGAGATCGCCAAGGCGCAGCCCGGCGTCGACCAGCAGTCCCTCCATCATCGGCAGGATCAGCTCGCTGTGGCGGCGAGGGGCAATCTCGAATCGCTCGACGGTTTCGCCTTCCAACATCAGCGCCGCAGAGCACGCATCCTCGGTCGTATCGATTGCAAGCAGTTTCATCGCGGTCAGGGGAGCAGTATCGTCGAGCCGGTTGTCTTGCGTGCCTCGAGATCACGGTGCGCCTGCGCGGTCTCGGACAACGGGTAGACCTGATTGATCTGGATGTGCAACAGCCCGTCCGTAACGGCGCGAAACAGCGCAGCGGCACCATCCTCGAGCAGTCCACGGGTCGCGATGTGCGTTGCGAGCGTCGGCCGGGTCACGTACAGCGACCCCTTGGGCGCCAGAATCGCCGGGCTGAACGGCTCGACCTTGCCCGAGGCGTTGCCGTAGCTGACCATCACACCGAACGGCCGCAGCGAATCGAGCGATGCCATGAAGGTGTCTTTGCCAACCGAGTCGTAGACCGCCGCCACGCCCTCGCCGTCGGTAAACTCGCGCACCTTGGCGGCGATATCCTCGTCGCGGTACTGAATCGTGTAGTCGCAGCCATTCGCCCGCGCCAGCTCGGCCTTTTCCTCGCTGCCCACGCATCCGATGACGCGCGCCCCCAGGTGGCTGGCCCACTGGCACATCAACAGCCCGACGCCACCGGCGGCGGCATAGACGAGGATGCTGTCACCCGGCTGCACAGGATAGGAGCGAAACAGCAGATACTGCGCAGTGAGTCCCTTGAGCATGATCGAGGCAGCCTGGCGGTCACTGATCGTTTCCGGGAGCTTGAGGAGCCTGTCGGCCGCGATAACACGCGCCTGCGCGTACGCACCCTGGCACATTGGGTAGGCCACGCGATCGCCAACCGCGAAATGGTCGACACCCTCACCCAACGCCTCGATCACACCCGCCGCCTCCATACCGAGCACGGCCGGCAGCTCACCCGCCGGATACAGCCCGTCACGCTGGTACACATCGATGAAATTGAGCCCGCACGCGGTCTGGCGCAACGACACCTCTCCAGGTCCCGGTGCGCGAACCGTGACGCCTTCCCAACGCAGGACGTCGGCATTGCCGTGGCTGTGGATTCGGATCGCTTGGGTCATCGACATCTTCCTGGGTGGCCTGAGTCGATTCTCGGCGTCAGCGGCGGCCAACACAAGCCACCAGACACCACCACCACACAATCGTCACGGGCATTTGCCGGGGGATTGCGGCAACCTAGAGGGCGTTGACTGGTCACAGTACGACAACAAGCAACAGATCTGTCGAAAAGAGGAACCTGCAGTCATGGATATCAAAGCCCTGTTCGATGCCGAACCCAAATCGCCACTGTACGTTGCGGTGAACCGCGTGCTGGTTCGCAACGACCCCAACCTGCTGCGCATGATGAAAGAGGCCAGCAGCAAGATGTGTCTGGCCACTGCACTGACGCCTGGATTTCGCGGATTCGACCTGATGCGCCAGCGCGGCAGCTGCCCAATGGGTATGCGCTGGGCTGCGAGTTCAGACATGTCGGGCGAGCTGTCGCATATCTGGATCGATCAGTTCACATACTGGGAGTCATGGCAGGCCCATGAAAACTTTCACGAGACCTTCGAGGACGTGGTGGTCGAGTCGTGCGCAAAGTGCGGCGGCATGTTGCTCGACGGCCCCGAAGAGCCGATCTACCGCATCGTCAAGAGTGACCTGCCCAAACTGATATCCAAGAACCAGATGATGAAACTGGGCTTCGGCAACAACGGTAACACTCGCGGCTATGCAATGGATTCCGGCGCCGGCGTCACGGTACTCGCGACCCACCACATCAAGCCGGGCAAGGAGAACGAATTCGAAGATGGCGAGGTGCAGACGATGGAGATGCTCAAGGAGACGGCCGGCGTTATCGGTTACCAGATCCTCAAGCGCGTCGGCCTGTCGACCCTCGGCAGCGGCCACGCGACCGTCGAGTCGCTGATGGAGGACCTCAAGGACAGCTCCGGCAGCAAACTCAGGCGTACGGCCGAGGTGTGGGAGGGCTACACGATCCCTGCCGAATACCTGACGATGGTCGAATTCGAGGACCTTGCCTCGGCGCAGGGCGGCATGCCACACGTCAACGTCAAGCCGTCGATTCTCTTCGTGCATGGTCCCAAGGTGCTGAACAACTGCCTGACCATGCCTACCGTGCGTATCTCCGACACGATGTTCCGCGAGCACAGCTACCGCGAGATGCTACAAGGCGTGAAATAGGCTGCAGCCTTCGGCCGGCCCATGGCGGCGGGCCGCTTTCAGGGGATGTGCGACTCCAGCGAGAAACGCGCCCCGGCATCCACCGCCAAGCGGTCACGCAGTGTCGGCAGGATGCTTTCGAGTTGCTGTGGCAGTGTCCACGGCGGATTGATCACATAGACACCGCTGCCGTACATGCCGCTGCCGGT
>ERZ795048.1569-NODE-1569-length-20090-cov-10.247317_pt1 | contig 20090 bp, 19 predicted proteins | sample MGYA00375132_ERZ795048 | MGnify/ENA primary metagenome ERZ795048 (study PRJEB30177, sample SAMN05720225) | activated sludge metagenome | isolation source: Anaerobic digester | place: Hong Kong | collected 2014-12-17 ... | reverse complement strand
CCGGTCGCCGGATCGACCGCATCCCAGCCCGCATCCTGGCTGGCCTTGGGTTCGAGACCGAGCAGACGTACCGCATCGTGTTCGGCGATCTCACTGCTGATTCCAGGCAGTGGCTTGCCCATCGTGCGGCGGTATTCCGCGGCGAGCTGGCGGGCTTGCGCGATCAGTTTGTCAGCGGCATAGGGGTTGCTCACGCGGGCGCTTCTCTCGGTTTGGTCAAACCGATTCTATACCGAAGCAGGAAAATACTTCAGACGCGTTGCCGGCCAAGGGCCGACGCACCCTCGAGGCGCCGTCAGGCGCCGGGCGGGGTCCAGTAGCCGAACGCCTGTGCCGGCGGCTGGCTGGCCTCCTGCTCGCGCTGAGTCAGGTCGTCGACCACATGTCGGGCAAATGCGCAAAGATCGTCCATCAACGCATCACGATCCGACGACGTCATCGCACGCTGACTGCCGAGCATGTACCCCATCACCGCCGCGAGATACTGCAGTATCACGCCCTGATCGGCGTCCGGCTGCTGGCGCAGCACCGCCTGTTGAACGTCCTCGAACAGCTGCGAAGAAAGCTGGATATCCGCCATGCACACCTCCTGTTGAAAATTGTCAGCCGCCATAGCACAGACTGCCGCCGGCCGAATCACCCTGGCACACGATCAGCGTAACGCCGCTGCCTGCCGTTCCGCCTCTCGCGCACCACTGCTGTCACCCAGGGCGCGACGCGACTGCGCAATCAGCCGCCAGTTTTCGCTGCGCAGCCCGCGGTCATCTGCCTTTGCCAGCGCGTTCGACTTGGCCGCCAGCTGCAGCACAAGCTCGTGGCGCTGCTGCGCCAACCGCACCCCGGCAAGACGCTGCCACAACAGCGCATCGTCCGGCGTTATGCGCAAGGCGCGTTCGAGGCTCACCGTGGCCGCATCGAGTTCACCGCTGCGTCGTTGATCCTCGGCACGGCGCATCAACACAGCCACCGCACGATTCGGCTCCGGCCTGGCGATCCGCGGTTCGGCCGGCGGCGTATAAGCGGCGATCTGCGTATCCGTGGTCACCGCCGGCGCGGCGGCCGTGCCGCGTGCCTGTTCGACCTTGGCGGGCCGATCCGATCGACTGAGCCCGCCACAACCGGCGTTCACCAGCATTGCACCAAGCACGGCCAGCAACAATGCGGCACGGGTGACGGATCCAGGTGCCCTGCTGGTGAAATCGGGCATCGACCGGGCCATGACCCGGGCAAGACTAGTTGAACAGGCCACGCAATAAACCTCCCAAACCCTGTTGTTCGCTTTCGCTGCAGTCGGCACGCGTCTTCGGTTGCGAGCCGGCGATGTAGGGAAACGCTACCGCACCAGCACAACCTTCGGCAGCGAGGCGACCGGCCGTATCGACCCAGTGATATTCGACACCGGACGGGGCTGCAAGCTGCAGAGGCTGATTGTCGATGCTGCGCATCAGGTCGGCCCAAACCGGCAAGGCGCCGCTGGCACCACTGAGGCCGGTCGGCGCGTTGTCGTCACGCCCCACCCAGGCCACCGCGACATGATCTGCCGAGAATCCGGCAAACCAGCTGTCGCGCAGATCATTGGTGGTACCTGTCTTGCCGGCCACCTGCAGCCCCTGCGGAAGCAGTTGGCGCAGTGAGGCAGCAGTCCCTGACTCGGCAACCTCGACCAGGTTGCGCGTCAGCAGGAACACCGCCGCCGGGTCGGCCGCCTGGGTCACGGTCAGGGGATAGCGCTGCAGCGGTTGCTGCTGCGCGTCGAGGACGGCGCGTATGGCGCGCAGCGGCGAGTGGAAACCACCGGCCGCCAGGCTCTGGTAGACCTGGCTCACCTCGAACGGCGACAGCGAGATCGCACCGAGCAGCAGCGAAGGGAAGGCATCTATCTCGCGCTCGACCCCGAGTGCGCGCAGCGTCGCGATCACCGGCGTGAGCCCGACCTGCATCCCCAGATTCACGGTGGCGAGGTTGAGCGAACGCGCGAGGGCCTCGTGCAGTGCCACGGTGCCGTGGACCTTGCGATCGTAGTTCTGCGGCTGCCAGCGTTGCCCGGCCGGTAGCGTCATGTCGACCGCCTTGTCTTCGATTGGCGTGGTCAGCGTGAACTGCTCCGGACGCGACAACGCCGCCAGGTAGACGGCCGGCTTGACCAGCGAACCGATCGGCCGCACCGCGTCCAGCGCACGGTTGAAACCGACATATCCGGGATTGCGGTCGGCGACCAGTGCCTGCACCTCGCCGTCCTGGGCAGAGGCCACGACCAGGGCACCCTGCAGGCTGCCACGCTCGATCCCGCGTGCCTTTTCAATTCTCTCGAGTCGTTTACCGAGCGCACCGGCGGCCTGCTGCTGGATCCATGGATCGAGCGTCGTGAAGATACGCAGCCCCTCTGAAGTGAGGTCCTCCTCCCGGTAATCGCGCCGCAACTGGCGCCTGACCAGTTCGACGAAACCCGGGACGCGTTGACTGTCCAGGGTACCGGCCTCGGTGATCCCCAGGCCCTGTCGCTTCGCCGCGTCGGCCTCGGCCTGGCCGATAAAGCCCTGCGCCAGCATCTGCTCGATCACCAGGTTGCGGCGTTCCAGCGCACGCTGAGGATGCCGCCGGGGGTTGTAGAACGAGGCCCCCTTCACCAAGCCGACCAGCAGCGCCGCCTCGTGCAGGCGCAGCTCGTTCACCGGCCGATTGAAATAGAAATAGGCGCCAAGACCGAACCCATGAATCGCACGGCCGCCCTCCTGACCAAGGAATATCTCGTTGGCGTAGGCCTCCAGGATCTCGTCCTTGCTGTAGCGCGCGTCAACCATCAGGGCCATCAGCGCCTCATTGACCTTGCGCCACAGCGAGCGCTCGGAGGTCAGGATGAAATTCTTGACCAGCTGCTGGGTCAGCGTGCTGCCGCCCTGCACCGCCTTGCCGGCCTGCAGGTTGGCGAGCAGCGCACGTGCGATCCCGCGCAGGTCCACCCCGCCGTGCTCGAAAAAGCGCCGATCCTCGACCGCCAGCAGACCGTTGACCAGGTGCCCGGGCAGGTCCGCCCGCTGGACCAGGACGCGATCCTCGTTGTGAGCCGGATAGATGCTGCCGACCAATGCCGGCTCGAGACGCAGCAGATCGATCTCGGCGCCACCGCGTTCGCTGCGGATCTGCGCCACGGCACCGCCGCGGATGTCCACCAGGACCGACTGCCCTGTCTCCCTGCCGTCCCAGAAGGTGAAGTCACGGATGTGGATGGCGAAACGGTCGCCGCTCTGCGCCCATTGCGCCGGGCCCGAGACCCTGCCGACTTCGCGGTAACCGAGAAACGTCAGTTCGGCCTTCAGCTGCGCGGCGGAAACGCTGGCCCCGGCATACAGATCGAGCGGCCGGGCGAAGATCTGCGCCGGTGCGGCCCATCGCTGACCGTCGAACTTCACGCGCACGGTCTTGCCCAGATACACCGAATAGCCGAGCACCACGAGTGCGGCCAGCACCACCAGCGCCGTCAGCGGCCTCCACCAGCTGCGTCGACTGCCCTGACGTTTACGCGTCGTGCGGCGACGCCGGGCGGGTTGTTTTCTCTTGCGTGTCGCCATCAGGACTCTGCGAGCTGCCTTGTTACATCGGTGGGGTGCGAAGCATGTCGCATGCCATACGCAAAGCGAAGGAGCTGCGTCGCAGAAAATTCATTCCCAACTGCCATTCTCAAGAATTCCCAGGCATTTGCCGCTGTTGCATCAATAGGACTGAACGGACAGGACTCCGACACGTGCAACTTTCCATAGGCAAACTTGCCACTGTGCTGATTGCGCTGCTGATCACGGCCACGTTCGTGACCACCGCTGCCGGCTTGTACGTGTTGCAGGACAACTTCAGGACGATCGAGGACCACTTCGATGCGGAAGCACATGATACCGTGCACAACGCTGCATTTGCGATCCGCAACCAGATCCGCTTCTACCAGGGAATCCTGCAACAGGTTTCCAGCAATCCCGACGTCAGCAACCTGCTCGAATTCGGCGAACAAGGGGACATCGTGCAATGGTCGGTCACGATCGGGCGCCTGTTGCCCGGGACGCTCGGCACCGCGCTGGCATCGTCACAGGGGGTGGTATTCGGCGATCCGCTGACGCTGCGCGTCGGCGCCGCCTGTCAGCGCGACATGCAGTATTTCGCTGCCGGCGACACGATCGACTACCCTCTGCTGCACACCGACGTCGCGGGATTCGAGCACTTCGACCTCCTGGCCAAGGTGGTGTCACCGTCGAGCGAACCAGCAGGCACCTTGTTCGTCAGCTTCCGTCTCGGCGTTCTTGAAGACATCCTTCAGGGAATCGCCTCCCAGGGTGACCGTTTTGTCCTGCTCGACAGCCAGGGCCAGGAAAAGCTGCAGATCGGCGACCCGGCGGAACAGCAGGAAACTGCAACCTACCGTGCAGAGGTCCCGGATACGGCCTGGGAACTGGTCCTGCACAGGCCGCCGCACCCGCGCAACGCCTACTTCACCGACCTGATCGTCGCCGATCTGGCTATTCTGGTGTCCATTTCGATCTTGATGATCTCGGTCGCACGCGCCACCTACGGGCGATTTTCCGCGGACATGGCACGCGTGCACACCGCCCTCGCAGACGTGCTGCAGGGGCGTTACCGGCGACCGGAAAGACCACCGGCCATCAAGGAGGCAGGTATCCTGATGGCCGACATCGAGCACCTGGCGCTGAAGATCCAGAATCAAAGCCAGGAGCTGCGGCAACAGTCGCTTTCCGATCCGCTGACCGGTGTATTCAACCGGCGCTATTTCGACCTGATGCTGGCGCACCTGCACGAGCAATCACGGCGCCAGCGGCCCTCGACCCTGGTGGTTATAGACCTCAATGACTTCAAGCACATCAACGACGAATTCGGCCACGCCGCCGGCGACCTGGTATTGCAGGAAACCGCCCTGTTCCTGCGCTCACGGGTGCGCGCCACTGACATAGTCGCGCGCCTCGGTGGGGACGAATTCGCCCTGGTCCTCACCAACATGGCGGTGGATCGTGTCGAGGAATGGCTCTCTGCCCTTGTCCAGGATCACGATCGCCGCCTCACTGAAGGACACGGACAGCCACTGAAACTGTGCCCGCTCAGTATTGGCGTGGCGCAGATCGATGCTCACGTCTACAGCGGGCCCGCGGATGCCTTCAACGCCGCCGACAGCGCGATGTACGACGTCAAGCAGCACCGCCATGCCCGCCACAGTCGCTTCTCGGTCGCCAGGCCCCATGCGACCGGTTCCAGCGAGGCAGTCACGCCGGTTACATCGCTAAAGGAAGCGCTGTAACCACGTAGCGCAACGGCGTACCCGGATAGAGACCGTCAAACGGATAACAGGTGAACAGCCGAAGCTGATCATCGGCCAGCGGATCCAGCAAACCGATCTCCGTCTCCTGATGCACCGCCGCCCGGTTCACTGCGTAACGCCGAACCGTCCCGTCGCCCGACTCAAGCGTCAGCAGGTCACCGTCCTGCAGCTCCCTGAGCCAGTGAAAATGGGTGTCGCGGTGCCCACTGATCACGATGTTTCCGTGTTCGCCCGGCAGCGCCGAACCCGTGACATGGCCCGGACCGAAGGCCAGTACACGTCCGCTGGCGCCATCCAGTACCACCTGCGTGACAGCCAGACGAGGCTGGTGCAGGCGAGCCAGAGGACGCATGTCGGCGCCCGGCCAGGGCGGCTGAGCTGGCTGCCCCGCCAGGCGTCGCTGCCACGCCTGCTCGAGCAGATGCTGGGCGAGCCATGCCTTGGCCGGCAAGTAGGCCGCGTGCAACAACAGACCGATGCCACCGATCAGGGTCAGGAGCACCAGCCGGGAGCGCCATGCAGTGCTCATATCCAGCGCCTGCGCAGGACCCAGGCCAGCGCCAGACAGGCCAGTCCCAACATCAGGAACAATGGCGCTGGCGTGGCGGTTCCAGGCAACCGGCCGAACACCGCGCTCGCCGACCAGCCCGCCGGCAGCCGCACGGGCAAAGCCCCGGACTTGAGCGGCGCATCCGCAGGACGAACCGGTGTGTGCTCGATCGCCACCAGGCTGGTGTACCGACTGACCAGCCGGTGTTCAAGCGCCAGCTGCAATACGGACTGCCTGACCACCTCGCCGTCCTCCCCACTGGCGTGGCGCGCCAACCAGTCATCGATCATGCGTCGCGCCCACAGCGCATGAATGCCACCCAGTGCCGCCCCACCGGACAACGTCACAGACTGCTGCCAGTCCACGGTACCGAAACGACCCGCGACGTCGACCTGCGTCGGCGCACCGTCTGCAGCCACCGCCACGATCAATGGCTCGCCGGCGTATAGATCGGCCACCTGGACCGGCGCCTGCTGCACCGCTGCGTCACCTTCGCCCCGTCGCCAATGCAAGCGCAGGTCGGTCAGCACCGGGGCGCTGAGCTGGCGGAACAGGCGGTCGATCGTGCCCTGCACCTGTGCGCCGCTGTCGATGTAGGTGAAGGTGCCACGACCGGCCTGCGCCGCCCGGGTCATGAACAAGGCGTTCGGCGCCGAACCGATACCGACGGTGAACAGGCGACTGGCGCCGATTTCCTGCGCCACTGCCTCGAACAGCGCCTGTTCGTTGCCGACTGCGCCATCAGTCAGGAACACCACCTGGCGCAGCAGACCGCTGGGGCTCGGATCGCGTAGTGCGAGGCGCATCGCCGGCAGCATCTCGGTACCGCCGTCGGCCCGCAGTCCCGTCACGTAGCGTTTCGCCTGCTGCAGGTGCACCTGGTCGGCCGGGCGTGCTCTGTCGAAAAGCGCGTGCACATCGGTGTTGAACTGGATGACGTTGAAGCGATCACCCGGACCGAGTTGCTGCAGTGCACGCAGCAGGGCCGCCCGCGCCTGCTCAATAGAGTCACCGTGCATCGACCCGGAGGTATCCACGACCAGAACCAGTTCACGCCCGACACGCTGCGGCAATGCCGTGGCCTGCGGCGGCATCAGCATCAACAGGCCGTAGTGCCTGCCCTCCCAGACTTCGGTGAACAGTGCCGCACTGGGCTGCTGTCCCAGCAGCGGCCGCCAACTCAGGACGAAATCCCGTTCTGCCGGCACCTTGCCGCGCGCCAGCCCGATGCGGTAATGGCCGTGTGACTGCCGGACCACGTCGATCCGGTGCGAGGCGCTGACCACCTCAGCAAGATCGAGCCCGGCGTTCAGGTCCACGGTGATCGTCACCGGGTTCAGGGAATCGTCTGCCGACACCGCGACCGGCGGCGTGATCTGTGAGGCATCGGGCACCTGGTCGGTATCGCCCGCCCAACCGTGAGCCGAGAACCCGTGCAATGCACCCGGCATTGGCGCACCAGGGATATATCTGGGCGCAACAACCAGCGGCAGGCGCAGGGAAAAACCGCCGTCCTGCCAGGCAAGATCGTGCTGAAACTCGATCTCGATGGCAACCGCTTCACCGGGCGGGATATTGGCGACCGCGGTGGTAAAGACATTGGCGCGCTGCTGCTCGAGCAGGCCGGCGCCCTGCCCGGCGTCCCGGGCACGCTCGTAGTTCTGGCGTGCCTGCTGTCGTTCCTGGATCTCACCTTCGATCAGTCGCCCGCCGTAACGCATCCGCAGGCGGTCGACCGCGGCGTTCTGCGGCAATGGAAACACATAGACGCCTTCCACCCAGTCCTTGTGCGGATTGTAAAAGCGCTGCTCCACACGGACGCGTGCGATCACTCCGGAAACCCCAATCGCAATCCTGGTATCCAGTGACGGCGCATTGCCGAGCCCGGCACCGTCGGTCGCATAGATCCGCAACCCGGCCTGCTCACCGGCGGCCTCGGCCGGCCCGACCAGCATCACCAGTGCCGCCAGCAAAAGGCTGACCGAAAGGCCGCCCCACAGCGCGCGCCCCAACAGGCCGAGCCAGGCACGTGACTCAGCACGCAACATGCGCATTCTCCCGGGACGGCCTGACGCGCCGACAGGTGACCCGCAGCGGCTCCTCGGGCGAGCGGTAAAGAAACTCGCCGCTGAGCGGCTGCAGCACGCCACTCGCCCCGAGGTAGTACCAGAATGCCGCCTGTCTCGGCCGGGTCGGTTTGATCACCACACTTGCCCCCTTGGGTTTGCACCGCTTGTCGAATTGGTCCAGCGTGCCGTCCGTGGCGGATTGCGGCCTCCTGGCCTGCGCCGGTTGTGCTGGCAATTACAGTCGCCGTGAATGGCCGGGCGCTCGCAGGAACAGGGAATTGCGGGGACACAAGGTGGCGAAAAACAGGCAGTGGTTTTTTTGCGGGTAAACTGATCGCGGCAGACTAACCGCGGACACACGCAACATGGCCAAGACCATTGCCATCGTCGAAGACGAGCCGATGATTCGGGAGAACTACGCCGACCTGTTCCGGCGCCAGGGCTACCGCGTCGAGACCTATGGCGAACGCGCGGCGGCCAGCAGCGGCATGGGCAGAAAGCTGCCCGACCTGGCGATACTCGATATCGGCCTGGGTGATGAGTTCGATGCCGGTTTTGATCTGTGCCGTGAACTGCGCAGCCGGTCGGCCACGCTGCCGATCATCTTCCTGACCGCCCGCGACAGTGACATCGATACGGTTGCCGGACTGCGGGTAGGTGCCGACGACTACGTGACCAAGGACGTCAGCCTGCATCAGCTCAGCGCACGCGTCAGTGCGCTGTTCCGCCGCGCCGAGGCAGTCCGCGAGCAACCGCCGGACGAGCACACTGTCGAAGACGGCCCGCTGCACCTGCAGCCGGAGCAGATGCGGGTCAGCTGGCACGGCGCGCCCGTGGAGCTGACGGTCACGGAGCTGTGGATCCTGTATGCCCTGGTGCGCCATCCGGGCCATGTGAAGAGCCGTGAACAGCTGATGGAGGCGGCTGACACCTACGTCGACCTCGCCACGATCACGTCGCATATCAAGCGCATCCGCAGAAAGTTCCAGCAGGTGGACCCGGCATTCGACGCTATCGAGGCGGTGTACGGCGCGGGCTATCGCTGGGTGACACAGGAATAACGCGGCATGTCACGACCGCGTTTCTGGCACCGGGTGCGCTTCAAGCTGTTGCTGGTGTCGCTCACACTGTTTGGTATCCCGTGGGCTGGATACCGGTTTATCCAGGAGACCGAGCACTTTCTGCGCGACGTGCAGGAGCAGTCCCTGCAGACCACAGCGAGTTCGGTCGCCAACATCATGCATGGCCACGAGGAGGCTTTTCACGGCGTGGCGAAGCCTGGCTCGGTACTCACCTATCGCAATCTGTACCTGCACCGCCTCGACGAAGCCCCTCAGCTCGATGGCTATCGCGACGAATGGGCACGTTTTGACAACAACTTCACCGTGCTGCAGTCGGTCGACGACTCGCTGGAGGCGCGTATCTTCCTTGGCCAGCACGAACGCTATCTCTACCTGCTGATCGGGGTCCGCGATGCGCAGGTCGACTACGGTGAAGGTGGCGATTCGGTCGACCTGGCGATGACCGACGCCGGCGGTACATTGCGGCGCTACCGTATACAGCCACAGGCACCGGGCTGGGTCGTGGCACGGGCGCTGAAATCCGACAACGATCCGCCGGTCGCCGGTACCGACCAGGAAACAGCCATCCGTGGCGAGTGGCAGGACAGCGAAAACGGCTACACGCTGGAGCTGCGCCTGCCGCGGGAGCTGCTGCGCGACCGGCTGTCACTGCGCTTCTTCGAGAGTGGATCACGCCAGGTGCTGGCCAGCGGTCACCTGTTCCCTGCCGAGGCCCTGGGGCGCATCGTCGAGCGATCGGCACTGCTCGATCAGGTGCTGGCCTCGGTGACACCGGCAGCGACACGGGTTTGGGTGACCGACCACCAGGGGCTGGTGATCGCCCAGGCCGGCCGCCTCGACGCCAGTGCGCCATTGAGTGCGGACCAGTCGCAGATCCCGTGGTTCGTGCAGGACCTGATCCTCGCCGTACTGCCGCGCGACGCAGACGCGGTGGCCGACCTGCCGGCGGACCAGACGCACCTGTTCGTCGCACCCGTGGTCGATGCCCTGAGCGGCCGGCCTGCCAGCCTGCGCCGGCAGCCGGCACATGGCGATGCCGTCGTGGTCAGCGCCGCGGTGCCGATCCGCAGCAGTGACGGCGTGCGCGGCGCTGTGCTGGTGGAGCAGACGACGCACGCGATCCTGTCGATCCAGAACCTGGCATTGCAACGCCTGTTCGGCGTCACCCTGATCCTGTTCGCCGTCACCAGCCTCGGCCTGCTGGCATTCGCCAGCCTGCTCGCGTCGCGTATCACCCGTCTGCGTGACCGCATCGAGGGCGCAGTGAGCCACGACGGGCGCATCATCGGCCGCCTGCAGCCCGATCACTCGAAGGACGAGATCGGCGACCTCGGCCGCAGTTTCGCCAGCGTGCTGGAACGCCTGCACCAGTACAACCACTACCTGGAGGCGATGGCCTCACGCCTTGCGCACGAGCTGCGTACGCCGCTGGCCGTGGTGCGCAGCTCCCTGGACAACGCCGACCAGGCCGGCGGCGACACCGCGCCTTACCTGCAGCGCGCCCGCCTTGGGGCAGAGCGCCTGGAGAAAATTCTGGCCCGCCTGCGCGAGGCGACCGGCCTGGAACAGGCGCTGCGTCAGGCCGAGCCGGTCACATTCGACCTCGCCGCCCTGCTGCGCCTGCAGATCGCGGCTCTCGGCGACACGCGCGCAGATGTGCCGCTGCTGTTGCACGGCGCCGATCGCGAGATCCTGATCACCGGTGTGCCGGACCTGATCAGCCAGGCACTGGACAAGCTGATCGGCAACGCGGTCGACTTCCATCGCCCCGGCAGCGCCATCACAGTCGACTGCGCACTGCACAACCGCCAGGTCGCACTGTGCGTGCGCAACGAGGGACCTGCGCTGCCAACGGATGCCGATATCTTCCAATCGATGTACTCGGGCCGCGAAGGTCGCCAGGACGAACCGCACCTCGGACTTGGCCTCTACCTGGTGCGCCTCATCTGCGAATATCACGGCGGCTCGGTGAACGCACAGAACTGGGACTCACCGCCCGGCGTTGCGGTCACCCTGTGGCTGCCGCTCGGTGAGCGCACGACACTCGACATCGGGTCGGCTGCAAGAGACACCTGAACCCATCGACGCGACCCACTGCGTCGTCGTTCAGCGGCGGTTCAACCAACCGGGTCCAGTATCACGATCGAGGGCCACTTCCGGGCCCGCACAACGTCGACAGGAGAACGTATCGTGAACACAATCCGTAAAGGCTTCGCCGCACTGACTCTGGCCACCATCGGTTTCACCGGCCATGTATCTGCACACGACCAGGGCCCCGGTGGCCATGCAAGACACCACGGCAGCGCCCAGGGTGTGGTCACCGTAATCTGCCGCGATGCATTGCCCGGCGACCCGCGCGTCATCGGTCGCCAGGAAAGACAGCAGCAACGCATCGACAACGGCTGGCGCAGCGGAGAACTCACCCGGGATGAACTGCAGCGCCTCGATGCCCAGCAGGCGCGCATCGCCGACATGGCACGCCGGTTCAGCGCGGACGGTCGCCTGACGCCCGCGGAACGTCTGGAACTGGAACGGGTACAGGACAGGGCCAGTGTCGATATCGCCCGTACCAAGCACAATGACAACGACCGTCATCGCTTGTACACGCAGTGGGCTGTCGTATACCGCGACTTGTGACCCCGGCGCGCAGAGCCGGCAACCCGCAAAGGCTCTGCCATTGTAGGAGCCGAGGCCCCTCGGCGATCGCTCTATCGGCCAGGGGCTGGCCTCCTACGGGCAGAGCCCACTGCAATCCAGGTTCCAAATCCCATCGCGCACTGCACTAGAATGCGTGCCCCGCCGACTTCCGGCATTCACCGACACCACGAGCCATGAACATCATCGAACTCAATCAACACTTTGCGATTCCCGGACACGTCGAAATCACTGAAGGCCCCGGTAGCCTGCCGCAGATCAGGGTCACCAACACCGCCGCGACCGCGGTGATCTCCGTATACGGCGGACAGGTGTTGTCGTATCACCGGCATGGCGAAGACGAGCTGCTGTTCCTGAGTGAGCGCGCCTATTACGCCGACGGCAAGGCGATCAAGGGCGGGGTACCGGTCTGCTGGCCCTGGTTCGGCGCCGATCCCACGGGCCAGGGACGGCCTGCACACGGCTTCGTGCGTACGCGCCTGTGGAGCGTCGGCGCGACTGCACAACCCGAGCCCGGCCTGACGCGCGTCGAGTTGCGCCTGCACGATGACGACACCACCCGCACCCTGTGGCCGCACCACTTCGCGTTGAGCCTGGTAGTGACGGTGGGTCAGACCCTGGATCTCGAACTGGTCACGCGCAACACCGGCGACCGGCCGTTCGACATCACCCAGGCATTCCACACCTACTTCCTGGTCGGTGCCATCGAGCAGGCCGGCGTCGACGGACTGGACGGCTGCCGTTACCTCGACAAGGTGCGCGACTTCGCGGGGTTCGAGCAATCCGGCACGGTCGCGTTCGACGGTGAGGTGGACCGCATCTACCAGCAGGTGAAGCAGCCACTCGGCATCAGTGACCCGGCGCTTGGCCGGCGGATCGACATCGCGTGCAGCGGTAGCACCACTGCGGTGGTCTGGAACCCGTGGCGAGCGATTTCCACTTCGATGCAGGATCTCGCCGACGATGACTACCGGCGCCTGTTGTGTGTTGAGACAGCCAATGCGGCGGATGAAGTGATCACGATCCAGCCTGGCGCACAATACCGCCTCCGCGCCAGCTATGGGCAGTCGGCGTTGGCCCCGGCCTGAATACCCCTGCAGCGCACGGGGTACAGATTGCATACGGCGGAACCAGACCCATACTTGGCAAAGAAGCTCTATTGGTCAAAGGAGGTGCACCGTGTTCCTCAAAGAGCGCAAGACAGGTGAGCTGGTGGAGGTCCTCGATCCCGCGGCCCTGTACGACCCGTTCGCGTCCGAGATCATCGGGCGCTACAACGCCGGCGAGGAGATGCCCGATCCCCGGGCATTTTCGAAGATCGGGCTGGTGTTCTGTTCCAACGAATCACTGCCCCGCTGCTGGATCGATCCGGATTACCGGCGCGGCGAGATACGCCGCACCGGCTCACACGGCTGACGCTGCCGGTTATCGGACGGACTGCCTCGGCAGTCCGTCCGACCGAGTCCTCACTGGGCGGCCGGTCCCATGCCCGGCCGTTGCTGCATACGCCCGGCCTGCCAGCCATAGAGTTCATTGCGACTGATCGCGCCGTCACCGTCGGTGTCGATCTGATCGAAGGACGGTGCGGACGCGGCATTGCGCATCGGGTAACCCTGCTCGCTGCGCACCTTCTGACGCTCGCTGCGAACCTGCGCATGCTCTTCGGGCGTCACCACGCCGTCCCGGTTGAGATCGAGCACCTCGAACGGCATCGGACCGCGACGCTCGTAATACTCATGGCGTTCGTTTTCATCGGAACTCGCAAACGCCGTGCCGCACAGCAGTGCAACACCGACAGCGGATGTAAGAATGGTCTTGTTCAACATGATGGCTTTCCTCTGTTCTGTGGCCTGTCCGGCGACCTTCCTGGTCGGACGCAGGCCGGTAAATTGTCCTGTCCCTGTGTGATTCTCAAACTAAGCCATCAAGCTGAAATCACGCTGAATACCGGAAAGAACCTGCGCATTGAATACGCAGCCGGATCAAACCCCATGTGCAGGCAGCGGCAGCACCACCCGCACCTCGAGTCCGCCCAGCCCTGCTGATCGCTGCAGGTCCAGCGAGCCTCCGTGGTCACCCACCAGGTCATTGACGATTGCCAGGCCGAGGCCGTGCCCGCTCTCCTGCTCGTCGAGACGCGCACCGCGATGCAGCAGCTCGTCCCGGTCAGCCTCGGGCACTCCCGGACCATCATCCGCCACCGTGATGTGCAACTTGTCCGCCTGCACCGACAGTTGCAGATGGACCCGCCCGTTCGCCCACTTGCAGGCATTGTCGAGCAGGTTGCCGAGCAACTCGAGCATGTCCTCATGGTCGAACGGCAGCGTGCCTTCGGGCAATGTCGCCAGCGAGATGTCGAGATGGCGGTCACGGTGGATCTGAGTCAATGCGTCCACGAGTTCGGGGATGTCGCGCTGTGGCGCGAACCGCTGCCCGCCACCCTCGCCGGCAAAGCGTGCACGTTTCAACTCGCGCTCGATCAGCGTGCGTATACGCTCCATGCGGCCGGCGAGACGCTGTCTATCGGTCGCCGGCAGGTCCAGCCCATCGACATCCCGGGTCATCAGGCTGAGCGGCCCCTTGAGCGCATGGGCGAGGTTTCCCAGTGCCTGACGCGAGCGCTGCAGGCGCAGCTGCAGCTGCGTCAGCAGACGGTTGATCTCGGTGGTCAATGGTGCGATCTCGACCGGCCCCAGCGCCTGCAGTCTCTGCCGTTCGCCCGATGCCACACCGCTGACTTCGTCACGCACCCGGTCGAGGGCGCGGAAACCGCGGCGCAATACATAACGCTGCAACGACACGATCACCAGCAGCGCGAGTGCCAGCAACCCCAGGGCGAACACCTGGAAGCGATGGATATGGGCAAGCATCGGGGTCAGGTCTTCGGCAACTGTCAGGGTGAATCGCAGCCCGCCCTTCTCGTATCCTGCTGAGCGGTATTGCAGAAACTGGCCCTGCGGACCCGCGGCCTGAAACGTGCTGGCAGCGCCTGCCGCAAGTGGCGGCACCTGCAGCGTTTCATCCCACAGCGAACGGGAACGCAGCGGCGGCCGATTATCGAAGGTCAGCAGAAAATAGTGCCCTGACAAAGGCTGCTGATAGATCGGTGTGATGCGGCCCTCACGCAGCTTCACCTGGCCGTTGGGATTCACCCACAGTGCGGCCAGCAGGGCCTCTGCGTCATGTTCGAGGCGGGCCAACACATTGGCCTCACTGAGCGACTTGACCGCCGCCATCGCCCCCCAGAACAGGAACCCGAAGACGATCAACAGCGTGGCGGCCAGGCCGACCACGAAGCGGCGCTCCAGCGAGTTCACGACTTGCTCCGGTAGAGATACCCCTGGCCACGCCGCGTCTCGATCCGCTCGCGACCTATCTTGTCGCGCAGGCGCCGGATATAGACCTCGAGGACATTGCTGTCACGGTCCTGGTCGCCTTCGTAGACATGCTCGGTCAGGCGGCTCTTCGAAAGCACCCGGTCAGTGTGGGTCATAAGGTAGCGCAGCAGCCGGAACTCGGTGCCCGTCAACTCGATCTCGACACCGTCTTCGCGGCAGACCCGCTGGCGCTCTTCATCCAGTCGAAGGCCGCCGACCAGCAGTTCCGCACTGGCACGGCCGGTACTGCGTCGCAGCAGCGACTGCAGCCGGGCCAGCAGCTCTTCGAAGTGGAATGGTTTTCCCAGGTAGTCGTCCGCACCGGAGCGCAGGCCCAGAACCCGCTCACTCCAGGCATCACGCGCGGTGAGGATCAGCACAGGGGTCGGGAGCCCGGCGTCGCGCCACGCCTTGAGCACCTCCAGCCCGGGTTTCCCCGGAAGACCGAGGTCGAGGATGACGGCATCGAAGATCTGCTCGCGGCCCAGGTACTCCGCATCGATGCCGTTCGACACGACGTCGACAGCGAATCCCTCGCGCCGCAGGTCGGCCGCGATGCCAGCGGCAAGCTCCGTGTCGTCCTCAACCAGCAGCAGGCGCAATGATCAGTCCTCCAGGCGCGCGCCCAGCGGCTCTCCACTGGTGGCGTCGTAGTAACGCTTGTCGACCCGCCCTGTCGGATCGAGCAGTTCGAGCTCGTACACCATCCGACCATGTTCGCGTTCGAGGTCCGCCTCCAGCACGCGCAAGCCTTCAAGTTCAGGCCGGGCCAGCAGATCGGCCAGCGGCATGACCTCGCCGCTGGCCATGAGTTCGCGCGCCTCATCGTGGTCATCCGAGGCACCTGCCGGTGCGACGTCGTACAGCAGCGCGGCACCGGAGATCAGTGCCACCGCCACGAATACCCAGGAAAGACGAATACCGTTTGTCTCAGACATCTTCACTTCTCCGCATCTTGCGCCCTGTCAGCATCGCCCTTACCAGGTTTTCACCATGCATCAGGCTGGCAGCGATCACGCCGCTTATGTGCACCACGACCAGCAGCAACGTCAGGTTCGCGCTGGCCTCGTGGATCTCTTTCCACAGGCCGTGTTCAGTGTCACCGATAAGGATACCGCTAACGCCTGCCACAACCAGACTCAGCAGCAGCACAATCACCATCCACCCGCCGGCCGGGTTGTGCCCGAGATAGTGACGGGGCGTACCTGCCTTGAGCGACTTCAGGTATCCGATGGTCGTCGCCCTTCCGTAGACAAAGTCACGAAACTGCGCGTGCCGCGTGCCGATCACACCCCAAACCACGCGCAGCCCGATCAGTACCAGGATGAAATAGCCGGCCTGTTCGTGCAGCGACGCCCATTCCTCCGCGCTTACCCAGGCAACCAGGTAAGTCAACACCAATGACCAGTGAAACACCCTCACGAAGGGGTCCCAGACCAGTACCTTCTGATTTTCCGCCACCATAGAACCTCCGGTTTCTCCGTAAAGCAGATTCGATGCCCGGGAGCCTACGACCGGAACATGAAACGAAACTGAAACCGCCCAAAACCCCGCCCCTGGGGTTATCCTGTGGCACTTCTGCCGCGCCAACCGGGGTGCTGCCGGCATTGTCGCCGGCGACCGGTCACGCCATGGGTCGTTTCAAGTCATGCCATTGCTGCAGGTGGAAAATCTGGTCAAGACCTATCCCGGCGTACGCGCCGTGGACGGCATCAGCTTCGAGGTGGCCGAAGGCAGTTGTTTCGGTCTGCTCGGTCCGAACGGCGCCGGCAAGACCACCACGCTCGAGATACTCGAAGGCATCACCAGCGCCGATGCCGGACGCGTCCTTTACCGGGGCGCTCCACGCGATGACAGCTACCGTGCTGTGGTCGGCATCCAGTTCCAGCACACCGCGCTGCAGGACTTCCAGACCGTGCGCGAGGCGCTGCAGCTGTTTGCGAGTTTCTATCCACGCCACCGCCCGATGGCCGAACTGGTCACACTGTGCAATCTCGGCGAGCTGCTGGACCGCGATACCGCCGGCCTGTCAGGTGGGCAACGCCAGAGGCTGCTGCTGGCAATCGCACTGGTCAACGACCCGGACCTGGTGTTCCTCGACGAACCGACGACCGGCCTCGACCCGCAATCGCGGCGGAATTTCTGGCATCTGGTCGAGGGCGTGAAGAAAGAAGGCAAGACCGTGCTGATGACCACGCACTACATGGAGGAGGCCAGCGTGCTGTGTGACGAGATCGCAGTGATCGACCAGGGCCGGATCATCGAACGGGGCAAGCCGCAGCGCCTGCTGACTCAGCATTTTCCGCGCGCCCTGGTGCGTGTACCCCTGGCAACCCTGCCCGACCCGGGCCAACTGCCGCCCGGTTTCGAGGTGCGCGGCGACGATGCGGTGGCCGCGACAGACGACATCGACCAGGCACTGGCGCAACTGCGCCAATTGGCGGTCGCGCTGGACGAGCTGTCGATCAGCACCCCGACGCTTGATGACCTGTTTCTCAAGCTCACCGGACATGGATTGCGCGAATCATGAGCCTCAAACGGATCCTGGCGGTGGTGGTGGCGCGCAACCGTGAGTTCTACCGCGACAAGGCAGGCCTCGGCTGGAACATTGTGATGCCGGCGATCATGGTGCTGGGGTTCGCGTTCATCTTCAGCAGCCCGGACCAGGCCCTGTACAAGGTAGGTATCCTCGGCACCCTGACACAGGATTCTGCACCGGCGTTCCTGCAAACATCGCACATACAGTTCATCGCCCAGGACAACGAGGCGGCAGCGATCGACAAGGTACGCCACCACCGTATCGACCTGCTGCTCGACGTACGCGCAACACCGCGCTACTGGGTCAACGAGCTGTCGGCGAAGGGCTATATTGCAGAGCGCCTGCTGTGGCAGAGCCAGTCGAACGCACCCGCAGCGCTGCAACGCGAGGCCGTGAGTGGCCGTGCGGTGCGCTATGTCGACTGGGTGGTGCCCGGCGTACTGGCGATGAACGTGATGTTCAGCAGCCTGTGGGGCGTCGGCTGGGTGATCGTGCGCTACCGCAAGAACGGCGTACTGCGCCGGCTGCGCGCGACGCCGCTGACCGCCGGCGAGTTCCTGGTGGCGCAGATCATCTCGCGCCTGCTGGTGGTCAGCAGCGTCACCGTGCTGGTGTTCGCCGGCACCCATGCCCTTCTCGACTTCCCGATGCGTGGTTCCTACCTGACCCTTGGCCTGGTATTCCTGGCCGGCGCCATCGCGCTGGTAAGCCTTGGCCTGACCGTGTCAGCTCGCATACGCAGCGAGGAACTGGCCGATGGCATGCTCAACCTGATGTCCTGGCCGATGATGATCCTGTCGGGTGTCTGGTTCTCGCTCGAGGGCACCAACGTGTGGGCCCAGCGTATCGCCGAACTGCTGCCACTGACCCACATGGTGGATGCGGCGCGGCGCGTGATGCTCGATGGCGCCGGACTGCGGGACGTCGCGTTCGATATCGGTATCCTGCTCGCACTCGGCGCCGTGCTGCTCACACTGTCGGCCAGGGCATTCCGCTGGCAATAACGCACATACCGGCAGGAGCCTATTGGCCGATCCCGGCGCGTACCCTGTCCGCCATGTCGCGTGCACCCTGCTCCATCGAGCCGATGACCTTGCGGCCCAGCCGCTTCTGTTCCTCGTTGACCAGGGTTAGCAACTCCGCGTCCGACAACGCGCGGCCGTCGATCGTCATCGCGAACGGCAGGTTGGCGTACGCGGTGAGCGGATTGGCCAGTGTCACCGCCGTCTCATCCAGCGTCTCGTAGGCGTAGTGACAGGCCGAACGCCCACTGCTGCGTCCGCCATCCTTGTTGACCACATCAAAGCTCAGGCCGGTGATGGCGAACTCCGGGCGCTTGAAGGTGTTTTCGTTGCCGGTCCACTCGATCGACTGCGCCATGGGCAACAGTGACTGGGTCAGGTTCTTGCACAGTGTGACCCGCACGTCCTCGGTCGAGCCGGAGCAACCGGCGAGAAAGACGCCAGCCAGCGTGGCGGCGCAGATCGCGCGCAAGGAATTTTTCTTGATCATGCTTGGTGTTCCCGGTTTATCGTGGTTGATGCAGATGGTCGCGCCGGCTCATTGATCCAGCTCGACGCCATCGACTTTCTGGAACCCGCGCGGCAGCTTGTTGCCGCGCCGGCCACGCTCGCCTTCGTAGGCATTGAGGTCGGCGGCACGCAGGTTGAGATAACGTTTGCCCGAGTTCAGGCGGACCTTGCCACCGTCGGGTACCGCCAGGATATCGATCACGTACTCGGTACGATCGGCGACCGCCTTCGGCGGGATACCGATGATCTTGTTGCCCTTGCCACGCGTCAGTTCGGGCAGGTCATTGGCCGGGATCACCAGCATGCGGCCGTCGCTGGTAACCGCGACCAGGCGATCGGTATCGGCATCGGTGATCGGGCTGGGCCGCAGGACCCTGGCGCCAGGCGGCAGACTCAGCGCCGCCTTGCCAGCCTTCTTGTTGGCCAGCAGGTGCTTCGCCTGAACGCGGAAGCCGTAACCCGCGTCCGAGGCCAGCAGCCACCACTGGTCCGGCTCTCCGCCGAGCACAGCGACAAAAGACTGCCCGGCCGGTGGATTGAAACGGCCAGTGAGCGGTTCACCCTGGCCACGTGCCGACGGCAGGGTGTGAGCGGCCAGTGAGTAACTGCGTCCGGCCGAGTCGAGGAACACCACCTGCTGGTTGCTGCGCAGCCTGACTGCCTGGCGGAAGGCGTCGCCTGCCTTGTAACTGAGCTCGGCGGCGTTGACATCGTACCCCTTGGCGGCACGCACCCATCCCTTGTCCGACAACACCACGGTCAGCGGCTCGCTGGGGGTCAGCTCGGCCTCGTCCATCGCCTCGGCGGCCTCGCGTTCGACCAGTGGCGAACGCCGCTCGTCGCCATACTTCTCCGCATCCTCGGTCAACTCGCGACGGATCAGTGTCTTCATCCGCTGCTTCGAACCGAGGGTCTTCTCCAGGTCGTCGCGTTCTTTGCTCAGCGCCTCCTGCTCGGCGCGGATTTTCATCT